>Ga0155589_114_pt1 | contig 16235 bp, 15 predicted proteins | sample RifCSPhighO2_12_FD_107246 | JGI IMG/M metagenome (GOLD analysis project Ga0155589, IMG submission 107246) | Legionellales bacterium RIFCSPHIGHO2_12_FULL_37_14 | reverse complement strand
TCAAATATTTTTAGTAAGTGATGGCTTTGATCTTTCAACCTCTGAACTTTTAGCTAAAATAGCAGAGTCTTTAGGCAGAAAATCACGCTGTTTTGCTTTACCAAGTTTTATCATGCAGCTAGTTGCGCGAGCTTTAGGTAAAACAGGCATTTATCAACGCCTTTGGGGGAGTTTAGAGGTTGATATTAGTAAAACTACAAACTTACTCAATTGGCAACCCAAAAACGATATACACAATGTTTTAAAGGAGCTATATGGCAGGACATAGTAAATGGGCAAATATAAAATTTAGAAAAAGTGCCCAAGATGCAAAAAAAGGTAAAATTTTTACCAAATTAATTCGTGAGATTACTGTTGCAGCCCGCACAGGCGGGTGTGATGAAGGGAGCAACGCTAGATTACGCGATGCTATTATGAAAGCATTAAAAGCCAACATGAAGCGCGATACCATAGATCATGCAATTAAACGTGGGATTGGGGATCTTGGCTCTGATAGCATGGAGTCTATGCGCTATGAAGGCTATGCTGCAGGTGGGGTTGCGGTATTAGTTGATTGTTTGTCAGACAATAGGAACCGCACTGTATCTGAAGTGCGGCACGCGTTTACCAAAAACCATGGTAATCTAGGGACTGATGGTTCAGTTGCTTATCTTTTTAAACAACAAGGTGAAATTTTACTTAGCAAAGAGGTGGATGAAAATAAAGCTATGGAACTTGCTATTGATGCTGGCGCAACTGATGTAGAAACTATCGATAATCAGGTATTAGTAGTAACGCCCCCTTCCTTTTATCATACTATGTTAGGTATTTTTGCGGAAAATAATATGCAAGTTGAACATGCAGAACTATGTATGCGCGCAGCAAACTTAATCCCTCTTGATGTTGAAAGTGCTAAATCAGTATTAAAACTTATTGATGCGTTAGAAGATTTAGATGATGTACAGGATGTACATACAAATGCTGACTTTCCTGAAGAAGCTTTTAAGTGATGATATATCTTGGAATAGATCCAGGCTCGCGTACTACAGGGTATGGCATTATAAAAGAGGAGCTCAATAAACTTTTTTACGTAGATAGCGGCGTTATTCGCACAACTCACACCAATTTAAGTAATAGATTATTGCAAATTTATGATGGGGTTTGTGAGTTGATGCAACGCTACTCGCCTGATGAGGTTGTAATAGAGGCAGTTTTTATGCATCAAAACGCCGCGAGCGCTTTAAAATTAGGCCAGGCAAGAGGAGCTGCCCTTGTTGCTGCAGCTTCTTTTAGAGTTAAAATTGCCGAATATGCGCCCCGGGTTATCAAGCAAGCTGTTGTAGGTTTTGGCGGAGCTGATAAAGTACAAGTAACTGAGATGGTGAGCAAAATCCTCACATTAAGTAATAACCCAAAAGAGGATGCCGCGGATGCTTTAGCAGCTGCAATTTGTCACAGCCACCATCGTCATTTTACGCAACTAATAGAGCGAGAACAACATGATAGGATGGATTAGGGGAGTCATCGTTGATAGGCCAGAAATTGGCAAATTAGTCATAGAAACAGAAGGAGTTGGGTATGATGTTGAAACTTCACATTATACATTCTTTAAATTAGAGACTGCTAAGGAGACAGTTGGGCTCCATATTCATACAATTGTGCGGGAAGATGCGATTTTATTGTATGGCTTTCTAGATAAGCAAGAGCGCTCTTTATTTAGGATGCTTATTAAAGTAAATGGCATAGGTCCTAAGCTTGCCATGAGTATCCTTTCCAGCATATCCCCAAGTGAGTTCTATACTTGCCTTAAAACGCAAGATGCCCTGACCCTAGTCAAACTACCCGGCGTAGGTAAAAAAACCGCTGAGAGACTTATAATTGAGCTTAAAGACAAGTTTAATGATACCGCAACATCTATTGATATTTTGCCAAATAGTGCTAAACAAGAAGCGATGTTTGCTTTAGAATCCTTGGGTTATAAGAGTAATATGGCAACCCAGATGATAAAAGCTGTCGCTAAGGAAGGGTTAAGCTCTGAAGAGCTTATTCGTGCAGCTCTAAAAAGCGTTAAAGCCTAAGCAAGGAACAACCATGATTAGCCAAGAGCTATGGTTAGATTTTCATACAAGACGCACTTTTGCAATTATTTCCCACCCTGATGCGGGCAAAACTACGGTTACCGAAAAAATCCTCCTATTTGGCGGCGCTATTGAACTTGCTGGCACAGTAAAAGGTCGCAAAGCAACCCGCCATGCAACCTCTGATTGGATGAAAATGGAACAAGAAAGAGGAATTTCCATTACCACCTCAGTTATGCAATTTATTTATAAAGACAAGGTATTTAACCTCCTTGATACTCCAGGCCACGAAGATTTTTCTGAAGATACTTATCGTACCTTAACTGCTGTTGATTCAGCCTTAATGGTTATTGATGCTGCTAAAGGAGTTGAAGCAAGGACTATTAAGCTAATGGAAGTATGCCGTTTAAGAGATACTCCTATCATGACATTTATCAATAAACTTGATAGAGAAGGGCAAGAGCCAATTGCGCTTTTAGATGAAATTGAGTCTGTGCTAAAAATAGAGTGTGCCCCTGTTACCTGGCCAATTGGAATGGGCAGCCGTTTTAAGGGGATCTATCATTTTATTGAAGATGCGGTATACCTTTTTACCAGTGGACAAAACACTAAACGCCAAGAAGGGCAAAAAATTCAAGGGCTAAACAATAAAGAGCTAGATATTATTCTTCCTGATATGGCAGAAGAGCTAAGAGAAGAAGTTGCTTTAGTAAAAGGAGCTTCCCATGAGTTTGACGTTGCTAAATATTTAAAAGGTGAGCTTACTGGCGTTTATTTTGGATCAGCTATTAATAATTTTGGCATTAAGGCTTTACTTGATGATTTTATTACCTATGCACCTTGTCCTAAGTCAAGAGAAGCTATAGAAAGAATAGTAGATCCTGCTGAGAAAACCTTCGCGGGTTTTGTTTTCAAAATACAAGCAAATATGGATCCTAACCATCGTGACCGCATAGCGTTCTTGCGGATTTGTTCAGGCGAGTACCATAAAGGGGCAAAGATACAGCATTTAAGGTTTGGTAAAACCATTCAAGTGCAACATGCACTTACCTTTATGGCGGGAGATAGAACGCATACTGAAACAGCGGTAGCAGGAGATATCATAGGTTTACATAATCATGGAACTATTCAAATTGGGGATACATTTACTCATGGAGAAAAACTAAAGTTTACTGGGATCCCTTATTTTGCTCCTGAACTCTTTAAAAGGGTGATTTTAAGAGATCCTTTGAAAAGTAAATCATTGTTAAAAGGCTTAATCGAATTATCCGAAGAAGGCGCAACCCAAGTATTTCGCCCATTAATTAATAACGACCTTATTTTAGGAGCGATAGGGAGCCTCCAGTTTGATGTAATAGCGCATCGCCTGAAATATGAATATAACGTTGATTGCGCTTATGAAGCGGTAAATATAGCAGCAGCAAGATGGGTGTATGCCAAAGATGATAAAGTTATGGCATATTTTAAACAAAAAGCTTTTGATAATTTAGCGGTAGATGGATCTGATGCCCTGATTTACCTTGCTCCTACCAAAGTAAACTTAACTATGGTTTATGAAAGATACAAAGAAATAGAATTTTGCAGAACCCGTGAGCATTAGAGCGTATTGGAGCTTCTTGACAACCTGGTTAAAACGTACAATAATACTGTACGTAAATAGTTTTTCGAGAGAATAATGGATACTTCATATAGTGAACTTAGACAAAATTTAAAGAGAATGATTGATTGGACGACTGATAATCATGAGCCAGCTTTCATAACCTCGCATAAAGAACGCAAAGCAGTTTTAATTTCATATGATGATTATTGCTCATTAGCAGAAACAGCTTATTTATTAAAAAGTCCAGCAAATGCCCAAAGATTACTTAAAGCTATCCTTGATTCTGAAAAGGGCAAAAATATCCAAAAACATGGCCTAATTGATGAGTAAACTTAGCTGGCATCTTGATGCTTGGGAAGATTATTTATTTTGGCAGAAAAACGACAAGAAAATTTTGCAAAAAACAAATGAATTAATAAAAGCAATTATTCGCGATCCTTTTTCTGGTATTGGTAAGCCTGAGTCTCTAAAGCATGCATTAGATGGCTACTGGAGTCGCCGTATTACCCAAGAACACAGATTGGTTTACAAGGTAACCGAAGATGGAGTGCACATAGTGCAATGTCGATATCATTATTAACCTAGAAATGCAGTTCAAAGCGTAGCGAGCCAGTTCAATGCAGTAAGATGGCGTAGTAGCTTTGAACTGCTTTTTCTAGGTTAATCCTTTGTATTCAGTAAACTCGCATTTCCACCTGCTGCAGTGGTATCTATAGTCAATGTGCGCTCGACACAAAGCCTGCTAAGGTAATTTGGGCCGCCTGCTTTAGGGCCTGTGCCTGATAAGCCTTCGCCACCGAAAGGTTGTAAGCCTACTACAGCGCCAATCATATTGCGGTTAACGTAACAGTTGCCAGCTTTTAGCTTATTGTGAATAAAGTCTACTGTTGCTTGAATACGGCTGTGAATGCCACATGTTAGACCGTATCCTGTATTATTAATATCTTCTATTATTTTATTTAACTCGCTGGATTTATAAGAAATAACATGCAATATAGGCCCGAAAACTTCCCCATTAAGATCGCTAATAGCATTAATTTTAATCATGGTTGGGGGCATAAAATTACCTTCTTTAGCCTCATCTTTTAGTTGGCATTGGTATAATATTGGGAAAGATTTTTGCATGTTGGCTACATGCTCTTGTAAGGCTAAAAGGGCTGCTTTATCAATTATAGGTCCTATATCAGTCGCTAAATAAAAAGGATCGCCTATGCTTAATTCTTGCATTGCGCCTTTAATAAGCTTGATACAACGCAGAAATACCTCTTCTTGAATGTATAAGACACGTAAAGCGGAGCATCTTTGGCCTGCGCTCCCAAAGGCGGAAGATATAACGTCATTTGCTACTTGCTCTAATAAAGCTGAAGAGTCTACGAGCATAGTGTTTAAGCCGCCAGTTTCAGCAATCAGGGGGACTATTTCATTACTTTTTTGCGTAAGAGCAAGCGCTATTAAGTGTGCTGTTTTAGTAGATCCTGTAAAGATAACTCCTTTAATATGTTGGTTTTGCGTAAGCCTAGCGCCAATTTCCCTGTCTCCAAATAAACACTTAAGCGCCTGCCTTGGAATGCCTGCTTTATACATAAGATTTACCGCATAATCGGCAATTAATGGGGTTTGCGCGGCAGGTTTTGCTATAACTGTGTTGCCAGTAACAAGGGCTGCTACAACTTGCCCAGTAAATATTGCTAAGGGAAAATTCCAGGGACTAATACAAACTAAAACGCCGCGTGGATGTAAGCTTAAAGTATTTTTCTCTCCGGTATATCCATAAAACTCAGTTGGAGTTTGCATTAACTTTACGGCTGAATATGCATAATAACGACAAAAATCAATAGCTTCGCGCACTTCAGCTATACAATCAGGCAAAGTTTTACCAGCTTCTTTAATTAAAATATAGATAAGATTTACTTGATGTTTTTCATATAAATTAGCAAGCTCAAGCAGGCATTTAGCGCGCTCTTGGACATTTTTTTGCTTCCAAAGCATAAATCCTGCAAGAGTTTCTGCAACTTGAGGCTCAATGTCCTCTTCTTTAGTTGCAACTACATTTCCTAAGGTTTCCTTGTTAATTGCTTGTATTTGCGCATACAACTTAGCCACTTCTTCTCGGTCGCTAAGATCAATGCCACTTGAGTTTATTCTTATGGGAGCGAAAATATTAGTTGGCAAGGGGATATTTTGGTTTATTTTCGTAAGAGATTCTTTAGCAGCATTTATTGGATCTACCACCAAATCTTCAAGAGGAGTGTTTTTTTCTACAATGCGGTTTACAAATGAAGAGTTAGCGCCATTTTCAAGAATTCTTCTTACTAAATAAGGCAAAAGATCCTCATGCTTGCCAACTGGAGCGTAGATTCTACAAGGGATTTTGCGTTCTTGAGTAATATTTTTGTATAATTCTTGACCCATTCCATATAAAGCTTGAAACTCAAATTGGTTATTCGAGCTATAAAGCTCCAAAATCATGGCTACTGTGTAAGCATTATGGGTGGCAAACTGAGGATAGATAACATCAGTTAAGGTTAAAAGCTTTTTAGCGCAAGCTTGAAAAGCTACATCAGTAAAAACTTTATGGGTAAATACGGGATAATCTTTTAGTCCTAGCATTTGGGTGCGTTTAATTTCAGTATCCCAGTAGGCGCCTTTAATAAGCCTTACCATCATGCGTTTTTGCTGCTTACTTGCAAGTTCTTCTATAAAATCAATAACCGCAAACGCGCGTTTTTGATAAGACTGGATAGCAAGCCCAAAACCATTCCAATCCGCTAGTGCCTTATTGGTATAAACGCTTTCTATAACATCTAAAGATAAATCAAGCCTTTCTGCTTCTTCAGCGTCTATAGTTAGTCCCATTTGATATTTTTTGGCAGTTTGGGCAAGCGCTAGGAGTTTAGGCACTAGTTCATTTAAAACGCGCGCGCTTTTTGCCTCTTGATATCTTGGATGTAATGCTGAAAGCTTGATAGAAATACCAGGGTTAGTGTAAACGTTAGCATTTACTTTAATACTCGCGCCAATAGCCTCTATTGCAGCATAATAAGCATTAAAATAGCGCTCAGCATCTTCCAGCGTAATAGCAGCTTCGCCTAACATATCGAAAGAGTAAGCATAATTGGGATTTACATTTTGTAAGGCCTCTTGAATGGTTCTCCCCATGACAAATTGATTGCCCATAATGTGCATGGCTTTTTCGGTGCTCGCGCGGATAATACTTGCGCTACTTTTACCAAGAAAGTTATATAAGGTTTTGGTTAAAATAGAATTAGCTTTTTCCGGAGATAAAATTTTTCCTGTTAACATCAAAGCAAAGGTTGTGGCATTAATAAAAAGGCTGTCATTTTTCCCTAAATGCTCCTGCCAATTACCTTGCATAAACTTATCTTTAATAAGCTTATCAATAGTTACTTTATCAGGAATACGTAATAAAGCCTCAGCAAGGCACATCAAAGCAATACCTTCGTCAGTGCTTAAAGAATATTCAGCCAAAAAAACATCAATTCTGTGGGCTTTTTGCTGCGCGCTTCTTAATGCTTTAACTAAATTAATAGCTTCGGCTTTAATATTATTAACAACATTATCATCAAGCGTAGCTGCAGCAATATACTGTTCAACAATAGCCTTCTCCGGCATGCGATAGGCAGAGTTGATGGTTTTACGTATCCCTTGTGGCGGTTCAATAATTAAATGAGGTTGTTGCATATGGGTCCTTAATAAGGCAAAGGTTTTGTAAATTAGTTGATGGATTATATATGAATGTTGGGCCAAGGCCCAACCTACTGATACTTCAGTGCCAATCCAGAAATGCGCGGGCATGACAGGGTTTTTTTCATGTACAGAGGAAAAATAGATCAAAAAATGGACATAATCCAAATAATCATGTATAATGACGAGCTTATTAAGTTGGAGATTGATTTATGAACCCTATTATTAGTCTTTTAGCAGCAGCATTGTTATCTACTGGTCTTATTACTACAAATGGTACTCACGCAACAGGCAATTTTAATATTCAAGACCTAATTAAACACTTAAGTGAGAAAGCTCCAAAGCTGAATAAAAAGGTCTTAGCCCTAGCTCTTAAAGCCTATAATAAAGCTTTTATTAAAGGAGAAGTTAAAAATCATAAATTAACCGTTATCGATTACTCACTCCCATCATCAAAACAACGTATGTGGGTGTTTGATCTTGATAGAGAACGCTTATTATTCAACACTCATGTGGCACATGGCGCAAACTCAGGTCTTGATGTTCCCCATTATTTTTCTAATTCAAATAGTAGCCATGCTACAAGCCTAGGTACTTTTGTAACCCGCGATATTTATAGTGGCCATAATGGTTTATCTCTTAATCTAAAAGGCTTAGAACGCGGTATAAATGATCATGCCCTCGAAAGACGGGTGGTAATGCATGGCGCATGGTATGTAGATCCATCATTTATCAAAAAAGTAGGGCGCGCTGGGCGAAGTTGGGGATGTCCTGCTATTGCCGCATCGCTTGCTAAGCCAATTATCAACACAATTAAAAATGGCTCAGTGATTTTTGCGTTTTATCCAGATAAGAACTTTTTACGGAGTTCTAATTTTCTAGGGTAGGCTTCATTAACTCTGCCAGCAAAGCGCCTAAAAACCGCGTGGCTTCCCCACCTGTTATGGCTCTATGATCAAATGTTAGGGAAAGCGGAATAAGTTTATGAATGGCCGGTTTGCCCTTGAATGGGACAACCGCGTCAAAGATTTTACCAACGCCTAATATAGCTACCGTAGGTGGGACAATAATAGGGCTTGCAAATTTTCCGCTAAATTTGCCAAAGTTCGATAAAACAATAGTTGCATCTTTAAATGTATCGCTCCCTAAACTCCTTGCGTGTAAAGATTTTTTATAGCTTTCAATAAGTTTTCTTAATTCCGTAAAAGATTTTTGTTGCACATTAGGAATAACTGGAACAAAAAGCCCATCTTCACTGTCCATCGCAAGGCCAATATTTACCTCTCTGCAGTATTTTACTGCATAAGAGCTTTCATCAAACCAAGCATTAAGGGATGGCTCTTTTTTTACTGCTATAACAATCGCCTTTAATAAACGAATAGTTATATCAGAATCTTTTGCCCATGCATCAATATCTACTTCATCAAAAATTGTAACTGGGACAACTTGTTGGTGTGATAAAACCATGCTTTGCAGCATGGCACGTCTTACTCCTCTTAGAGGTTTATAACCTTGGGGCGCTTCTAGCGTATCTTTACTAGCTGCCTTAATGTCTTCTTTAGTAATAAGCCCCTTTGGGCCAGTGCCATTTATGTTATTAAGATCTACGTTAAGTTTTTTAGCTAAAAGCCTCACCTGAGGAGTTGCGCGAATATAAAGGTTACTTCCTGTATTAGTCCCAACAATAAAGCCCTCCTCAAGAGAAGAGCTTTGTTCTTCAAGTTTACCAACAACTGTGCCTTGGTCTTTAAGATCTGTTGAGTCGGCAAATTTAACCAGCGGCGCGCCAGTTTTAATAATATCTTTAGGTTTACCGAATAACTCAACAATAACCCCTGCTTGCGGCGCTGGTACGTCAACTACCGCTTTTGCGGTTTCCATAGCAACCATGGGTTGAAAAGCTTCAACTTTATCGCCTACTTTAACAAACCACTCATGGATTTCGGCATCAAGAAGACCTTCGCCTAAGTCGGGTAAATAAAAAATACTCATATGATCCCTCATAACTGCTATTTAAAATAAACTTAATACGGTATCAGTAATTCGTTTAACACTAGGTAAATAATATTTTTCCAGTTGAAAGTAGGGCATAGTAATATCGTAGCCAGTTACGCGTTGGACTGGAGCTTTAAGATAAGAAAAAGCCTGTTCCATTAAAAATGCGCTAATTTCAGCCCCAACGCCACAAGTTTTAGCAGCTTCGTGAATTATAACGCAGCGTGAAGTCTTAAATACTGACTCAAGAATAGTGTCATAATCTAATGGTTTGATACTGGCAACATCAATAACCTCACATTCTATACCTTCTTTACTAAGTTCTGCTGCTGCTTGTAAAGTCTCATGAATACTAGCGCCCCAACTTATTAAACTTATATCTTTGCCTTGCCTTAAAGTAAAACATTGTCCTATGGGTAAGGTCTTGCCATCGTTTGCGACCTCTTGTTTAATAAGACGATAAATACGTTTAGGCTCTAAAAAAATAACTGGATCAGGGTTTGCTATTGCAGCTAAAAGTAAGCCATAAGCTCTTTGTGGTGAAGATGGAATAACAACTTGTAAACCTGGAATATGGGCAAACAAGGCTTCAGTACTTTCTGAGTGGTGTTCAGGAGCGCGGATCCCGCCGCCAAAAGGAGCGCGCAATACTATAGGACAATTAAGCCTGCCGCGAGTGCGATTGCGCATTCTGGCTGCATGGGTAATTATTTGGTTAAGGGCAGGGTAGATAAACCCCATAAACTGAAATTCCGCAATAGGTTTTAAGCCTTGTAAGGACATACCAATTGCAAGCCCCGCAATCATTGATTCAGAGAGCGGGGTGTCGAAAACTCTTTTCTCGGTAAATTTTTCTTGTAAGCCTTGGGTTGTGCGAAAAACTCCGCCATTTTTACCCACGTCTTCACCAAATACAATAACGTTTTCATCTTGTTCTAAAGCATAAGAAAGCGCAAGATTAACCGCTTCTACAAGGTTAACTAAGGGCATTGTTTTCCTCTTCTTCTATGGCTGTTGCGCGTTGCTCTATTAAGTAATCAGGAAAAGTAGCAAAATGATAGTCAAATGCACTAGTAACTTGAGGTTTAGGCATGTGCAGGAATTTATCTACCTCAGCATTAACTTCTTCGGTACAAGATTTTTGAATTTCTTGCTCTAATTCCTCGGTTAATATTTTTTGGTCGAAAAGAAATTGTTTAAAGCGGATTAAAGGTTCTTTATTACGCGCTTCCTTTACTTCTGCTTCTGGTTGATAGCGGGTTGCGTCATCTGCGGTTGTATGATGCGATAAGCGGTAACTAATTGCTTCAATTAAAGAAGGTCCTTTGCCTTGTCTTGCTTTGGTAATAGCCTCTCCTATTACTTGCCTTAAAGCAAGAATATCATTGCCATCAACTTGTTCACCGGTAAAACCGCCCGCAATGGCTTTTTGCGCTAGCGTCTCGCACTTTGTTTGTTTATTCAAAGGTACAGAAATAGCCCATTGGTTATTGTTGATAACAAACACTAAAGGCAGTTGCCAAGCGCCAGCAACATTAATAGCTTCATAAAAATCACCTTCTGAGGTTGCGCCATCTCCCAAGGCAACTAAGGCGATATTTTTAGTATTTTTATATTTTAAAGCAAACGCAATGCCCGCGGCATGCAGACACTGTGACGCTATAGGTACGCAAATCCCAGGATCATGACAAGTTTTAACATAGTTGTTACCCCTTTCATCCCCACCCCAGTAAGCTAATATTTCATGGAGGCTAACTCCGCGCTGTAATTGTGCAGCGTAGTCACGATAATAGGGGATAAAAATATCGTCTTTTTCTAAAGCATGGCCTATTGCAGTACCAATTGCTTCTTGGCCATTAACAGGAGCATAAGTTCCCATTTTACCAGTACGCTGTAAGGAGATTGCCCTTTGATCAAAAAGCCGTGTTAGGAGCATTATTTTATAAAATTCACGTAATGTTTGAGCTGATTTAGCAAACTCGGGCAGCTCACCACAAATCTTTGCTTCGGCATTTAAAATTTGGGTGTAGCAGACAGCAAAATGAGCAACAAAAGTCACTTGGAATATCCTGCACTAAAAAGATTTTATAGCATAGCGCGTCTAATTAACACTGTCATCACTTCCTAAAGAGAAGCTTTTTATTCACACAATCAACGAAAATTTTATCATGCGGAACAAATTTCCCCGCAAGGAGTTGTTGCGCTAAAGGATTTTCCAACTCTTGTTGAATAGCTCTTTTTAAAGGCCTTGCCCCATACACAGGATCGAATCCGACATTTGCCAGAAAATCTAAGGCGCTTTGGCTAAGATCAAGGTTAATGTCGTATTGTTTGAGGCGTTTTTGTAAATAGGTAAGCTGAATCTCGGCAATGTGTTTGATTTCTTCTTTGCGTAAAGGATGAAAGACCACCATTTCATCAACTCGATTAATAAACTCAGGGCGAAAATGCTGAGAAACAATTGCAAGCACCATAGATTTTAGCTTCTCTTCAGTTAATTTATCAGCATTTTCTTGAATTTTGTCAGATCCTAAATTGGAAGTCATAACAATTACCGTATTGCGAAAATCTACAGTTCTTCCCTGGCCATCTGTTAATCTGCCTGCGTCTAAAACCTGCAGGAGTATATTAAATACATCAGGGTGGGCTTTTTCAATTTCATCAAGCAAAATAACGGCATAAGGACGCCTTCTTACAGCTTCGGTTAAATAACCACCTTCTTCATAGCCGACATAACCAGGAGGAGCGCCAATCAGCCTTGCAACTGCATGTTTTTCCATAAACTCCGACATATCAATGCGCACCATAGCATCATCAGTATCAAACATAAAATAAGCTAACGCTTTACATAATTCAGTTTTACCAACTCCAGTTGGGCCGAGAAAAAGGAATGAGCCAATAGGTTTATTAGGATCGGAAAGGCCCGCGCGTGATCGTCTAATGGCATTGGCAACTGCAGTAATAGCTTCATCTTGGCCAACTAGTCTTTTATGTAAAATACTTTCCATGTGCATTAACTTTTCTTTTTCGCCCGCAAGCATTTTAGCAACGGGGATGCCTGTCCATTTAGAAACAATTTCTGCTATTTCTTCATCAGTTACTTTATTGCGCACTAACTGTGGGCCTTTGGTTTCTTGTTCTACCTCTTGTTTTAAAAGTTTTTCAAGCTCGGGGATTTTGCCGTATTGTAATTCAGACATTTTAGCAAGGTCACCTTTACGCCTTGCGTTTTCTAACTCTACTTTGGCTGCTTCTAAATCTAACTTGACTTGGTTTGTGCCTTGGAGCATGGCTTTTTCGCTTTTCCAGATCTCATTTAGATCAGCTGCCTTTTTCTCTAATTCACTAATATTGCTTTCTAAATCTTTAAGGCGCTTTTTCGAAGGTTCATCTTGCTCTTTTTTTAAGGCTTCACGCTCGATTTTCAGTTGAATAAGGCGCCTATCTAATTTGTCTAGACTTTCAGGTTTTGAGTCAATTTCCATTCTAATTAAGCTTGCTGCTTCATCGATTAAATCTATGGCTTTATCAGGAAGTTGCCTATTGGTGATATAGCGGTGCGAAAGAGTTGCTGCAGCAATAATGGCAGGATCTGTGATGGTTACGCCATGGTGGATTTCATAACGCTCTTTAAGGCCGCGCAATATGGCAATAGCATCTTCAACACTAGGCTCACCAACGTAAACCGTTTGAAAACGCCTTTCAAGCGCTTTATCTTTTTCAATGTGTTGGCGGTATTCATCAAGAGTTGTTGCACCTATACAATGTAATTCACCTCTTGCTAAAGCAGGCTTTAACATATTACCAGCGTCCATGGCGCCTTCTGCTTTACCTGCGCCTACCATGGTATGTAATTCGTCAATAAATAAAATTATTTGCCCCTCTTGTTTGCTTAAGTCTTTTAATACTGCTTTTAAGCGCTCTTCAAACTCACCTCTAAACTTAGCTCCTGCGATAAGCGCTCCCATATCAAGGGCTAACAGCTTTTTATTTTTTAATCCTTCAGGGACTTCATCATTAACGATTCTTTGGGCAAGGCCTTCAACAATAGCAGTCTTACCAACTCCAGGTTCGCCGATTAAAACTGGGTTATTCTTAGTGCGGCGTTCTAATACTTGGATTGTACGGCGAATTTCATCGTCGCGCCCAATAACAGGGTCAAGCTTGCCTTGCAAGGCTCTTTCAGTAAGATCTAGCGTATATTTATTTAAAGCTTCCCGAGTTTCTTCAGCATTGGGATTCTGCACAGTTTCACCGCCGCGCATATCTTTAATTGCTTGTTTTATTTTACTATTTTCTGCCCCATTTTGGATAAGTATTTTTTGTAAAGCGCAAGAACTATCCATTAAAGCTAAAATAAAAAATTCGCTCGCTATGTAAGCGTCATTATTTTCTTCAGCTAATTTGTCAGCGATATTAAGGAGCTTAGCCAGAGTATTAGAGACATGCACTTCTCCTTGTACCCCTGAAACTTTAGGCATGCGCTTTATAGCATCATCTACTTGATTTTTTAACGCAGAAACTTTAACGCCCGCTTTAGTTAAAAGCGCAGGAATTCCACTACCTTCTTGCGTAAGCATTGCCTTTAAAACATGTTCTGGCTCAATAAAGTTACACTCACCTCTAACAGCTAGAGATTGTGCTTCAGTTAAAGCCGATTGAAACTTTGCAGTTAATTTATCAAGACTCATAATTCTTACGCTCCAACAGTTACAATTCCTAATGATTTTCAGTAAGATGGGGACATTCACTTAAAAAACAAGATAGGATATTCATGGATAAAGTTTACGATGGCACTAAAGATGCGCAAACTTTGCTAAATCAACTAGTGTTAGACTTTATGAAAGAGCAAAAGCGCAAAAGACGTTTCCGCTGGGCTATACGTTTTATAATTTTAGGCGTAGTGCTTTTTTCGCTTTATGGTTTTTACCAAAATATAGCTGAAGAAACTGTTAGTAAAAATAAACCCCATGTAGGTTTAATCGATGTAAATGGAGAAATAGGCCAAGATGATGTAGTTAACGCTGATGACTTTACCAAAAGCCTTGATACAGCCTTTAAAAACTCCAACATGAAAGCTATAGTTATTAGAGTTAATAGCCCAGGCGGCAGCCCCGTACAAGCTGATTATATCTACAATCAAATTCGTTATTATCGCGCCAAAAATAAAGAAGTTCCGGTATACGCGGTATGCATGGATATTTGCGCCTCGGCAGCTTATTACATCGCCGCTGCTGCAGATGAAATTTATGCTAATCCCTCTAGTATGGTAGGCTCAATTGGGGTTTTATATAACGGCTTTGGTTTTGTCGACAGTTTGCAAAAGTTAGGAGTAACCCGCAGACTCTATACAGCAGGTAAAAACAAAGGCTTTCTCGATCCATTTTCTCCTGTAGATCCTAGCCAAGTACCATTGTTACAAGCCATGCTAGATCAAGTACACAACACCTTTATTACCAAAGTAAAAGAGGGTAGGGGCAGTAAACTTGTTAATAACCAAGAAATTTTTTCAGGACTAATTTGGACAGGAATTGAAGCCAAAAACCTTGGCTTAATTGACGGCTTTGCAAGCGCAGGGCAACTAATGCGCGATAAACTAAAAATCGAGCAAGCCATAGATTACACATATAAAAGATCGGTGTTTGAAAGGATGAGCAAAAATATTAATACCCTAGCCCCTAATGTTGAAAAATACCTGTCATATGGGGCTGGTAGGCTAAAGTGATATACGGGGCAGGATGCTGTTAGTAATCATGTCCGCTCTGTGTTTTGATTGGATTGCAAAGAAGCTATTCAAAAATAAACCTTTTTGTTTAGCCATAGTTGCAAAAGATACTGTACGGTTGTTTGTAGGGTCAGACTCGAAACGGAATTCAATCTTATATTCACGATTAGCTTCAGTATAAGTAGTTGTAGCCATAGGTATAGTACCTAATAAATTCTCTGTATTTGGATATAAAGGCTTGCCATCATCTCCTTTAATATTGGTTAAAAAGTGCTTAAGTTTTGCGTTCTTAACTAAAGTTGAGATGCCATGAACGATTGCTACAATAGGCAAAGCGACCAATCCAGCGGCCAAAGTAAAAGCAAGCCTTGGAATGTCTAAAAGAAAATGTAAAGCCAGGAGAGTCTTCAAAATTATTGGGAAAAATAAGCCATTTCTATAGCTGTTTATATATCTTTCTTGTACTTTAACTTGAGCTGCATGCAATAAACTATGCAAAAAAGCAAAGGTCCCAAAAGTTAGATAATCAAATAAACCTAAACGAAATTTAGTCTCTTTATTTTTTGAATTAATTTGATAAAAGTTAAGGAAATCTAAAGAGCCAATAATATCAGTAGCCATAATCATTTTTAATATAAATGGAGATGATAAGGTTGGGCCATGGACTCCATATTTATGACCAAATACATCCTTAAAAGGATTGAAGCTTAATTTAATAGCAAAATTTATAAAGCGAAATTTCATATATTCTCCCAACTGATAAAAAGTACTAAAATTTTCCCTGTGCTAATAATACATTTAATTTATATAATACGCAAATAGTTTTTTTTTGATCATTATCCTGCATAATGTTACTTGGTTAATCCACCAATCTGGAGATTTCTGAAATCATATACAAAGGAATAGATAAAATGCGTTGATGCTTTTCCAATTGGCGTAGAGATAGTCGAACTCCCAATGAATACCAGGGCTGTCCCGTCTTAATAAATCATAAAGGCTCCCTTCTCCCGCTTGCGGGAGAAGGGTTGGGGATGAGGGTGGTTTAAAATAAAAAGAAAGCTGGCTTAAGCAATGAAACGCTAGGTTTTATTATAAGGCAGAGTTTTAAATGATGAATGAATATGCACGTACTTTACGACAGAACATGACGGAT
>Ga0155589_108_pt1 | contig 16836 bp, 15 predicted proteins | sample RifCSPhighO2_12_FD_107246 | JGI IMG/M metagenome (GOLD analysis project Ga0155589, IMG submission 107246) | Legionellales bacterium RIFCSPHIGHO2_12_FULL_37_14 | reverse complement strand
AGGAATAAAAAGACAGCTTAGTAACATATTGTTTGCAGGATTAGGCTATGAGTTTAGTGACTGGGGAATAAGCCGCTTAGGCCGTACGCCCTATCAAGAATATAACACCGGCCTTACGTTAAGTCATACTTATACAAACGGACTTTTGTTTCATCTTAGTTTTGTAATATAGGGGAAATATAGGTCAACAAACCTAGGACTGTAACATAAAATCATGTTTTAGCAGCCATTTCCAACATGGTTCTATAGTTATTTTCAAGGTTTTTTCTGCGTATTGAATGTTTTCTTCCCCACTTTCATTTTCTGTTAAAATTAATCCTTCGTTTAAGTTATATGCGTGCATGGCTTCGAGCAAGCCTTGTATTTCTCGCTCTTTGGTTGTGGTATTTTTAAGCGACATACAAACCTGGATGGCTGCTTTTATCCTGTATCCTTCACGGATTACAAAGTCACACTCTTGTTTTTCTTTATGAAAATAAATATTTTTCCCTTGGCGCTTTAGTTCAAGAAAGACAATATTTTCTAAACTGCGTCCAGCATCTTCGCTGCTTCTAAAACCCACGCTTGCGGCAAGCGCAGGGTCAATAAAGTATATTTTTTTTGCAAAATGTGTTTGTTTTTTTAAAGAATAAGCGAAACGATTTATGCTAAAGGCTAGATAACTATTTTCCAAATACTGACAATATTCAGCGACCGTATTTGAAGAGGCTAATCCCAATAATTTCCTTAAACTATTATAGGTAAATTCTTTGGCATTATTGCTAGCCAAATAATAGACTAGTTCTTTGATAGGTTTTTGCTGGGTTAACTTATATCTCACTATAATATCTTTAAATAAGATGCTTTCATAAAGAGTATGTAAATATTGTTGTTGCTGATTTTCCAAATACTCAGGCAATCCCCCGACAGTCTTATATTCAGCAAAATATTTCTTTAACAAAGCAATTTGGGTTGAATTATGCGGCAAGTCTTTTAATAAGGCAGCATCACGCAGATAAACGTATTCAGTAAAGGAAAAAGGATATAGTTCAATTGCGATATGGCGCCCAGTTAAATGGGTGCCAAGCTCTCTACTTAATAAAGTAGCGTTAGAACCTGTTATAAAGACTTTTTGCTTTTTATTATGTAACCTGCGGACAAACATTTCCCAGCCAACAATGTTTTGAATTTCATCAAAATAGAAATGATTTTGGACCCCATAAAGCTCAATAAATACATCTAAAAGCAGTTGAAAGTCTTCAAGTTGAAAAAGCGCTAAGCGATCATCATCAAAGTTAATATAATAATCATTTAAAGGTTGTTGTTTACGAATAGAATTCATTAAGACGGATTTACCAGAGCGCCTTATGCCAGTCAAAATTAGCACTTGTGGAGAATTAACTAAAGGCATAACCTTTTGCATGGCATTGCGCGGGATTATATTTGGAAAATCTGCTTCTTCTGCTTGATCAAGTATTACTTGCTTTAATAACTGAGCGTCCATTTTTAAAGTTCATATTGTTAATATTAATATATTATATAAAGTTCATATTGATAATTCAAACTTTAGAATTAAACCGCATACAGATTAAAGGCAGAAAAATAAACAGCATTAAGCCACCACCAAGGAAAGCCTCAAAGCGCCAGATGTGGCTAATTGGTATTTGGGCAGGAGGTATAAAGCCTATTAAAATTGCAGTAAAGCAGCTTAATAAGCCACAAGATGCTACCAAAATTAGCACTAAATTATTTCCTGGGATGCGAAAAGGTCGCGGTTTATTTTTGTGTTTAAACCGTAGTTTGATAGCAGAGGCAAACATCATTACATATACCATTAATGCCATTTGCGCACTTAAATCGCTTAGTAACCAATAGGCGGCGTTTACGGTATCAAATAATTGAAACACAAAGCATAAAATCGTGAAAACTATCCCTTGAATGATGAGAATAGGAACAGGCGCTCCATGGCGGTTAACTTTGGCTAATCTTTGGGGTAAAGAGCCATCTTTGGCGGCTGCAAGTAAACCTTTGGTAGGGCCAATTATCCAGGCAGCAACGCCGGCGATAGCGCCTAAAATTATAAGTAAGGCAAGTATTTTGGTAAGCCACGGTATATTAAAATGGGTGAAAAAAAGATCAAAAGCATCTATTAACCCTGAAACTATACTTAATTTCTCTGGAGCAACGACAAAAGTAATAGCAAGCGAGCTAAACATTAAGGTTGCAAAGATAATAATAGTTGAGTAAAGCAAAGCTTTTGGATAGTCTTTTTGGGGGTTTTTAACTTCTTCTGCATGTACCGCAGACATTTCCATCCCAAGTAGACCAAATAAAATTCCTGGTAAAAGAGCAAATTGTTCAAGAGAATTAAATTTTGGAATAATGCTTTGGTGTAAATCAATGGCAGCAGGGTTGCCCATGAGTAACCAAGTAACACCTAAAATAATTATAAAAAGCATAGGCAAAATAGTGCCAAAAATAGCTCCAATAGTGCTTATTAAACTAGAAAGCCTCATCCCAAAAGCATTTAAAATGGTAAAGATCCAAAAAAGAGTAATGCTACTGAACAAAATAAAAGATGCATTATTTGTAAGGCTGGGAGAGAAAAGATAAGCGGAAGTTGCAACGATAAATGCCAAAATCGTTGGATACCAAACAACATTGTAGATCCACAGGAGCCAAATAGTTATAAAACCCGCCCTTAACCCAAAAGCTTCACGCACCCAAACATATAAACCTCCGGTGTGGGGGTAGGTGGTAGCTAACTCGGCAGAAATTAATGCAACTGGAATAAAAAACATTACTGCTGCAACAAGATAATAAAAAACCAAGGAAAGACCAAGAATAGCGCTCATGGGCAACGTCCGCAGGCTATCAACCGCTATTACGTTTATCATAACGAGCGAGAAAACTGATAAATAATGCTTTTTAGCTTTAGGTTTCATTAATATATACATGCTCAATGGAGGTACATATTCTACGTTTATTTAATGATCCTAGCTAGTGAAGATTAAGAACTTTGACGGTTTTTAGATTGCTTGCCATAATGAATTAATCAACTGCTCCTTTTGCGAGTTATCCATGGTTCCTTTAATGGTCCAAATTACAGACTTATCCTTTCGTCATACTAAAAGATATATTTTTAAACGGATCTCCCTTAAAGTTCCCAAGGGTAAGATTATTGCTGTTATGGGACCTAGTGGGAGTGGGAAGACTACTTTATTGCGTTTAATAGGCGCGCAGCTTTTTCCCTCTTATGGTGAGGTTTTAGTAGATGGAGTTAATGTGCATACATTATCTCAGCAATCTCTTTATAATATGCGCCGTAAAATGGGAATATTATTTCAAAGTAATGCGTTATTTACGCACTTAACGGTATATGAAAATGTGGCTTTTCCCTTGCGCGAACATACTTCATTTGATGAAGATTTAATTCGTGACATTGTGTTAATGAAATTAGAAGCTGTAGGCTTACGTGGGGTGCAGGCTTTTATGCCGGTTGAATTATCAGGTGGGATGGCAAGAAGAGTTGCGCTTGCGCGTGCTCTTGTATTTGATCCATCATTGATGATGTATGATGAACCATTTACTGGGCAAGATCCTATTTCTAAGGGAGTTTTACTCCGTTTGATAAAAAGGACTAACGAGCTTCTTGGGACCACAAGTATAGTAGTTTCACATGATATTGAAGAAATTTGTCAAATTGCAGACTATATTTATTTAATTGTAGGTGGCAAAGTTGTAGGCGAAGGCACAGCTGCTGAGATGAAGGCATCAACTCTTCCACGAGTTAAACAGTTTATGCATGGGGAAGCAGATGGTAGTGTACCATTTCATTATCCAGCGAGAGCTCTTATTGAGGAAATGATGGATGAATCTGAGAAAAATTGAGTTTTTGGGTGAGAGAACTATCGAGGTCTTTGCTAATTTAGGGCGTGCTGGATTATTTATTTTTTGTATTTTTGTGCGCAAACCCAACTTTAGAAAACTTTTCCAAGATATATGGTACCAGCTTTATCAAATTGGGGTGCAATCATGTCTTATTGTGGTTGTGTCCGCGCTTTTTATTGGCATGGTGGTTGGATTACAAGGTTACCACACCTTAGATAAATTCGGGGTAACTACTCAACTTGGACAATTACTAGCCCTTAGTGTTACGCGCGAGTTAGGCCCTGTTTTAACTGCGCTTTTATTTGCAGGACGAGCAGGCTCTGCTTTAACAGCAGAAATTGGTTTGATGAAAACTACAGAGCAGCTTGCCAGTATGGATATGATGGGGGTTGATCCATTAGGCCTTATCGTATACCCAAGATTTTTAGCCGGATTTATTGCTCTACCGCTTTTAGCTTTAATTTTTGCCGTGGTGGCTATTTATGGCGGGTATGTGGTTGGAGTTACCTGGATGGGGGTTGATGGGGGTAGTTTTTGGTCAAATATGCAAACGGCAGTTAACTTTCGAACAGATATTATAGGTGGTGTTATTAAGAGCTTGGTATTTGCGTTTATAGTTATTTGGGTTTCACTATATCAAGGCATTAGCTGTGAGCCCACAGCAGAAGGAATTAGTGTGGCAACTACAAAGTCAGTTGTTTATGCTTCAGTTGCTGTCCTAGGGTTTGATTTTATCTTGACCATGTTTATGATCGGAGACTGGTAATGCAAAAACATCGCTACGTTGATTTAAGTGTTGGTTTGTTTATGTTGTTTAGTTTGGGGGCTTTAATTATTTTAGCAGTTAAGGTAAGTGGCGTAGGAGTGAGTAATTTACACTCAAAGCCAATGTATACTGTAACTGCGCTTTTTTCCAATGTTGGCGGTTTAAAAGTACGTGCTCCTGTTACTGTAGCTGGGGTTAAAATTGGGGAGGTAACTTCTATTGTGCTGCAGCCAAGGTCTCTTGATGCTAAAGTTTATATGAAGCTAAGACAAGATAAGCCAATACCTTATGCGGATACTTCAGCGCGTATTTTAACTCAGGGTTTATTGGGTTCAAATTATATTAGCCTGGTACCAGGTTTTGAAGAAGAAAGTAATAAGGATCATCAATACTTAAAAAATGGTGATGTAATTCCTCATACTCAAGAGGCGATGATTTTGGAAAACTTAATTGGACAGTTAGTGTTTAATATAAATAATAAAAAACCATAACGGAGAAATAAATGCGATTCTGGAAAAATATAATTTTTATGCTGTTTTTAGGTTTTACCATGGTAGTTTATGCCGCAGAAGCGCCTGTTGCTATGCTAAATCAGGTTGCTTCTGAAATGGTTACAATCTTAAAAAAACATCAAGGATCTTTGCAGTCAAACCCTAAAATTGTGCATACAGCAGTTGAGAAGTATTTGCTGCCTCATGTTGATTTAGCCGGAATGGCGCGATCAGTATTAGGCAAAGAAGCGTGGATGCATGCAAGTGAAAAAGAAAGAGCAGCTTTTACTCATGAATTTAAAGAGCTAGTTATTCGTACTTATGGCAGCTCACTTGCTAAGTATCAAGGGGAAACCATTAAGTTTCATCCGGTGCGTGGTGGCGTGCAAGGAAGATTTGTTCGAGTTGAAAGTGAAATAGAACGGGTTTCTGGTCCGCCAATTGCCCTTAATTATAGTTTAGTGTCTAAAAATGGGCAGTGGAAGGTTTATGATTTAACAGTTGAGGGCGTTAGCTTATTACAAAGCTATCATTCGCAATTTGCTGAAGCTTTACGTCATCAAACTTTGCCAGAGCTTATTGAGCAAATTAAAAGAAGAGCAGCCTAAAATGCAAAACTTTATTCCCTCTAGTTATATGACGTTTGCAACCGTTGAACAGGATAAGCAGCGCTTGAGTAAATTTTTAGGCCACTTTGACGAAAAAGAGTGGAAATTTGATTTAAGCAAGGTAAACTTATGTGACTCAGCAGGTATTGCCTTGTTGCTCGAAGCTAAAAGGCTAAGTAAAGCCAAGAAATCACACTGCCATTTTGTGGGAATATCAGACGAAATGAATGCTCTCATTCAATTTTGTGGCGTAGAAGGTATATTGCTAAAGGATAATAATTGTTAACTCAAGATAAGATTGAAAGTTTACTAAAAGAAGATAAAGATGTTGCTAATGCAATAGTGACAGGCGATGGCTATCATTTTGACGCAATCATTGTAAGTGATGCATTTGCCGGTCTTTCACGAGTTGCAAGACAACAAAAAGTGTATGCAAAATTAAATGCTTGGATAAAAAGTGGCGAGTTACATGCTATCTCGCTTAAAACCTACACCAAGCAAGAATGGGAGAAGCAAAAAGTTGGATAAATTAATTATTTATGGAGGTAAGCCTCTAAAAGGAGAGGTGGCAATTTCAGGCGCGAAAAACTCCGCCTTACCTATTATGTCTGCAGCTTTACTCGCAGAAGATCATGTAACTATCTCAAATGTGCCACATCTACGTGATGTAACCACCATGATGGAATTATTAGGCCAGCTTGGCGGGCATCTTATGATAGATGAGAAAATGAATATCCAAGTTGATGTTTCTAAAGTAGATAAACTTGTTGCTCCTTATGACTTAGTTAAAACAATGCGTGCCTCAATTTTAGTATTAGGACCATTACTAACTAGGTTTGGTCAAGCAAAAGTTTCTTTGCCGGGAGGCTGCGCTATAGGAAGTAGGCCGGTTGATTTACACCTTAAGGCTTTAAAACTTTTAGGTGCTGATATTGAAGTAAAACATGGCTATATAAAAGCAACTACTCATGGTAAACGTTTAGTGGGTGCGCCTATTGTTTTTGATACAGTAACCGTAACCGGCACTGAAAATATTATGATGGCCGCAGCCCTAGCTAAAGGCAAAACTACCATTAAAAACGCTGCACGTGAACCTGAGGTTTTAGATCTTGCTATATTCTTAAATCAAATGGGCGCTAAGATAAAAGGAGCAGGCACAGCAATTATAGAGATAGAAGGCGTTGATGTGTTACGTGGCGGTGAGTTTACCGTTATGCCAGATAGAATTGAAGCTGCCACCTATTTAGTAGCAGGAGCAATAACTAAAGGACAAGTTACCGTTAGACGGGTTAATCCACAGCACCTTATGACAGTAATTTGTAAGTTACAAGAAGCAGGCGTTGAAATTACCCAAGGAGAAGATTGGGTCAAACTAGATACACATGGCAAACGCACTAAGGCTGTTGATATTTCAACTGCGCCTTATCCTGGGTTTGCAACCGACATGCAAGCGCAGTGGATGGCATTAAATTCGGTTTCAGAAGGCTCTTCAATTATAGTTGAGACAATTTTTGAAAATCGCTTTATGCATGTGCATGAATTTAAACGGATGGGCGCGCATATTCGTTTACATGGAAATTCCGCTACAATTACTGGGGTTCTGAAATTAACTGGCGCCCCTGTTATGGCAACAGATCTTAGAGCATCCGCAGGTTTAATCTTGGCAGGGCTTGCAGCGCATGAAGAAACTCAGGTAGAAAGGGTGTACCACGTTGATAGAGGCTACGAAAGAATAGAGGAAAAATTATCTATGTTAGGTGCTGATATTAAAAGGGTTTCATATTAGTCATGCAAAAGGCTACGTTAGCAAACTATCTAGCAGATTTTTTAGCCGTTTCCTTATATCAAGACTATGCGCCTAATGGTTTACAAATAGAAGGGCGCAGTGAAATAAAGAAAATTGTTACCGCTGTAAGTGCTTCTTTAGAAGTAATTCAAGCTGCTATAAAAATAAATGCTGATGCGCTTTTAGTACATCATGGGTATTTTTGGCAAGGGGAAGATAAAACTATTCTTGGCATAAAAAAAGCCCGTATTGCTGCATTGCTTAAAGAGGATATTAATTTATTCGCTTTTCATCTACCTTTAGATTGCCATAAAGAGCTGGGGAATAATGCAAAACTTGCGAAAATTTTGCAAGTTAGCAAACCTAAAAGCCAAACAGTTAACCAAATACCCAATTTATTATGGTCAGGTAGTTTACCTAAACCCCAATCTTTCAGCCAATTTACTAATTACTTAGAGAAAAAATTTGCCAATAATGTTTTAGCCGTTGCAGGAAGCGCATCTACCATAAAAACTATTGCATGGTGTACGGGAGCCGCACAAAACTTGCTCGCAAATGCTGCTTCTCTTAAAGTTGATGCTTATATAAGTGGAGAAATATCCGAAAGAACATATTATGAAGCTAGGGAATATAATATACACTACTTTGCTTGCGGGCATCATGCAACTGAGCGTTATGGAATTCGCGCTTTAGGGGAACATCTTGCCGCTAAATTTGCTTTAGAACATCAATACATAGAAGTAAATAATCCTTTTTAGTAGGAAAGTTATGGAAAACCTTAAATTCTTTTTACTTAAATTTGTAAAGCAAATCCCTGTGTTTTTATATGACTTTTTATCCATACCCGCTGCCTGGTATTTAGCATATTGTTTACGCTATAACTTACAGCCTTTCCCAGCACGCTTTGTTTCATACTACGCAGTGGCCTCCTTCTTTGTGATTATGGTTGTGCAAATGGGGTTTTATTTTCAATGCAAAGTATACCGCGGGTTGTGGCGCTTTGCTTCTATTAAAGATCTTGTGAGGATTTTAAAAGCAGCTTTTGGCGCTATATGCGTAAGTGCACCAATTTTATTTTTAATGAATTACCTTATTCATCTACCGCGTTCGGTATTACCACTTTATGCCATGATTATAACTGCTCTTTGGTCACTTGGTAGATTTTCTAGGCGTTTTTTTTGGGAGAATCAGCAGGGAGTAAACAAGTCAGCGCAAGTTAAAAGAGTGCTGGTGATAGGCGCAGGAGATGCTGGGGAAAGCTTGATTCGCGATTTGCACCGCAGTTACATTTATTATCCTATCGGAGTTTTAGATGATCAGCCAAAAAAGTTGCATTTAGAAGTGCACGGAGTAAGAGTATTGGGCTTTATTGATGAGTTGCCCAAAATTGTGCGTAAATACGGAGTTGAGTTAATTTTTATTGCAATTCCTACAGCAGGATCTACTAAAATGCGTCACATAGTATCTTTATGTGAAGCCAGTAAAGTACCTTTTCGCACCCTACCTAGCCTAAATGAGCTGGCTGATGGAAAAGTTGAAGTTAATTCGCTAAGGCCTGTTAGTCTAGATGATTTATTAGGTAGAGATGCGGTAAAAATAGATTGGGATAAAATTTCTGCCACAGTTAAAGGCAAAAAAGTCCTAGTAACAGGCGCGGGCGGCTCAATTGGCTCCGAGCTTTGTAGACAAATCTTAAAGCTAAATCCAGCATCATTAATGTTAATTGATAACTCTGAATATCAACTATATAAAATTGAACAAGAGTTTTTAAAGTTAGAAAATAAAGTAAAGTTTGAATTTGTCTTAGCCTCAGTAACCGATAGGGTAGCGATTAACCAGCATTTTGCACGGTATAAACCAGAAATTGTTTTTCATGCAGCAGCTTATAAACATGTGCCTATATTAGAAAATCAAGTTTATGCTGCCGTTTTGAATAACATAGTTGGAACATCAATTGTAGCGGAGATTTGTGTTGCAACAAAAGTTGCAAAAATGATCTTGATTTCAACAGATAAAGCCGTAAATCCAACTAACATAATGGGCTCTACTAAACGTATTGCTGAAATGTATTGTCAGGCGTTAAATCATGGCGCGGCAACCCAGTTTATTACTGTAAGATTTGGAAATGTACTAGGCTCAACTGGTAGTGTTGTGCCTTTATTTCAAGAGCAAATCAATAAAGGTGGCCCTGTTACAGTAACCCACTATGAGATTGAGCGCTTTTTTATGACTATTCCTGAGGCCTCGCAGCTTATTTTGCAAGCTTTGGCAATTGGCAAAGGTGGGGAGATATTTGTGCTTGATATGGGAGAGCCTATTAAAATCCGCTATTTAGCCGAACAGATGATTAAGCTAAGTGGGAGAGAAATTGAAATTACATACACAGGCTTAAGGCCTGGAGAGAAGTTATTTGAGGAACTATTTCATGTTGACGAAAAGTTAGTAGAAACTTCTCACCATAAATTACATCAAGCTATAGCCAGAACTTGCTCTTTGGAAACATTACAAGATACTCTTAAGTTATTTGTTAATGCTTGCGCAACGTATGATGATGCTGAATTAAGATTTTTAATTAAGAGCTTAGTGCCAGAGTTATCTCAAGTTAATGCTAATTGTTGGGCCGAGGTCCAACCTACTCCTTCCTAAGGGGTTCATAAATAAAGTATACTGAAAATCGAGTTCAATGGATTGAGTTCAATTAATGAGTGTTTATGCTTTTTTAAAGAAGTATTTTTATATAATAATGCTAGCAACATTAATTTGGCTAACGTATTACTTGTATCACTCATTTTTAAGCAACAAAGCACATAATTTACCTAAAATTCCCGCCATCAAGCTTACTTACTCGACAGTTCCCATTGATAAAACCTTTATAGGTATTACCCAATCAACTGCTAGTGTTGAGATAAGGGCAAGGGTTAAAGGATTTTTGACAGAAAAACATTTTATTGAAGGTGAGGGTGTTAAAAAAGATCAGCTTTTGTTTGTAATTGATCCTAAGCCTTTTGCAGTAAAAGTTGCGGCTATGGAAGCTAACTTAGCAAAAAGAATTGCTGATGAGGCCTTTTTAAAAGTGCAATATGCAAGGATGAAAACCTTGGTAGCTAAAGGTGATGTATCTGAAGCCAAATATGATGAGGTTAAAGCCCAATATGAGGCCGCAAAGGCTGAAGTTGCGGGCGCCCTAGCAAATCTTACAGAAGCTAAAATTGATTTAAGTTATTGTTATATGCGATCTCCTTTTAATGGCCTAATTGGGGAGAAAAAAGTTAATGTGGGTAATTTAGTTGGCGGCCAGGAGAATACTTTACTAGCAACAGTAAATCAGCTTAATCCTATATATGTTCAGTTTAGTCCAAGTATTGCTGATTATGCTGAAATGTTGGCTTTTGCCCAAAATAGGCCATTTAAAGTATGGGCGACTCTGCCGGAAAATCGGCAATTTGTAGCGCAAGGCAAAGTTGATCTTATTGATAACATTGCAAATACAGCAACTGCTAGCATCCTGATGCGGGCTACAATAGAAAATAGAGAGGCTTTATTATTGCCTGGCCTTTATGTAGAGACTAAAGTTCATTTAGGCGATAACCCTCAAGCAATTTGTGTGCCTCAAGAAGCCATAATGGAAGATCAAGGACAAAAAACGGTATTTATTGTAGATGCTAATGGGATAATAAAAGTTGCTGAAATTGAAGTAGGTTCTGAATATAAAAACCAAGCAATAGTTACTAAAGGCCTTGAGGTGGGTCAAATTGTCTTAACGAGCGCCTTACAAAAGCTCCAATCTGGCATGAAAGTTATTCCGCAACTAGGGATAACATGATCCAATTTTTTATAAATAGACCGATCTTTGCAACGGTAATTGCTATTTTAACGACTCTAGTTGGGCTAATTTGTATTTTTCTTTTACCAATTTCGCAATTTCCCCAAATAGTACCTCCCCAAGTTCAAGTAACCGCACAATTTATAGGAGCAGGATCAGAGGTTGTTGCAAATACAGTAACAACTCCTATTGAGCGTAATGTTAACGGTGTTGAAGGCATGATTTATATGTCTTCTGCGAGCACTAACAATGGAAATTCGGTAATTAATGTTACTTTTGATGTTGGATATAACGTAGATATTGGCGCTGTTGATGTATTAACTAGAGTAAATTTAGCGAATCCCTTATTGCCACCTGCTGTTATTCAATCAGGTATTAAAATTCAAAAAGTCTCAACTAATATGGTATTAGTGGTTAATTTGTTAGGAGATGATCCTAAAAGGTTTGATGAGAAATTTTTAGGAAATTATGCTGATATTCATCTAACTCCAGTATTAAGTAGGGTACCTGGAGTTGGTAATGTCAATAATTTTGGCTTATTGCAATATTCTATTAGAGTTTGGCTTAACCCAAATAAAATCACCAGTATGGGTATAAGCCCAACCGAAGTTATTAATGCTATTAAAGAGCAAAATCAACAAGCTCCAGTTGGCATGGTTGGGCTGCCGCCGGTTGCGTCTAATACGCCATTTCAATATCAAATCTCGACTTTAGGCCAGCTGGTTGATAAAGAACAGTTTGCCAATATTATTGTTAAAACAGCCGAAAATGGGCAAATAGTAAGAATTAAAGATCTAGGAAGAGTAGAGCTAGGCGCGCAAAGTTATGTTACTACTTCAGAGTTTAATGGCAAACCAACGGCAAGTTTAGGTATTTATCAGTTGCCAGGAGCTAATGCAATATCTATTGCCAATGAATGTCGTAAAGTAATGGAAAAAATGGCTAAAAATTTTCCTAAGGGAATGCGCTATGAAATTGCGTATGATACTTCGGAATTTGTTAAAACCTCATTATTAGAGGTAGTTAAAACTTTATTTGAAGCAATATTTTTAGTGTTCTTAGTAGTTTTTGTGTTTTTACAAAATTGGCGGACAACTCTAATACCTTGCATTGCTATTCCGGTTTCTTTAATTGGAACCTTTGCGCTTTTTAAGCTTTGTGGGTTTTCAATAAATACATTAAGTTTGCTGGGCCTTGTCTTAGCAATTGGCCTTGTAGTAGACGATGCTATTGTAGTAGTAGAAAACGTTGAGAAAAAATTAGAAGCAGGTATTAAGGATATTAAAAAAGCAACTTTGCTGGCAACTAAAGAAGTCGTAAGCCCAATTATTGCAACCACCCTTATTTTGTTGGCGGTCTTTGTTCCAGTTGCTTTTATCCCTGGGATGACGGGTAGTTTATATAATCAATTCGCGTTGGCGATTGCTTTTTCAGTAGCTTTATCAGGGATAAATTCTTTAACCTTAAGTCCTGCACTTTGTGGTTTATTGTTAAAAGCCAAAACAGAAAATAATTGGGTGTTATTTAGATTATTTAATGAAGCGTATGCATATTGTTTAGCAAGATACACCAAACTGGTCGCCCATTGTCTTAAATACCCCAAACATATCATGGTTATATTTGGGATTTTATTGGTATTAACAGGAATAATATTTAAAAATTTGCCAACTAGCTTTGTCCCTGATGAAGATCAAGGCTATTTTATTGTAATGGTAAAAGAGCCAAATGCTGCATCTTTATACAGGACGCAAGCTACGGTACGCCAAGTAGTAAAAATTTTATTAAACACCAAAGGCGTTGCTAATGTTATAAGTATTGATGGATACAATATAATTGATGCAATTAACCAGCCTGATACCGCAGTTTTATTTGTGATTTTAGATCCTTGGGAGCAACGTAAAGCTAAGGATTTACACGTAGGTAGCATAATGCTGAAGGTAGAAAGGCAGTTTATGCATATTAAAGATGCTATAGTTGCTGCAGTAAATGCTCCTGCTATTCCAGGTTTAGGCAGCGTTGGCGGTTTTCAATTTGAGATTGAAGATCTAGACAATTTGGGGGTAATAAAACTTGCTGATGCAGTTAATAAGATTCTTAATAAGGCGCGTGCAAGAAAAGAGCTACAAGGACTGTTTTCTGATTTAGATGTTAATGTCCCAGGGTTTTATCTAGATATTGATAGAACAAAGGTCAAAGCACTGCAAATATCAATTGACGAGTTATTTCAAACTTTGCAAACCTATTTAGGTTCTTATTACGTAAATAATTTTACTAAATATAATCAAATTTATAGGGTTATGTTGCAAGCAGATGGGCAAGCGCGGGAGAAAATTACTGATCTTAATAAACTCTATGTCAAAAGCCAAACGGGCAATATGGTGCCTTTAGCAAGCTTAGTTAAAGTCAAAGAAATAGAAGGACCTTTTAATGTTCCTTCCTATAATCTTTATACCGCAGCTAATGTAACAGGAGCTCCGGCTCCTGGCTATTCATCAGGGCAAGCTATAGAAGCTATAGAAGAGGTTGCTAAAAATACTTTGCCAAATGGATTTGGATTTGATTGGACAGGAGTCACTTATCAAGAGCTTAAATCAGGAAATTTGGCTTTGTTAATTTTCGTATTATGCTTAACCTTCGTGTTTCTTTTCTTGGCGGCGCTTTACGAAAGCTGGGCTATGCCAATGATGATTCTATTAGCGGTTCCACTTGCATTATTAGGTGCAGGAGCAGCATTGATGGTTAGAAGTCTTGCCCTAGATGTTTATGCGCAAATCGGCCTTATTTTATTAATAGCTCTAGCAGCAAAAAATGCAATTTTAATTGTTGAGTTTGCTAAAGATAAAAGAGCTAGTGGCATGGGAATAGTAGAAGCTGCGATAGAAGCCTCTATCTTAAGGTTAAGACCAATTTTAATGACCGCATTTGCCTTTATTTTAGGAGTAACCCCTTTAGTATTTGCAACGGGAGCAGGTGCGCAAAGTAGACATTCAATAGGTACTACCGTAATGGGAGGAATGCTTATTGCAACGCTGTTAAGTATTTTTGTAGTACCAGTTTTTTATAAAATAATTGAAGAGTATAGAGAAGCTCATTAACACGCTATTTACATAAACCCATTTTCTGTATATAATTTTAACTCATTTTTTAAAATTAACACATTGGCCGCAAAGTTTGCATGAAAACAGATCCGCATGAAGAGTTACTTAAGCTCCGCGCCAGATTAAATATAATCGCATTTCAGAATAATGGTTACTCTAAATCTTTAGCAAGTAAAAAACATGAATTATTAAAGCAAAATAGATCACATAAATTTTTTCATTCAAATGATAGTATCCTCATCTATAACGCAAAAGGTTATGTAAAGTGCTTAAACTCGCTTGCTTTTGATAAAAGTAATAACGAAATTTATTGTCGGCATCTTGCAGCGGCTTTAATTTCTCCTAATAAGCGTGGCATTAAGAACTATCAAAAAGCTTATGAATCAATAGAAAATATAGAGGCGATTCCTGAGCTCGCTAATAATACCTTCGATAATGAAAAACTTTTGTTTAAGAGTTCATTTTACACCATGTTTAACGTTAATAATTTTGGTCAACAGTTACTGAAAATTGCCGAAGTTTTGCAAGAACATGAGGAAACAAGCCTACTATTTGGAAGTATAAACCATATAATGGCCATAACTATTATGCGGAAAAAAACATCTCTTACTGAATCACAGTACGTTATTAAATTTTATGATCCTAATAAAACAAATATTCATACGCGCATAATAGTTGAAAAACTTAATAGGATTGCGAATTTATCAATAAAGGATATTTTAGGTAGTGAAATACTTAATGTTTATTTTCCTGATAGAATATCTATATTATTTGCAATAAAAAATGCAAAAACCACTAATGTTGAACCGCTTATATTGGTGGAAAATGGTATTGAATATAAAAGCTTAGTTTATTGCTTGATATATGGATTTACTCCTCAAGTAAGAAGTATTACGCAAGCTATCTTAGAGTCAAATCTTACAGAAAAAGCCAAATTTAACCTTTTGCTAGCTGAAGATGAAATTGAAGTGCCGGCAATATTTTCAGCCTTTAAATATAAACATCTTGCAGCAATAAAGGCATATGTAGAAACCATTTTAAATTCTCAAATGCAAAATGCTGAAAATATCATAACCAAGCTCTTGATGGCTCCTAATAGTAATGGTTCGCCTATTTTATTTTTAGCTTTAGAGCATGGAGATTATCAAGTTGTGAAGATTTACATGGAGGCTATATTAAATTCAAAATTTAAAGATAATGCAATGGCTTTAATCCCTCTTTTGTTAGCAAATCGTAAAAATGGAACAACAGGATTATTTATGGCCTTACAAGATGGCTATTTTTTAGCGGCAAAAGTATATATGGAGGCTATTTTACGCTTAAAATTTAAAGATAATGACAAAGCCTTGATAATGCTCTTAGCAGCAAATAAGTCTAATAATTGTCCAGGATTATTTATGGCTATGAAATTTGGCCGTCTTGAATCTGTACAGGTATATTTAGAAACAATTTTACACTCAGATCTTAACGATGAGGCTATGGTAAAGCTTTTGCAAGCAGAAAATGCCAAAGGGTGCTCTGCCTTATTTAGTGCTTTAAAAAATGGGCATGATAAGGTTGTTAGGTATTATATAAATACCATTATAAATTCAAAGCTTAACCCTAAAGCTATTAAACAACTTTTGTTAGCGCAAAGTGAAGATGGAACTTCAGGTCTTTATATGGCCATGCAAGGTGGCAACTCTATAGTTGTTAAGGTATATCTAGAGGCAATTTTGAGCTTAAAGAATAAAAATAATACATTAACGCGCATGCTACTATTATTATCTAATAGCAATTATAAAATCTCAGGATTACTTGCGGCCATAAAAAACACCTTTGAAGTTTCTATAACAAGTAATTTACCCATAGCACTTAACGATAGCTACATTATGGAAATTTTGCTGGCTAAAAATAATAATGGGGTTCCGGGATTAATTATGGCCATACAAGAGGGGCAAGATCAAGTTGCAAAGATTTATATAAATACCATTATAAACTCAAACCTTGCCCCAGCTTCTAAAATAAAACTAATCTTTCCTGAAAACTCTAGTGCTAACTGCGCGCTATTTTTTCAAAGTAGCGCAAATATTTCCTATGTTAAAAATATTTTGCTTAATTTATTAGCAAAATCAAATACGCAAGATAAAGAACAACTAGAAACTATCATGCAAACCAGGTTTTCTAGTGTCTTAGGTTGCGGTAGTGTCTGATCCAGAATCAAGATACCATCTTAAGCTTATAAGTATTTCATTTAACCCCAATAATGGGTTTTATTTCGAACAGTTCGGCAGCATTGTAAGTGTTCCCAATTGCAGTGGTTGGAGGGTGTAAGCAGCTAGGGCTGAAGCCAAATGGGTCAAAGCGTTCATAATTGAGCGATGCCGAGAGTGCCAAACCTGAAAGCTGAGCTTC
>Ga0155589_140_pt1 | contig 17049 bp, 14 predicted proteins | sample RifCSPhighO2_12_FD_107246 | JGI IMG/M metagenome (GOLD analysis project Ga0155589, IMG submission 107246) | Legionellales bacterium RIFCSPHIGHO2_12_FULL_37_14 | reverse complement strand
TTTATTTTAAACCACCCTCATCCCCAACCCTTCTCCCGCAAGCGGGAGAAGGGAGCTTTTATGATTTATTAAGACGGGACAGCCCTGACTTAACTTCCCTCAGAAAGGTTTTACCTTGGCTAAATTATGCGCATTGCCTAAGGCTTGAGTAAAAATTTCCAAACCATCTTCTAAATCTGGCCGCATGTCGGGATTAAGCTGGGCAAGATTTGTTAAGTAATTTTCAAGGGAATTTTTGAATGGAGGACAAAATGTAATAGGTAATTTATTTACATATGATGTTCTAGCAGCATCTGCCTTAGCTTCCTCGTAGCTAACTATAGAACGCCCGCCTACTTGTAACCCCCAAATTTCTGCCAGCACTCTTGCAATAGCAAAATAATCATATTCTTTAGTAATTGAAACCTCAGATGCATATCCTTCTGGGGGAATATACCCAATTGTGCCATAAAAATGTAATTGCTTGCGCTCTTGTCTTTTTTGTTGCTCAACACATGCGTTAAAACTGTCTTTATTAGTATCAAATAGTTCAATTAACGATTCTTCTTGCTGTTGCTGAAGCTCTGGTAACTGCATAAGTGGGGAGGAAGAAGCTTCGCTGCCAACGGTGGGCATTAATATCCGCGCATTTGCGTAATCTACTATATGTACTGTTATGTCTTCATCTTGCTGAATCATAATATTATCTGGCTTAATATCGCGATGTACTAGACCCACACTTTGCACCTCATCAATATATGCATTTATTAGCGCAATGCATAGTTGGATGCGCATAAAATCGGTATGGGGTAAGGTAAGATATTGCTTGAGGGTCATATCCCCTACTTTACGCATTACGAGAGCAAATGCTGGAACTGTATCTGCTGATTTTAGGTTAACTAAATCTTTGGCATGCAAATGTTTAGTTAACCTTGCCGCCATTGCCTCTGATTTGGGATTTGCGTTTGGATGAAAAAACTTGATAACGCGTTGTTTATTATTCTTAATGACCAGATCATTATCGCTAAGAGCTAAAGTAGCTAAACTGCGATTAACCCTCCCTTGCGAACCGCTACCTGCTAAAGATTGCTGATCAAATACTTCTAGACGATAGCCTATTTTTCCCATGTTACTTCTAGGGCGATGTAATAATGAATGCTCTAGTACAAGCTCTATATCTTCTTCACCTTGTTGAGATAATAAATAAATTTTGCCTTCTTCCCAGAAAGAATAGCCTTTTGCTATTTGCTGGAGTAAAAATTTATGCAAAAAATATTTATTAGTATTATGGCCTCGTTTTTCTCTACAAGACCCGGCTTGTTGAGCTAAATTTGGTAAATTTAAAGGATCTATATTTAGTCTAAGCACTGCGCTCCCCACAACTGAGCTATTGCTGACACTTACGCCGATGATTTATCCAATGTGCGCAAACAGTCAGCTATTTCATCAGCATAATGTTTAACTTTTTCTATTTCAGATCCCTCTACCATAATTCTTAACACAGGCTCCGTGCCTGATGGACGTAATAATACTCGCCCATTTCCTTGTAAATCTGTTTCTATACCAGCAACAAGCTTTTTGATCCTTGGATTTTCTACCAAAAATGCAGATTTGTTAGTCTTTACATTAAGTAGAACTTGCGGATATAAATCCATGCCCTTAGTAAGCTCACTTAATGATTGTTGTTTTATCATCATAAAAGCTAAAATCTGAAGAGCTGCGACAATACCGTCTCCTGTGGTAGTTTTATCCAAACACACAACATGTCCAGAAGGTTCGCCGCCTAAAAGCCAACTATTTGCTTTTAAAGCTTCCAGGACGTATCTATCGCCAACCTTTGCTCTTATAAAGCCTAGATCTAATTTCTGCATGGCTTTTTCAAGAGCGTAATTAGTCATCAATGTTCCAACCACTCCGCCTGCCATTCGATTTTGCAGCATTCTATATTTGGTAATTAGATAAAGTATTTGATCCCCATTAACAAGCTGGCCTTTTTCATCTATCAAAATAACTCTATCGCCATCTCCATCAAGAGCTATTCCTAAGTCGGCTTTTTCTTTTACAACTAAAGCTTGTAGCTTCTCAGGCGCAGTTGAGCCACATTGCGCATTGATATTAAACCCATCAGGATATATCCCCATAGCAACTACTTCGGCGCCTAATTCGTTAAATACGTTAGGAGCTATATGATAAGTTGCACCTTCTGCGCAATCTACAGCAATTCTTAGCCCTGTTAAACGTGTAAGTGAGGGAATAGTTGACTTACAAAACTCAATATAGCGGCCAGGAGCGTCGACCATACGCTTAGCCTTTCCTAGGGCTGCACTTGGAACAACTTGTAAGGGTTTTTGGATTTCAGCTTCAATCGCAAGCTCTATTTCATCTTGCAGCTTACTGCCCTCAGGATCAAAAAATTTAATCCCATTATCTTCGTAAGGATTATGCGATGCACTAATAACTATACCTGCTGCTGCGTGCATAGTTTTGGTTAAATAGGCAATTGCAGGGGTTGGCATTGGCCCAAGTAAGCTTACATCTACTCCAGCTGCTGATAGGCCTGCTTCTAATGCAGATTCAAGCATGTACCCAGAAATTCTGGTATCTTTACCAATAAGAACTCTTTTGCGTCCGCCGTTAGCCAAAACTCTACCCACAGCCCAACCAAGCTTAAGCACAAACTCAGGGTTTACGTGTGAGTGGCCAACTAAACCTCTAATACCATCTGTTCCAAAATACCTTTTTTGCATAGTTAGTTCCTTCTATATTAAATCAATGATAGCTTGCAGCATTAAAATTGCGTCTTTAGTTGCTCTAACGTCATGCGTACGAATCATTGCAACTCCATGTTGCAATAGATATGTATGCACTGCAAGGCCCGCAGCTAATCTATTATCAACATCTTGCTTAGTTATATCGTGTAAAATAGTTTTGCGCGATACCCCAACTAAAATTGGAAAATTTAAGTTAGTTAACTTTTTAATTTTTTTTAAAATCATAAGATTATGCTGGGTAGTTTTACCAAAACCAATACCAGGATCAAGCCAAATTCGGTCTTTGGCAATACCAAAAGAGATACATTCTTGTGCTCGCGCAAGCAAAAACTCTAAAATCTCATCTACAACATCAGCTTTATATAGAGGATTTTCTTGCATTAAGGCAGGTTCGCCAAGTTTATGCATTAACACAACTTGGCAATTTGCCTTAGCAACTACCTCAAGACTCTCTTTGGTTTTTAAGGCATTTATATCATTAATCATGGCAGCGCCTAATTGCAATGCTGCATGCATGACTTGGGGTTTTGTAGTATCGACTGAAATGGGAATAGAAAGTTCGCCTTGTAATGCCTCTAATACTGGCAAAAGCCTTTCTAGTTCTTCTTGAGTACTTATAGGTTTAGCAAAAGGACGTGATGATTCAGCGCCCACGTCAATTACATCAGCACCTTCTTTTTGCATGGCTAAAGCGCGTCTAAGTGCTTGGTCTTTATGCAAATATTTGCCACCGTCAGAAAAAGAATCTGGGGTGATATTTAAAACTCCCATGATCATGGGCTTAGATATCATTAAGTATACCTCTTACAACAATTATTAATTTAGCTTTTTTGGGGTTTGGTTAAACCTACTTTGTTGGGCCAAGGCCCAACCTACTGTCTTGGAGCAATTTACAATGGGTAATTTATTTTTCCAATAACTCCCAGCCATCAGGTGCTGGGGGGATTTTTCCTGCCATTATTGCTTCAATTTGCACTGTGCCAATAGTTTCATACTTAATTAATGCCTCTGCCATTTTATGGAGTTTTTGTTTATTTTTTTCGAGGAGTATTTTAGCTTGTTGATAAGTTTTATCGATAATTGAGCGCACCTCTTTGTCAATCTGCTCTGCTGTCTTATCAGAAATTTCTTTTTGTTGATTCATAGTTCGGCCAAGAAATATCTCACCCTCTTCTTCGCCAAAAGTTAATGGGCCTAAGGAAGATAAACCCCAAACGGTAACCATTTTACGCGCTATGGTGGTTGCACGTTGAATATCGTTGGCAGCTCCTGTCGTAACGCTCTCAAGCCCAAATATTAATTCTTCTGCAACTCTTCCCCCAAAAAGACTCGTAAGCTGGCTCTCCAAGCGTTGCTTACTATGGCTATATCTATCTTGCTCGGGTAAATACATAGTAACCCCAAGAGCTCTACCCCTTGGAATAATAGTCACCTTATACACAGGATCATGTTCCGGCATTAAATAACCTACAATAGCATGGCCTGATTCATGATAAGCAGTTAATTTCTTTTCACTTTCATCCATTACCATAGAGCGCCTTTCTGATCCCATCATGATTTTATCTTTAGCCTTTTCCATCTCAAGCATACCAACTTCCCGTTTATTAGCCCGCGCAGCAAATAGTGCGGCTTCATTGACTAAATTAGCTAAATCAGCGCCAGAAAACCCTGGGGTGCCACGAGCAATAGATAAAACCTGCACATTTTTATCTAAAGGAACTTTTTGCACATGAACTTGCAAAATTTGTTCGCGCCCCCTTATATCTGGCAAAGGAACTACCACTTGTCTATCAAACCTACCCGGCCTTAATAAAGCAGGATCAAGTACATCAGGTCTATTAGTTGCTGAAATTACGATAACTCCTTCATTACCTTCAAAGCCATCCATCTCTACTAAAAGCTGATTTAGGGTTTGCTCTCTTTCGTCATGTCCGCCACCTAACCCTGCACCTCTATGCCTACCTACAGCATCAATTTCATCGATAAAAATAATACAAGGAGCCTGTTGCTTTGCCTGGGCGAACATATCGCGCACCCTTGAAGCTCCAACCCCAACAAACATCTCAACGAAATCAGATCCTGAAATAGTAAAAAATGGGACTTTAGCTTCGCCTGCAACCGCGCGCGCTAACAGGGTTTTACCTGTGCCTGGAGACCCAACTAATAATACTCCGCGTGGAATACGCCCACCGAGCTTTTGGAATTTAGTAGGGTCTTTTAAGAAATCAACCAATTCTTTAAGTTCATCTTTTGCCTCGTCAATTCCTGCCACATCAGCAAAAGTTACTTTAACTTGATCTTCCCCAAGGAGCCGTGCCCTTGATCTACCAAAAGACATAGCACCACGGCCACCCCCGCCTTGCATTTGGCGCATAAAAAACACCCACACGCCAATTAATAGCAGCATAGGGAACCAATTGATGAAAATATGTAAGAGTAAGCTTTCTTGTTGTTTTTCTTGGCCTATTACGTCAACATTATTTTTTAATAATTGGCCTAAGAGAACATTATCAGGCATAGGAATATAGGTTTGAAAACGCTGATTGTTTTTCGTAACCCCGCGAATAATTTTATCTTCTTCAATATTAACAGCGCTCACTTGGCCTGAGTTTACTTCTTCTAAAAATGTTGAATAAGAAATTTTCTGTTGTCCAGAATTACGTGGCCCAAAATTGCTAAATACAGAAACTAATACAACCGCAATAATTAACCACAAGAAAAGGTTCTTAACTAAATCATTCAAAACGATCACCTCTTAAAGATTATTGAAAAAATAGTTCTACTATAAACAATAGCCTAAATCTAGTATTTATATATAGGTATTTGTCGAGTATGATACAATAATTCTCTTAGGAACAACAATTAGCATGAAGCTTTATAATAAGACTTTTAACGTTAACTATGCCTTCCTCAGTGAATCTATTGATAATCCTTCCATAGCATCTATCATAATTTTAGCAACACTCATAAGTATGTTAACCCTCATTGTGCCTATTGCTGCGCAAAGTCTTATGAATTTTGTTGCATTTGGCAAGCTCTTAAGGCCTGTAGTAACAATCTGCTTTATTGTTTTTATTTTAATGATAGGCTATACCACACTTAGCTTTTGGCAACTTATTGTTTCGGAAATAATTGAACAAAGGTTGTCAGTTAACATTAGCGTTAAAATGGCAAGGGAATTTGCTAATTTGTCAATTAATACACTTAACGATAATCATCCTTTAAGCCTAGCAAATCGGTATTTTGAAATTTTTACGGTAAGAAAAGCAACAGGGGCGTTATTTTTTTATGGCGTTACTATGTGTATGCAATTTTTATTTGGCCTAATCTTGTTGCTTTTTTATCATCCTGTGTTTGTCGCTTTCGATTTTCTTATATTGTTATCAATGTTTTTGATAATTTATATTCCGCATGGAAAAACAAAAATTATAGCTACAGCTGAGTGCAATGCTAAACACGATATTGGCTTATGGCTTGAAGAAATGGTACAGCACGCCTTACTTTTCAAGTTTAAACCTTTTCTAAAATATGCCTTTAAGCAAATGGATAGACGGTTAGTTGCGTTTCTGGTGGCACGCGAGTCATACTTCAGACAGCTTATAAAATATCAAGTTAGTTTTTATTCTTTAGCAATCCTATCAAGTACTTTATTGCTGGGAATAGGCAGCTACTTAGTTATTTTAAACCAGCTTAGTTTAGGTCAATTAGTAGCAGCTGAAATTGTTTTAAGTGGCATGCTAAGCGCTTTTAAACGCTTTACCTACCTCCTTGATAACTATTACATATTAAATGCTTCCATAGGCAAAATTAATGAAGTCTTTCTATCACGCCCAGTAAGCCCTGTATTTGAACATAAAAATTTTCCAGCTTTGTTAACTCCAAAAACCATAAATATAAAGTTTACTGATGTATGTTTATCCTGCTTTCCGTTAGCAAGGCAAGGTATAAATATGGAGGTTTCACCTAATAACGGGGTATTAGTGTTTTCAAAAGAAGATTATTACTGTCTAACATTAGTAGATACTATTTTAGGAATAGTCCCATACAAAGGTAAAATAATAATTAACGGCATTCAATGGAATAAAGAAATGTTATCCGCAATAAAATCATTCTCCATATTAGTTCGTTACCCTGAATGGATTGGCGGAAGTATTTACGATAACTTGACTATTTCTAAACAACCCTCTTCTCTTGCAGAGATTGATGATGCTATGCAAATACTCGGGCTTAGCAATAAGGTTAATTCTTTAAAAGATGGGATTTTTACTGTTGTTTATAGTTGGAAGCATGTATTTACTTTAGCAGAAACCATTAAACTTACTTTTTTAAGAGCTCTCCTAGCTAAACCTAAACTTATTTTGGTAGATAGATCATTTGACATTTTAACAACTAAAGACTTAAATGCCATTAATGATCTTACAACTAATTTACCCAACACAAGTTTAATCGTAACTACAAATAGAGACGATTTTAAACAACGTCTAACTTTCTTAAGTACAGTAGTGTTATGACTATGCATTCATATCGCCTGCTTCGCAAATCCCCCAAACCATATAAAATACTTAAGTGGTCATTGGGAGTTCTAATTTTCTTTATTGCATTTATCATATTTATTCCTTGGCAACAATTTTCTCTAGGAGAAGGACAAGTTATTGCTTATTCTCCAACTGAAAGGGAATTTCAAGTTAATGCCCCAGTTGGTGGCCGCATAAGCCGCTGGTATGTCAATGAAGGTAGTATTGTGAAAAAAGGTGATCCTATCTTATTGATTAATGATAATGATCCTAAATATATGGAACGCTTGCAATTAGAAAAAGATGCTATTTCTTTAAGGATAGAAGCTGCTAAACGCGCCGTTGATGCTGGTATTTCTAATGTTAATCGGCAAAAAAAATTATATGGCCTTGGGATTAACTCTAAACGGCAATACGAATTATCTCAAGTTGAATTAGCAGGTTATCAACATACCTATCTAAAAGCTAAAATTGATGAAGTTAACGTTAACATACGTATAGCAAGACAACAAACTCAAATGGTAAATGCTAAAGTCTCTGGGGTAATTTTCAGGCGCTTATCAGGTCAAGAAAGTGTATTTGTAAAAGCCGGACAAATAGTAGCCCGCATTGTACCCATAACAAATTCAAGAGCAGTTGAACTTTGGATTAGTGGGCGTGATATACCTTTTGTTAGGCTCAAACAAACTGCAAGGTTGCAATTTGATGGTTGGCCAGCTGTCCAATTTCGGGGCTGGCCTGAATTAGCTGTTGGTACCTTTAAAGGGGAAGTATCTTTTATTGATGCAACCACTAATAATGCAGGCTATTTCCGCGTTATGATAACTCCTACTGAAAAATGGCCTCATATAATTTTTCTGCGTCAAGGTGTGCTAGTTCACGGATGGATTCAACTAGGACAAGTTCCATTATGGTTCGAATTATGGAGACAATTTAATGGCTTTCCACCTAAGAGTAGCCCAATGGAGCCAAGTAAAACAACTAAAAAATCCTAGTATCGTTAACGCTAGGGATGACATGTTACCTAGGGTGTTGTGCATTTTCATAACTTTATTTTTTGTAGGCTGCAACGTAGCTTTCGCTAAACCAAAACATACAAACTATAATCCTCTTAGACTAAGAACTTTGCTTCTTAATGTAGATAAGAATTTCCCCCAAATAAAAATTGCGCGTTTGAGAATTCAACAAACCAAAGGTGAGCTTACAAGATCTCTTGGAAGCTTTGATCCATCTTTAAGCACAGAAACAAGATCATCCCCCATAGGAGGATATGTAAGTGAATATGTAGACAGCTCTATAAATGTTCCAACCCTAATGAATGGCCTGCAATTTTTTGGGGGCTATAGAAATGGTCAAGGAGATTGGCCTGTATATTGGCAAAATTATCTTACGAACTCTAAGGGTGAATATAGAGCTGGTTTTTCGTTACCTATTTTCCGTAATCGTCAAATTGATAAACAACGTACTGATCTTTGGACCCAGGCAAAACGTATTGCTGTTAATAAAAGGGAATTAGGCGTCACCAAACTTACTGTATTTCAAGGAGCCATAACAGCATATTGGCAATGGATTCAGGCGGGACGTCAATATAAGGCATTCTGTAGATTATTATCTCTTGCTAATAAAAGGCAAAAAGCCATTAATATATCAATGCAAGCAGGAGCTATGTCGCAACTTGTTATGGTGGAAAATAAACAACAAATTATGCAACGCAAGCAATTAGTTAATCAGAGTAAAATGGTCCTTAAACAAACCGCGCGTAACTTGTCTATCTATTACAGAGATACTAACGGTAGACCAATCATTCCAACTATTCATCAATTACCCAAAGATGAAAGTGGAAGTGAAAAAAAATATATCTCAAACGCTCAAGTAATAGAAAATATAAATAAGCATCCTGGATTAAGAAGATTAGATGAATATGCAAAAATCGTTAAATTAAACCGCGACCTTGCAAAGAATGATCTAGAACCTTTACTTGATATTTCAGCTTCAACATCAAAGCAGTATGGTATAAATGGTTATCCTCTACTCTTGCCGCAAGCTGCACTTATTGGCATAAACTTTAAATTTCCTATGTTTCAAAGGGAGGCAAAAGGTAGACTTATTGCGGCTAATAGTGAACTTAAGCAGGTATTAAATGAAAAACGCTTATTATATGATCAATTAAAAATAAGACTCTCAAACTTACTTATCGCAAAAGATACCCTGAAAAAACAGTTAACTTATATAAGACAAGAATTAAAGTTTGCCAGCCAAGTTGCTCATGGTGAAAATAGTAAGTTTTATGCTGGAGATAGTAGTTTGTTTTTAGTTAACCAGCGCGAACAAACTGTTACACAAGTAGAGCTTAACCTTATTGCAGCTGATATAAGCCTTGCACAGACAATTAGTACTATTGATTTTTTTATCTCGACAAATGCTTTAAAAACCCCCACAGTAATCGAAAAATCTAAAACCCATACTATATTTCCCCTGCCTTTCAAGATGCGAGACAAGCTCAATATATGATTCGTTCTAAAGCGAGCAAATAGGTTTCGCGTGATTGGGTTTTTGATGCTTTGGGTTTACGAATACTTACAGTTTTAAACTCTTTGCGCATTGCCAAAACAAATTCATCAAACCCTGTTCCATGAAATATTTTCATAAATAAATTTGCATTTTGCTTTAAATAACTAAGGCCAATTTCTAAAACAGCTTCGGCTAAGGCTATTGATTTTAGGCTGTCCATCATTTTAACTCCGGATAAATTTGGCGCCATATCACTTAATAATAGATCACATTTTTTCCCTGCTAGAGATTTTTCGATGTTAGTTTGCACATCAGGATCAGTAAAATCTCCTTGGATGAAAGTAACTAGAGGAAAGCTATCCATTTTTAAACAATCAACAGCGATGACTTGACCTTCACCATTAAGCTTTTCAGTAATATATTGCGTCCAACCTCCAGGAGCTGCGCCTAGCTCTAGTATAGTCATACCTGGCTTAATTAATTTTGCTTTTTCATCAATTTCTTTTAATTTATATACCGCGCGACTTTTATAGCCTTCAAGCTTAGATTGCTTAACAAAAAGGTCATTTTTATGGGCTTTTAACCATTTTTTAGAACTACTTAGGCGCGCCATCTTTAGTAAGTTACAATAAAGTTTAATGCTGGTATTATACACAAAATTAAGATTAGTTTACATAATGGTTTTATGTCCTCATTGCGTAAAGATATTTTATTTACCCTTTCTCTTAAACTTAGTTTATTATTTATGCTCTGGTTTATTTGTTTTAGACATAACACACATGTAGAATCTATGCAAAAACATTATTTTCAAGAAGAGATAAAATATGCTGCCAACAGAATCGGTAGTTGAGCTTTCTAGGCTCCAGTTTGCGATAACTGCGCTTTATCATTTTTTATTTGTGCCACTTACCCTTGGGCTGTCACTTTTGTTGGGTATTATGGAAACCCTATATGTAATGACTAAAAAAACCATATGGCGCGATATGGTAAAATTTTGGGGATTACTGTTTGGGATTAACTTTGCCCTTGGCGTTGCTACAGGGCTTACTATGGAGTTTCAGTTTGGCACTAACTGGGCTTACTATTCGCAATACGTAGGCGATGTTTTTGGCGTGCCTTTAGCTATTGAAGGCTTGATGGCGTTTTTCTTGGAAGCAACCTTTGTGGGCTTATTTTTCTTTGGCTGGGATAAGTTAACCAAACTCCAACACCTTATGTGTACTTGGGCTTTAGCATTAGGCACAAATCTTTCTGCTCTTTGGATATTAATCGCTAATGGGTGGATGCAAAATCCGGTTGGCGCTCTGTTTAATTTTCAGACTATGCGGATGGAAGTTGCAAGCTTTTACGATATTCTGTTTAACCCAGTCGCACAATCTAAATTTGTCCATACAATTAGCGCAGGTTATGTGACTGGGGCAGTATTTGTGCTTGCGATTAGTGCGTATTATTTATTACGCCAAAGAAACATTAATTTTGCTGTAAGATCAATGACGGTTGCAGTTTCATTTGGTCTTCTATCTGCCTTATCTGTTGTAGTTTTAGGTGATGAAAGCGGCTATGAAGCTAATATTAACCAAAAAATGAAAATAGCCGGCCTTGAGGCCATGTGGAATACTGAACCTGCGCCCGCTGGGTTAACATTATTTGGTCTTCCCAATAACAAAACTCATCAAACGAAATATGCTGTACATATTCCTTATATTTTAGGAATAATAGCTACGCGTTCTTTTAATCAACCTGTTGAGGGCATTAACGAATTAACTCAGCAAGGTAAAGAAAAAATTAAAGAAGGAATTGTTGCGTATCAGGCCTTAAGGCAACTGCAAAAAAATCCAAATGATAAGAGCGCGCAACAAACCCTTAAAGAACATCAACAAGCTTTGGGCTATGGACTTTTGCTAAAAAAATATGCGCCAAAAGTAATTAATGCAACTGAAGAACAAATTAATGCCGCTGCTAACGACCTTAAACCTAACGTTACCGTGTTATTTTTTACCTTTAGAATTATGATTGCGTGTGGGTTTTTCTTTATTTTTCTTTTCGGGGTTGGATTTTACCTTTCTGCTAAACATCGCCTTAAAGAAACCAAATGGTTTCATTACCTGGCGTTTGCATCGTTGCCCTTGCCTTGGCTTGCAGCAGAGCTTGGTTGGGTTATAGCAGAATATGGGCGTCAGCCTTGGGCTATTCAGGGAGTTTTGCCGACCTTTATGGGCGTATCTTCCTTAGATAGCGCTTCGCTTTATACATCTTTAACTGCTTTTATTATTTTCTATTCAGTATTAGCGGTTATTGAGGTATTTTTAATGATTAAATATATTCGCCTAGGACCCGAAAATGCTATTTGATTATGAAACTCTGCGCCTTATTTGGTGGGTGTTATTGGGTGTATTATTAATTGGCTTTGCGCTTACTGATGGTTTTGATATTGGGGTTGCTATTTTGCTGCCTTTTATAACCAAAGAAGATGTTGAACGCCGGGTGTTAATAAATACAATTGGACCTATATGGGAAGGTAATCAGGTTTGGTTTATCTTAGGTGGCGGCGCAATTTTTGCTGCTTGGCCAGCTCTTTACGCTGTAGCTTTTTCAGGGTTTTATCTAGCTATGTTATTAGTGCTCCTTGCGTTAATCTTAAGACCGGTTGCCTTTAAATATCGTTCTAAACTAGACAACCCTTCTTGGCGTAATGTTTGGGACTATTTGCTCTTTATTAGTGGTATCGTACCTGCTTTAATTTTTGGAGTTGCTATAGGTAACGTTTTACAGGGAGTACCATTTCACTTTAACGCCCAATTACGCTCTTTTTATACAGGCGAATTTCTTAACCTCTTAAACCCATTTGCTTTAATAGCAGGCTTACTATCTGTCACTATGTTAACTATGCATGGCGCGTGTTTTATAAATTTAAAAACCACTGCCAATCTTAAGGCGCGTAGCCAACAAGTTGTACAGAATATGGCTATTTTAAGCATAATAATTTTTGCTGGCGCTGGAGTTTATATTTACTTAACTGAACTTATTGGTTACACAATTAACTCAGAAATCCCCCATGATGGACCGTCTAACCCTTTATATAAATCAGTCGAACTTATCCCTATGGCCCTCTTTCGTAATTATAAGACCTATCCTTTAACAACAGCCATCCCCTTTTTAAGCCTTATTAGTTTAGTTATAACCGCATTATTTAAGCGCTCCGCAAAAACCGCCTTAATTTTTAGTGGCATTAGCATAAGCTCTATTATTACTACCGTGGGTGTTAGTTTGTATCCTTTTATCCTCCCATCCTCATCCCACCCTGCGCAAAGTTTAGTAATTTGGGATAGTTCTTCGAGCCAAACTACTTTATTTATTATGCTACTTGCATGTATAGTCTTTCTGCCTATTATTTTTGCATATACAAGTTGGGTATACTATGTCTTTCGAGGTAAAGTAACTACTGAACATATTACCCAAAATGACAAAACAAGTTATTAACATTAAGAATAGAACCAACGTCCCGCGGCTTGTCCGCGGGATCCATCAATGAGGAGTTAATTTTATGTGGTATTTCTCTTGGATTTTAGGCACTGGCTTAGCCTGCTCTTTTTCTGTCCTCAATGCACTTTGGTTAGAAGTTAGAACCAAGGACAACGACTAAATGTTAGCTATTATTTGTAGAAAGTTATGGAACTACAGATCTCTTATTGCGATAAGCATTATAACTGAGCTTAGGGTGCGATACGCTCGTAGTTATTTGAGCTTTGCGTGGATGATTATGCATCCTTTAGCTCAAGTTATAATATATTCTTTTGTTTTATCTAACATTTTAACTGCAAGGCTTCCGCAGGTAAACAATAAGCATGCTTATGTTTTTTATATTTTAAGTGGAACCCTAGCTTGGAGTTTTATCCAAGAGGTTATCGTAAAAACTGCAAGCGTATTTATTGACAATGCTAATCTAATTAAAAAAATTGCCTTTCCTAAGATAATTTTGATTTCTACAACTGTGTGTATCGCAATTGTTAACCACTTAATTTTACTAGCTTTGTCTTTACTTATTTTCCTCTTGTTAGGTCTAGATATTAACTGGTTCTTACTGCAACTTTTTCCGTTTTTTTTACTGATATTAATTGCAAGCTCTCTTGGATTTGGGCTATTAGTTGGGGTAATTAACGTATTTTTACGGGGTGTTGGATATACTATGCCGGTATTTTTACAATTAGTATTCTGGGCAACACCAATAGTTTACCCATTAGATATTATCCCTGCCAAATTACAATGGGTAATACATATAAATCCAATTGTACCTATTGTGAGTTTATATCAACAGGTGCTGTTATTTGGCCAGGTTAATATTGACACCTTAACTAAAAGCCTAATAATCGCAGTTTGTTTGCTGGCTTTAGGTAGTTTTACCTATAAAAGAGCTTGTAACGAATTGGTTGATGCATTATGACTTTACTTAAAGTAGAAAACCTGGGCAAAGCCTATGATATTTATAGCTACGAAGTGCTGCGTATTGGCAAGTGGTTTGGCTTGCCTTTTAAGCCGGTAAAACAAGAATGGATTCTTAGAAACTTATCTTTTGCCATAGAAGATAGTGAATCAATTGCCATTATTGGCGGCAATGGCGCAGGGAAAAGCACTTTACTTAAGCTCTTAACCGGCATTATAACCCCAACCGAAGGCCGTATTATCTGTAATGGAAGTGTGGCAGCCATTTTAGAATTAGGAACAGGCTTTAATTTTGAACTAACCGCCCGCCAAAATATTGTTTTTGCTTCACAACTTATGGGTATGGCTAAAGATGAGATTTATAATTACTTACCCGAGATCGAAGAATTTTGTGAACTAGGCGAATATTTTAATGCCCCTATGCGCACCTACAGTAGCGGTATGCAAATGCGCGTGGCTTTTGCCTTAGCGACCGCCAAAAGGCCAGATCTCTTAATTGTGGATGAAGCTTTAGCCGTAGGAGACACTTATTTTCAACACAAAAGCTTTCAGAAAATAAAAAGCTTTCAAGAGCAAGGTAGCGCTTTATTATTTGTCTCGCACGATAGAAATCAAGCGCAAGCAATTTGTAAAAGGGCTATTTTAATCAATGATGGTAATATAGCTCTTTGCGGCAAGACTGAAGAAGTCTTTGATTATTATAGCTCTTTAATCGAACAAAAAGAGAAAGATAAGCATATTGAAGTTAAAACCTCGCTAAATAATAAACTCCGTAAATCAATAGGAACAGGGCAAGCAAAAATTCAAACGCTTAGTTTATACAATCAAAATAATGTAGAAGTAGACTCTGTTGAAGTTGGCGAGCCTATAAGCCTACGCGCCACCGTAAAAACTTTTGCCAAACTTGACTCCTTGGTTTTAGGATTTAAAATTAAAGACAAAATGGGCCAATTAATGTATGGCACTAATACTTGCCATACCGATCAAGTTTTAGCAAACGTCAACGAAAACTGCGAATATGAATTCGCAATTACCTTCCCTGCTAACTTTGGAGAAGGATCATACGCCATTCAAATTGCGCTGCATGATTCTGCTACAAGTTTAGGTGGCTATTATGATCATATAGAGTACGCACTAATCTTTCAGGTTATAAATGCCGGTAAAAAAGCCTTTATTGGCGGATGCTGGCTTGAGCCTACAATAAAAATCAACACACTTGCCTGAAAATTTCTAAATATTCTGCTGCCATTTTACTAGGATTAGAGAACTTTGCGCTTTGCAGTACCCCTTCTTTAATTAACCTCTGCCTTTCCTTATTATCTTGGCTAATATTGACAATACTTGCGGCAATACTATCAATATCATGTGGATTAAATAACATTGCAGCTTGCCCTACAACTTCGGGTAGAGCTGTTACATTGCTACAAGCAACTGGTATTTTGGATCGCATAGCCTCGATAACCGGAATGCCAAAACCTTCATAAAGCGATGGAAAAACGAGCGCTAAAGAATTTTTGAGAATTATACTTAAATCATACTCACTAACATACCCTGCTAAAATAACATTTTGTTTTAAATTAAGTTTTTTTAAATCCTCATTAAAATTAACCTTAAGAGAGCCAGTACAGATAAGCTTGATGTGCTTGCCTAAGCCTTTTTGGAATGCTAAAGCAAATGCGGCAAAAAGTCTGCCATGATTTTTATGTTGCCAGTAATTTGCAGGATAAAACAAATACTGCCCCTTAATTAAAGTATATTTAGCCAATATTAGTTCTTCTTCTTCGCTCTTATTAAAATAGTTAGCCAATCTATTACCTTGAATATAAATAGTCTTAACTTTATTTTCATCAACCCTAGCATGCTCTAATACTGTTTTACGCGTATATTCAGAAATAGTTACTAAAAAGTCAGCTTTTTTAACAGCCGCTAAAAAGTTAGCATCGCGTTGCGCACATTCAGCAGGAGAAAAAAACTCAGGATAGGTTTTATATTGTAAATCGTAAATTAAACATATAGTAGGCACCTTAGAGGTTGCAACATTAGGCGCAGTAAAAGGGCAAAATAGTAGATCAAGCTTTTTTTTGTACATAAAAGTATTTTTACCTAATAAACGGCAAAAAAGTCTAAGCAAAAAACCAATGCGATATTGTGGGGCTAGCTGACATTTAATGTTAGGAAACATTTTTACTAAGCTTTTAATTTCAGAGTGTGCATTAGGAGAAGTAAATAAAATAAACTTAATATCTTTAGCAAGCCGCGCCATATTTATAATTAACTCTAAAGTAAAAACCTTAGCCCCACCATTTTCCCCTTTCATCAAAACCCGTGTAAGGTCGATACCTAAATGTTTCATTTCCACTAACTTCTCCCTGCACATAAAAAACTAATTAGCTCCGTATCTTCAAAACAATATATCTTATCAAACTTTTTCAATAAACTCATAGAAGAAACCACACTTTTCACGGCAATCTGGCCACAACTTTTGGGATAAACGTAAGCAACTTGTTAAAAATATACTATAATAAATACATGGTTAGTTTAATTTTTGAGAAATATAATGGAGCCTAACACTGAGAAGAAAATAAAGGATTTTTGTAAGAATCTACATTCATTTTTACCTGAAAACCTCAATTAACCTTATGTTTACAGAAATGAAATTTGGGTAAGGCCTTTTGAATCAGGCAGCTATAGTGCAAAAAATGAACGCCCTGCAACTACTAAGGAATTAGAAAGGTGTTCAGAGATAATTAATGCATTAAATCCAATGCCAGAACCCACGGCTGTCGCATTAAAATTTGATCAATCTGCCGTAGGTTGGGCCTTGGCCCAACAAT
>Ga0155589_139_pt3 | contig 18344 bp, 18 predicted proteins | sample RifCSPhighO2_12_FD_107246 | JGI IMG/M metagenome (GOLD analysis project Ga0155589, IMG submission 107246) | Legionellales bacterium RIFCSPHIGHO2_12_FULL_37_14 | reverse complement strand
AGAAAGATTCCTGGATCCCGCGGACAAGCCGCGGGACGTAGGCGGCGGTGATGAATTGTCAACACGCCCTAGGCTCAGTGAAAGTTTTATTGATTTTTTCGCACGCGGGCAAAAAACAAGGCAAAAGGCACGTTTACGGAAGATCCTAAAAATCATTCGCGTTTAGTATATCTTGCTTCTAAGATGGCCATTGCGGGTAAGGTTTTTCCTTCGAGACATTCTAAAAATGCTGCTCCGCCTGTTGATACATAAGAGATTTGCTGAGTTAAATTGTATTGATCAATAGCCGCTAAAGTCTCGCCGCCACCTGCAATTGAAAACGCTTCGCTGTTAGCAACCGCTATGGCGATACTCCTTGTTCCATAAGAAAATTGGGGAAACTCAAAGACTCCTAATGGCCCATTCCATACAACAGTTTTAGCTTGATTTATCATTGCAACATAGCGGCTTATCGAATCAGGGCCTATGTCTAAAATCATATCGTCGTCGGCTATTTGACTTAAAACCTTATTAAAAGCCGGACAAGTTTCGCTAAGTGACTTTCCAACAACTACATCAGTAGGTAACATAATTTCACATTTTTTAGTACTTGCTTGCTCCATAATTTCTTTAGCTTGAGCTAGCATGCTTTCTTCATATAATGAAATACCTATTTTAATATTGCTGGCTTTTAAAAATGTATTAGCAATCCCCCCGCCTGGAATTAAAACGTCAGCTATTTCAATTAAATGATTCAAAAGGCTAAGCTTAGTGGAAATTTTTGACCCTCCAACAATAACAACAATTGGGGATTCAGGATTAACCATTGCCTGTTTTAATGCTTCAAGCTCGCGTAATAATAACGGCCCTGCCATAGCAACTGGGGCATATTCAGCAACCCCGCAGGTAGAGGCATGTTTTCTATGCGAAGTTGCAAATGCATCCATTATAAAAACATCACAAAGTGCTGCAAGTTTTTTCGCTAAAATAGGATCGCAGGCCTTTTCGCCCGCATTAAAGCGAATATTTTCCAATACAACCAACTCAGATGGCTTAGCATCTACTCCTTCTAAATAGTTTTTTGCAAAATGGACAGGGTAAGATAAATGCTGAGAAAAATACGTGGCTACCGGTTTAAGAGAATAGCGCTCCTCATAAACCCCTTCAGTTGGTCTTCCTAAATGTGACATAACCATAACTGCTGCGCCTTGACTTAAAGCCTGCTCTAAAGTGGGCAAAACCGCAAGGAGCCTTTGATCGCTTGTTATTATGCCATCCATAATCGGAACATTTAGATCTTCACGAATCAAAACCCTTTTACCTGCAAGGTCCATATCATTCATAGTTAAAACTGTCATAATTTATCCTTTATGCTTGCTTCATCATATAAAGAGCTGTATCCAACATGCGGTTTGAAAAACCCCATTCATTATCATACCAAGCTACAACCTTAACTAAGTTGTTAAGAACCTTGGTTTCAGCTGCATCAAATATGCAAGAAGCACTACAGTGATTAAAATCAGTAGAGACCAGCGGTTCTTCACAAATGTGCAAAATAGAGCTTTTAGCATTTTGCATAACTTGATTTACTTGCGCTACTGAGGTGGGTTTTTTAGCAATAAATGTTAAATCAACTACAGAAACATTCATAACAGGGACACGCATCGCAAAACCATCTAATTTGCCGTCCAATTCAGGAATAACCAAGCCCAAAGCGGACGCGGCTCCTGTTTTAGTAGGAATAATAGAATGTGCTGCTGCCCGCGCACGTCTAAGATCCACGTGGGAGCCATCAAGAAGGCTTTGATCATTAGTATATGCATGCACTGTATTCATTAAGCCTGCTTCAATACCTATAGCCTCATGTAAAGGTTTAACAAGCGGCGCTAAACAGTTAGTCGTACAAGATGCATTAGACACAATAGTGTGTTCATTACGCAGAATTTGATGATTTACCCCATAAACTATTGTTGCATCAACGTTTTTAGCTGGGGCTGAAATTAAAACTTTTTTCGCCCCCGCTTCAAGGTGTAACTTGGCTGAATCTTTATCAGTAAAATGGCCTGTACACTCAAAAACGATGTCTACGGCCAAATCACGCCAGGGTAAGGCTTTAGGATCGCGTGAATGAGTGATATTGATAGGATGTCCATCAACTATGAGCTTCTCAGCTTCTAATTTAACCTCATAGGGAAATTTGCCATGCGTAGAGTCATAGCGCGTTAAATGCGCTTGGGTCTTAATATCAGCAAGATCATTAATCGCAACTACGACAATTTCGTGCTGCCGCGAAGTTTCAAAAAGCGCACGTAAAATACATCTACCAATTCTCCCATAACCATTAATAGCAACTCTTACCGCCATCATTATTCTCCAAAAAACGTACCATTACTGAGATTCTTTTAGCCAAGCAATAATGGCATCAACTGTTAATCCAAAAAATTTATATGCATCTTTACAAGGAGCAGAAACCCCAAAAGTACTTACTCCCATAACTTTACCTTCATCACCTACAAATTGCGCCCAATAAACAGGGCTAGCAGCTTCAATTGCCAAACGTTTTTTAATGTTAGAAGGTAAAACTGATTCTCGATATGGCCTATCCTCTGCTAAAAAACGCTCACAACAGGGCATTGAAACTACTCTCACAAAAATACCTAAAGGCTCCACTGCCTGCATTGCTTCAAGCGCTAAACTAACTTCTGATCCCGTGGCAATGATAATAATAGTTGGGCTTTCTTTTGGCTCAGCGAGAATATACCCCCCTTTTTTAATCCTTTCAAATTGCGCACTATCATGCGGTAATGCTGGCAAACCTTGGCGGGACAACAATAAGCAACTTGGGCCATGATGCCGCAACAGAGCCTCTTGCCAAGCAACTGCAGTTTCAAGTAAATCAGCAGGACGCCAGACATCTATATTAGGAGTCATTCTAAGCATTGCTGCGTGTTCAACTGGCTGATGAGTAGGCCCATCTTCGCCAAGGCCGATTGAATCATGAGTTAATACATAAATAACGCGGATGCCCATAATTGCGCTTAACCTGATAGCGTTGCGCGCATAATCAGTAAACACAAGAAAAGTCCCACCATAAGGGATAACTCCGCCATGCAAAGCTAAACCATTCATAATGGCAGCCATCCCAAATTCTCGCACCCCATATTCAATATAATTGCCACTAGCATCCATTGGGGTAATTAATTTACTCAAAGAAAAATCAGTTAAATTAGAACATGTTAGATCAGCTGATCCGCCGATAAGTTCAGGGCAATTTTTTCCCCAGAATTCTATGCATTTTTGCGATGCTTGTCTTGTTGCTAAAGGTTTATCTTGAGTCAAACAGCTAGTTAAAAAATCTTGCGCCAAATTAGGCCATTCATCGGGTAAGTCACCATTTATGCGGCGTAAAAATTCAATATAATCTTGCGGATATTTATTTTTATACAGAGCACAAACACTAAGCCAGGCAGCCTCTTCTTGTCTACCTTGCTCGCGATGCGACCACAAAGCCATTAACTCTTTAGGAATTTCAAAAGGTCTATAAGGCCAATTAAAAAACTCTCTTGTTTTATTAACTCCCTCTTCTCCAAGAGGCGATCCATGCGCTTTTTCTGAGTTCTCAACGGGAGATCCTAAACCAATTTTGGTTTTACAAATTAAAATACTCGGTCTTGCATCAGCTCTTGCAGCTTCAATAGCTGCTTTAATTTGTTCAGCATCTTGGCCATCAATAGCCTCTATAACCTGCCACCCATATGCCTTAAAGCGCATAGCGGTATTGTCAGTAAACCAACCATCTACAGGCCCATCTATAGAAATTCCATTGTCATCATAAAAAACTATTAATTTACTTAGCCTTAAAGTACCGGCTAAAGAACAAGCTTCATGCGAAATACCCTCCATTAAACAGCCATCACCTACAAAAACGTAAGTATAATGATCTACCAAGGTATAATTAGGCCGATTAAATAGGCTTGCCAGGTGCTTTTCAGCAAGCGCCATACCAACTGCATTAGCAAGACCCTGACCTAAGGGGCCTGTAGTAGTTTCTACGCCTTTAGCATGACGATATTCAGGATGCCCGGGAGTTTTAGAGTTTAATTGGCGAAAATTTTTCAGATCTTCCAGATTTACAGGATAACCTGTTAAATGTAATAAAGAATAAAGCAGCATTGAACCATGCCCATTCGACAACACAAAACGATCGCGATTAAACCAATCAGGATTTTCCGGCGAATGTTTTAAAAAACCGCGCCAGAGGACTGTTGCGAGATCTGCCATGCCAAGGGGCATTCCAGGATGACCTGAGTGAGCTTTCTCCACCGCATCTATACTTAAAAACCTTATGGCGTTGGCTAGCTCTTTACTCCATATCATTGTTATTTTCGTCTCTAGAATTAAAAGGGGTAATATTTTCTCCTAGACTGACAATAAAATCCACCTTATTTATTTTGCTTTTACTATTCTCACTAAGCGAGTTTTATGCTATTATGTTTGTAATTTTGTATAAAAAGAGTTATTTTTATGCAGTTTAGTAATAGGATATATATATGTCGGCTTATCATAGATTAAAAAGTCGATACCAAAGCATGCGGTTTTTTGAAAGTGACCGCTTGTCTTCTCCTCTGCTTACAGATGAAGAGCTCAATATTCTTTTTGCTGAATATCCTAATATTGCTATTGAATATGAAACCTTATGTATTCGTTTGGTAGCTTTAATAAACCTCTTCAAAGAAAAACCCAAAGAAAATGAACCTTTAAACCGCCTAGATTTTACATTACAGCTAATTAGTAAAGCTTTACAAGAAGCAAAAGCGTTAAACCTACTACTTAAAAAGATATATAGATATACAGGAATGCACGAAGTAGAACTATTTAAGCTTAACAAGCATTTTACTGAATTTCGCAAAATCGAGGCTGCTCCAAAAACCATTACTTCTGTTAAAAATAAAGATAAAAACGCTACAGCTAACGCAAATAAAAAAACGTTTTGGCAGAGGTTTTGGGCAGCTCTTACTTTGCAAAATTTTCTGAATTGGCTAAAAAGCTCGCGCGCGTTTATAACCAAACATAATCTCCATCGGTTATTTATAGCAAGATTAAGGCGCTACCTCTTAAATGCTAGTGCTCTTGCAGAAGCCCTTACAACTAATGCCAAGCTTTATAGTGAGTACTTACACTACGTTGATAATTACTTTCTTGGCCCTGTAGTAGCTTACTTATCTTGGCTTTTTTTACTCCCAAGGCTCCTAATTAATATCTTTCTTACCTTATGGCATACCATTAATCACCATCATTTAGGTGATGAGGAAAGGAAAATATCTTGGCATAAAAGATTTATTATACAACTACGTGATAGATGGCGCGAATTTGCTAACGATTTAATCTGGATCCCAGGCAGCATTATGATTTGCTTTTTCTTGCTCGGCTCTCTTACCACAATCGGACTTGCGTTAGGAACTGCAATGTTTGCTTGGGATTCTCTAATCGCAATTATTGAGGGCGCTACTAAAATTTCACGGGTTAACTATATTATTCAACAACATACTGCAAGGCTTGAGGCAAATAAACTTGATCCTGTAAATCGAGCTGAACTTATAGATTATATAGAAGAATTAAAGAAATTAAGAACCCATGAAATTAAGCAGCATACGTTAAATATCGCAAATAGAATAACAATTACCCTTTTATCCTTAGTAATTGTACCGGCTTTTTTTGTGCTCCCACTTTATATCCCTGTAATTGCTTCAACGCTACTACTTTGTCTGTCTATCGCTATTTACTATATAAATGAAAAATTTCGTGCTGAACGACCTGAGGCAAAATTTGATAATTTAGATCTTAAGACCTATTCTGAGTTTAAAAATATTTATAGCCTAGGATTGCAGCGCAAAGGAAGTTTAGAGGTAGAATTTTCTGCTGTAAATCGTGACTTTAATGCTTCACCTTATGCAAAGAGAGATAATAATGAAGGATCAGAACCCTCACCCATTACAACCCCTGAACGTTGCCAATCAGTTTATTTCTTTTAAAAATTGCCTTAAAGAAAATCTTGCAAAAATTACTGCCGCCATAAAAAAGCCCAACCCCAACTGGCAAAATTTAATTCATGTACTTGAAGAAGCTCAGAATAAGGTAGAAAAAACTTGGAGTTACTTTGCCTATATTTACGCCGTACAAAACACTAAGGAGCTAAGAAAAATCTATAACAAATGCTTACCCTTATTTATTAAATATAATACTAAACTCGCGCATCACACAAAACTTTATCAAGCCGTTTTAGCAACTCCAACCAAAAACCTTTCAGCCACAAAAAAACATATTATTCAACATATTATTCGCGATTTTGAGCTTAATGGAGTCAACTTAAAAAAGGGTCCAAAAAAACAGCTGGCAAATATTGCCGAGCGCCTGTCTGTGCTCCAAACAAAGTTTGAACAAAACCTTATTGATGCTGAATTAGCTTATACGTTACATATTGACTCACCCGCGAAAGTAAAAGGCATACCGCAATACGCCTTGCAAGCTGCGGCAAAAAAGGCCAAGAAGCTAAAGCTTAAAGGTTATGTCTTCGGCATAGATGCACCAAGTTATCAGGCTATAATAACTTATGCCCATGATCGTAAGTTGCGCGAAACTATTTATAAAGCCTACGTTACAAAAGCCTCTCCTTACGCTTTTAATGCGCCCAAGTTTGATAATTCAGCAATATTAAACGAAATCTTAAGTTTGCGTTTTAAAGAGGCTAATTTACTCGGATTTCCTAACTATGCTGCCTATTCTTTAAAAGTCAAAATGGCCCAAACTACGGAAAAAGCTGAGAAGTTTTTACAAGATTTATTAAAAAAAGTTAAGCCTTTTGCCGCAAAAGAAGCTGCAAGACTAAAGCAATATGCAAAGAAACATTGGCAAATTGCTGACCTAATGCCTTGGGATCTCGCCTTTATCAGTGAAAAGCTCAAAGCTTCTTTATATGCTTTTGATGAAGAGCAATTAAGAACTTTTTTTACAGAAAGTAGTGTTTGGCATGGCATTCTAATTATTTTAGCGAAGCTTTATAAAGTTAAATTAGTACCCCTTGAAAATTCACCCACATGGCATAAAGACGTTAGAGTATTTAAATTGACCCATAAAAATACTGATCTAGGTATGTTATATGTTGATTTATTTGCAAGGCCATATAAAAAATCTGGCGCCTTTATGGACTCATTGCAAACAAAGATGAAATTAAAAAATGGTAAAATACAACTTCCAATTGCATCCTTAACGTGTAACTTTGCAAGCAGAGAAGAAGGCGCAGAAGCTCTTTTATATCATGATGACGTAGTTACTTTATTCCATGAGTTGGGTCATTGTTTGCATCATCTCTTAACAGAGGTCTTAGAGTATAGCGCAGCAGGGACTAATGGGGTTGAATGGGATGCAATTGAGCTTCCAAGCCAAATGTTTGAACATTGGTGTTGGCAAAAAGAAGGTTTAGATTTACTCACTTCGTCAAAACTCCCGGAAAATTTATTGCATAATCTATTAAAGTCTAAGACTTTTAATTCTGGTTTGCATTTGTTAAGACAGCTGGAATTTGCGCTTTTTGATCTTGAGGTACATAAAGTGCCACCCCCACATTCGCCAAGGGTAACGGAGAAGCACCAGAAGCTTTACGATCCTGCTTATTGGGTGCAGGATATACTTAATTCGATTAGAAAAGATACTGCATTATTTAAAGTTAAGTCTTATAACCGCTTTCAAAACAGCTTTGCGCATATTTTCGCTGGCGGATATGCTGCCGGGTATTACAGCTACCTCTGGGCTGAAGTTTTATCTTCTGATTGCTTTGCGAAATTTGAACAAAAAGGTTTATTCGATGAGCAAACTGGCAAAGAGTTTCTCAAAGAAATTTTAGCGCGCGGCGGCAGCCGTGATATGGAGAAGAGTGTTAAAGCATTTTTGGGCCGAGAAATGTCGCTTGCAGCCTTTTTACGCCATCATGGGTTAATTGAGATTAACAACGAGCATCTGGCAAAACTATCTGAATATTAATACCCTTAATAGTAGGGTTTGCTTGCGCGCGTTTTAAGTACTCAATTAAAGGTTCATCAACTACTTTATGGTGCGTATAAGAAGCATTGCGAAAAAAGAGCGTGCCACTATGCCTAAAAGCAAATCCCATATGGGAAACATCTAAATTAGTGCCAATTTTATCCTTAACATTCCAGTTAGGTCTTACAATCTCTATAATCGCGCCGTCTGGAATTTGGGCAAATAAGTTATATTGAGGATCGCCATTTTTAGAGAAAAGTGCAGTTAAAGGAATATAGGCTAGCTTTGCATATATTTTTTTATATTGTTTAGCTTGTTGTTTTAGCTTATCTAGCTTTGCCGCTTTTTGTGTATTTTTTATCAGCCTAACGCGTAGAGCAGATAAATTTTTAAGCCACCCTCCTTTATCTATTTGGGTTTTTGACCATTTAAACACTGCTTTTTGTTGGTTATTAACGATAGATCTCGTGATATCACGTACTCTGCCTTGGCGTTGATTTTCCAGGTTCCATTCAATGGAGGTAAAATGATGCCTTGTTAAAAAATCCACTTCTCCTTTAGCGTATCTAATGGCGCGCAAACATTGCTCATAACCTTTTTCATCTTTACTTAAAGCTAAAGCAAGTGTGCTAGTTACAAAAGTTTCACAATCAAATTTATCCAAGCGAATTAAAGGACATTGATCAATACTGCTATTCGCCCCATCACCTAATACATACATAGCATAGGGTGAGTTAAGCAACTGGCTACTTATTAAAGCTAAGCGTTGGGTCATGGTTTTTTTGTGTAATTGAGGAAGTAAGCTGAAAATATAATCTTTATTTTCCCCAATTGGCTCACAATGTTCTCTATATGTGCTTGCATAAAGTGAAGATGTTAGAAGAAGGCTACTGCAAAATGTTAAAAAAGTTAACATAGCTAATCCCTTAATCGCTCGAGGCCTACGTGCCGCAGCTTGTCCGCGGCATCCAGACGATCTAAGTCTCAAAGCATTGGACCCAACAGGATGATATCACTTAAATTTTGCTGTTTACATAGAGAGCCAGATGTTAGAATCGTTATATTACGGGGTTGCTCTTATTTATCAATGAAATGAATATTAAATTGGTTTTAATTTAACCATATCCTGGATGCCGCGGACAAGCCGCGGCACGTAGGCGTTCGTTGGGGAAGGAAAACTAATGCTCAATACAATTTGGTTAGGCATGATGTTTTGTGCGGTAATTGTTGGTGCATTTACCGGACATCTTAATGATGTTGTGCTTTCTGTGACTGATTCTGCTAAGTTTGCTTTTGAGCTTGTTTTAGGTTTAGCTGGAATAATGACTTTTTGGCTAGGAATTATGGAGGTTGCTACTGAGTCTGGGTTAATGAAAATTTTTACCCGCTTACTTAAGCCTATTTTAACCTTTCTGTTCCCGCAAATTCCCCCCAACGATCCTGCTATGGAAGCTATGATTCTTAATATTACTGCTAATATGTTAGGCCTTACAAATGCTGCCACCCCTTTTGGCATAGAGGCTATGAAGGCTTTAGAAAAGCTTAATCCGCATAAAGGCGTAGCATCAGATGCTATGTGTACTTTTCTTGCCATAAATACTTCTAGTGTGCAGTTAATCCCTACAACGGCAATTGCTTTTTTAGCGGCAAATGGCGCTAGTAATCCTACTGATGTTGTTGCAAGTTCCCTAATTGCTACTTCTTGCTCTACAATTGTAGCCTTGATTGTGGTTAAGCGTTTAGCAAAATGGAAGCGTTACCGTATTAGATCCGAGAAGACTGATGACTTTACTATCTAATTTGCTGTTCTTAAGCTTTATTGTTGGCATTCCTCTTTATGCAACTTATAAGAAACTCAATGTTTTCGATAGCTTTATTGTGGGCGCTAAAAAAGGGGTAAATACTACTTTAGGACTTCTGCCTTATTTAGTCGCCATGATCGTTGCAATTGGAATGTTGCGTGCCTCAGGTTTTTTTGCTTTATTTGCCAAACTCCTAAACCCAATATTAGACAAAATAGGCATGCCTCCTGATTTACTTCCTTTAGCTCTTATTCGGCCTTTTTCCGGGAGTGCTGCTAACGGGATTACAGCTGAGCTTATTCATCATGAGGGTGGCAATTCTATAATTTCCAAAATGGCAGCAACTATTATGGGAAGTACCGAAACTACTTTTTATGTGATAGCAATATATTTTGGTGCAGTCAGTATTAAACGCACGCGCCATGCAATCCCAACAGGACTGATTGCTGACTTTGCAGGTGTTGTTGCGAGTATAGTAGTTTGCCGCTTGTTATTTTCTTAGGCGCTAAATATAACTTCCCCGGCCTCAAGATCAGCTTTGCGTGTGCGCATATAGGTTAAACCCATGCTTGCGGCATTATAAATTAACACGCCTATTAGCAATACTCTTAAAGCATCTCCCGACAAAGCGTTAAACACTGGTAAAGCAAATAAAACCCCAATACAACCTGCTAAACTTAAGATCCAAGTTTTTTTCAAAGGGATCCGACCTTTCTTTAAAAAGACCATGGTGGTTAGGGGCTGTTGCATGGCGCCTGCTGTGGTCATGATAGGAAATGCCACTTCAGGAGAAACATTTAACAAAAATAGTACGCTTTGTACCATTACGAATAAACCAACTCCGGCGCAGGTTAAAGCCCCGCATAATATTAGAGCAAAAAACCCAATAACTAATTTATACCCAGATAAAGATAACTCCTCTCCACCCAATGGCATAAGTTTAAATTGATAGCCTAATAAAAGGGTAATAACCGCTAAAAAGCATATGACCATTGTTATGCGAATAGTTTGTTTGTGCATATGGCTAATTAAATGCCCGCCAAAAAATCCACCAATGCAGGTTCCAGCAACTAAAACTATTAAGGTTGTTAAATCGACGCTGACCATTTGCATAAAAAATAAAGACTCAATAGCCCCTGGAAGAACCTGCGCACCATTTACGGCCCCCGGTAATTCATCGTCATGAAAAGAACTAAATATTTTTGAAAAGGCGATATTTACTGCAAAGCTGCCCACGCCAAATGTGTCTGCAATGAACGCTACAAACCCGCTAGCTGCTAGTTTAATTTGCTGTTTAACTGGCAAAAACTCTTTAGGTGATGTATAAAATTTATACGCCATGGCAAGCAAGCAAACTACACTTAAGCTAATTATTAGTAGCATTAGAATCATTTTTTCTCCTAATTTAGCGTTATATTTTACCCTAAAATTATATTTAATTCAATCAAAATTTATAATAAATAAACTTTGTGATAAAAATCGAATCATAATATTTTAACATCATGACAGTAAACAATGTCTAGTTAAGATTGTCAAACATGTGTTTTTCTAATATATTCAAAAATTTACCCAGAATGTTGCTATGAATTACTCATTTCTCAGCAAAGTTTTTTTTATATTGCTAGTTTACAGCAATTTAGCCTATGCAGATCTTGAGCTTCATCCTATCAAAGGTAAAAGCTTATATTTATCAGAGCTCAAAGGCCGCTGGGTGCTGATTAATTTTTGGGCTAGTTGGTGTGAACCTTGCATTAGTGAAATTCAAGAATTTAATCGTTTTTATAAGACTAATGGGCAAAAAATGCAATTATTTGCAGTTAACATTGATGAAGTCGATCCTAAAGAGCAGCTTAAACTAGCTAATGCATTTAACTTATCTTACCCAAGCCTTGATGCTGATAAAACTCGAGCCAGCCTAGGAAAACATATAGAAATAGTTCCAACAACCATTGTGTTTTCCCCAGACGGTAAATTAAAAAATATTTATTATGGGCAAATGAATTATGCGAATTTAAAACAAATCCTTAAATATCGCCCCGAAGTTCGACAAAGTTCGAAAAATTCGTTATCCTCGCGAGACTAAAAACCTAGACTATTTGAACAATAACATGACTCAACGCACTATGCTTGTAACCTGTGCCCTTCCCTATGCAAATGGCCATCTTCATCTGGGGCACTTTGTTGAGCACATTCAAGCTGACATATGGATACGCACCCAACGCTTACTAGGCAATAAATGCCTCGCTATTTGTGGAGTTGATGCACATGGCACGCCTATAATGTTAAAAGCCGAACAACAAAAAATAAAACCTGAGCTATTAACTAATCAATATAAGTTAAGCCATGAGACCGATTTTAAGTCTTTTGGAATTTATTATGATTCTTACTCAACCACAAATTCCCATGAAAACCAAGTCCTTACTGAAGAAATCTACACCAAGCTAAAACAAAACGCCGATATTTTGCAAAAAACTATTGCCCAAGCTTTCGATGCTGAAAAAAATATGTTCCTCCCCGATAGGTATATAAAAGGCACTTGTCCAAGGTGTAAAGCCACTAATCAATATGGGGATAACTGCGAGGTTTGTGGGGCAAGTTATCACCCTTCCGAACTAGTTGATCCTGTTTCAATTCTTTCTAACACTAAACCAATAACTAAAGAATCCGTGCACTATTTTTTTAACCTTCCTAAATACGAGCAATTTCTTAAAGCCTGGACCCAAGAAGGCCATTTGCAAACTGAAATGGCTAATAAGCTAGCTGAATGGTTCTCTGAAGGCTTAAAAACCTGGGATATTTCCCGAGATGCGCCTTATTTTGGTTTTTTAATTCCTGATACTAAAGATAAGTATTTCTACGTTTGGTTAGATGCTCCTATAGGTTATATGGCAAGTTGCCAAAAATATTGCCAAGAGACAGGGGCAACTTTTGCTGATTTTTGGCAAAAAGACTCTTCTTGTGAGCTTTATCATTTTGTCGGCAAAGATATACTCTATTTTCATGCATTATTTTGGCCTGCTGTGCTCTATGCAACAGGGTATCGTCTCCCTACGGCAATTTATACCCATGGTTTTTTGACGATTAACGGGAAAAAAATGTCGAAATCGCGGGGGACTTTTATTGAAGCTAAAGCTTACTTAAAACATCTTAATCCCCAATATTTACGCTACTATTTTGCTGCAAAGCTTAATGGAAAAACTGAAGATATTGATCTTAATTTTGCAGATTTTATCCTCAAGATAAACGCCGACCTCGTTGGCAAAGTTGTTAACATTGCATCGCGGAGCTGTGGTTTTTTACATAAATTTTTTGCCGGCGAACTCGCTGATTCATTACATAATGAGGAATTATATAATGATATCCTGAGAGCAAAATCTAGTATTATTGATGCTTACATCAATAGAGATTATGCGAGTGCTATACGCCTTATTATGGATAAAGCAAATCTTGTTAATCAATATATTGACGCGCAAAAACCCTGGATTTTAGCTAAAGAAAGTAGTCAGCTGCCTTTGGTGCAAAAAATATGCACTACCAGTTTAAATTTATTTAAACTTATAATAACTTATTTAAAACCAGTTTTACCAGTTTTAGCTGAAGATACCGAAAAGTTATTAAATATTAAACCTCTTGATTTTGTTAATAGTGACGCTACTGTTCTTAACCAAAAAGTACGCCCATTTGAAACTATGCTAGAGCGTATTACAGAAGCGCAAATTCATGCTTTATTACAAGAAGAACAATGATATTTTCTAAAGCAAACACGCCCCAAATTGCAGTTATTGATGAATCTACTTGTATTGGGTGCACCAAATGTATAAAGGCCTGTCCTTTTGATGCAATTATCGGCACAAATAAACATATGCACGTGGTATTACCGCAAGATTGCACAGGATGTGGTCTTTGTGTAGACCCTTGCCCTGTTGATTGCATCACCTTAATTCCTATTAAAAAACCCATGTACAAGAAAGAGCGCGCAGAAAATCAACTTATAAGAAAAGAGCTGCGCACTTTACAAGAGCAGCAAGCAAAAGCCGCTTTATATCAGCAAAAAAGATCAATCACATCTTTAGCAAAACAAAGTGAGAAAGAAGCGAAAAAAAATTATATTTTGGCAGCATTGAAAAGAGTAGAGCAAAAAAAACATGAATAAACTAAAATGCCAAGCGATTTTCGCAAGACTACAAGAACAAAACCCTAACCCAACCACTGAGCTTAAATATACAACTTCTTTTGAGCTATTAATCGCAGTTTTATTATCAGCGCAATCAACAGATCGAAAAGTAAATGAAGTTACCCGAGTTTTATTTGCCAAAGCTAATAAGCCAGAAACTATGTTAACTTTAGGAGTTGAGGCTATTAAAGAGATTATTCGGCCAGTTAATTATTATATTACCAAAGCAAAACACATAGTTAAAACTTGCGAGATTTTAGTTGCGCAATATAACAGTATTGTCCCTAAAGAAAGAGCTATGTTAGAAAAACTGCCTGGAGTAGGGAGAAAAACGGCAAATGTTATTTTAAATACAGCTTTTAAAATTCCTACTATGGCAGTTGATACCCATATTTTTAGGGTTGCAAATCGCACAGGATTAGCCAGTGGCAAAACCCCCTTAGAAGTTGAGCACCAATTAGTAAAAATTATTGCTAAGCCTTATTTACTCAATGCCCATCATTGGCTGATTTTGCACGGCAGATACGTATGTACAGCTAAAAAACCCCACTGCGCAACTTGCATTATTCAAGACTTATGTGAATTTAAACATAAGCATCTATCTTCTTAGTATTGTATCTCTAAAAAACTAATCTATAATCAATTTGTAGAGCATTTGTTAAAAATTGACTAGTTCAGGAGGAAGTGTCATGAATAAGTGTAAGTTTAGCCCATTGGCGTTTGGTTTAGCAGCAGGGATCCTTTGTGGAGTTCCAGTATTTCTTACTGGATTGTTAGCGCTTTATTTTTCCTATGGGACCCCTTTTGTCACAACAATGGGAACTTTATATGTAGGATATGAAGCTACAATCGTTGGAAGTCTTATTGGCGGTGGTTTTGCTTTTTTAAATGGATTAATTTGCGGTTCGATTTTTGCATGGTTATATAATTGTTTTATAGGTTGTTGTGAATGCTGCGCCAGCTCTTGTGAATCTTCTCTTTCTGTCCCTGCCCCTAAAAAAGCCAAGCCCAAGGCTGCAAAGACGGTAAAACGTGCTAAGAAAACTAAAAAATAATGCTCGTTTATTGTTGGACCAAGGTCTAACCTACTGGGGCTAAGTAGGTTAGGCTGCCTCAACTAAATAATGTACTAAGCTTACTACTTTTCTTACCCCTCTTGTTTGCCTGGCAATATTTATTACTGCATGTCCTTGTTCGACGCGCGCTTCCCCCATAATATATACAATGCCGTCTGTGGTGACGATTTTAAAGGCGTTAGGATCGATATTAGAATTTTGCATTATTTGCGATCTAACTTTCATGGTAATCCAACTATCTTCTAGTGTTTGGGGTAGGGCGTTGGGAGCGACCATTACTTTATTGTATAGATGTCTATATCCTGAAACTTCTAAAAGCCTATTACTTAGGGTATTAGCAATTTCTTGCGTTGTTACATGTCCTGAGATTAAAACATCTTCTTTAAATACTGTAATATCAATCAGACAAGTTGGACATTTTGAGCCTCTTTTATTAAAAAGCGCAGAATTTGCTGCTCTGCTTAGTTTATAGTCGCTAAGGGTTTTATAAACGCTATATCTATCATAAACAAGATTTGCCCCAGTCCAAATTCCGCTTACACATGAGGTTAAGAATAAAGTTGCCAATAAAGCTAAAATATATTTAGGATCAATTAACATATTTAAATACCTTAACAACTCTGCTCACCCCTCGTACGTGCCTTGCGACGTCAACTGCAAGAAAGGCTTGTTCTTTACTTACTACTCCCATCAAATAAACCACGCTGTTTTCGGTTACAACCCTAATAGAACCAGACTCTAGCCCTTTACGCATTAACATTTGGCCTCTTACCTCGCCCGTTATCCATGTGTCTTTAGCGCGATCTGCCATGCCTATAGGTTCTTTGATGCTGATTTCATTATAAACTCTAGCTACATATTTAGTTTTAGCGGCAATTTTTCCGGCTAAAACTCTTAAAGTTGCTGCTTGCGTTTCTCCAACTAACAAAACTGCCTGGCCAAAGCTGGTAACTATTATTCGCGAATTTTTAAAGCGTTTATCTTTAGCAATTTCTGCATTAATTAGAAAATCAATTTTAGTATCGCGCGCAATAATAATAGCCCCGCGCCCATCATAAATAATTGCGCCAGCAGCAGCTCCTGCTACAACTGCGGCCACACAGCCTGATAAATTGATTGCTAATAAAAGAATAATAGTTTTATAAAATTTCATTTTAAACTCCATTTAAGCTTTAACTTCCCCGAACAAAGTAGTATCTATTATGGTGCAAATAGCATGCATAGCCACAAGTTGTAACTCCAGAATCCTTAATGGAGAACTACTCGGGAGCTGAATTAAACAATCACTAGGGCCAAGGTAATGCGCGAGCACTCCTTCGGTTTCGCCACAAATTACGATGCTGTCTATGCCTTTTTCTTTGGCAACATGTAAAGCTTGCACTAAAGATGGGGCGTTAGCAGTAGTGCTTAAAATTAATAGTACATCTTGTGAAGATCCAAAAGCTTGAATTTCCCGGGAAAATACTTGATCGTCATGCCTTTCTTTGAGCAATACATGTAAAATATGTGGATGCATACCTAGCATTAGTACTGGTAATGCCGGTCTTTCTACCTCATAACGATTTAACATTGCATACAGAAAATGCAAGCCGTTAGCGTAAGATCTACCATGGGCACACAATAATACTTTACCATCAGCTAAAAGAGCTTCGGTAAGCCGCGCTCCCGCTCTAACTATTAAGCTTGAGAGTTGATCTGCAAGTAAAATTGCACTTTCAATGTGTGCAGATAATAATTGGGTTATTTTGTCTTCCATAATTAAGCTACCTAAAAAGCATTTTTGATCCATTCAATCAGCATAGGCTCACCTTGTAAGCCAATAACATCAAAGCGCAGAGGAGTATTTTGATAGAGTTTGTTATGCGCAATATATTGTAATGCAGTAAGCCTTAATTTACGCTTTTTTTTCGCCGAAATAGTTTCATAAGCAAGGCCAAAATCTAAAGAGCGCCTATATCTAACCTCAACAAATACTAAAGAGGTTTTTTCTGTCATTATTAAATCAATTTCTCCAAACCGCGAACGATAATTACTGCCTATCCATTTTAACCCATTTTTAATTAAATAATTTTTCGCAACTTCCTCTGCTTTTAGGCCTCTTTGCAATGACATTATTTTATAGCCTCAGCCTTACCATGGATAAAAGTTCCAAAGGTTAACATTCGCACTACTTGATTATCATGAGTTAAATACAATAAGCCACCTTCATTATCTACGCCCATTGCAGGAAATAAGAGTAATTTATTCATATCCTCAACTAAAGTTGCACTATCAAGACCTAGGGCGTACAACCTACTATAGCTATTTAACTGTTCTGGCCAATGTTTATTGGGTAGATTATGGGTAAAAACATATGGCATATCACAAAATATTAAGCCATCTAGGTCCCTATCTTGATTAGCATCGATACTACCTGCATATACAGATGAAGTTGCAAAAACCTTAGCCTTTCCAAGGCCATAATATTTCAGTAGCGGCATTATTGTGCGCGCTTTAGAAGGATAGGCAAGAAGAAAAACCATATCAAAATCTTCTCTTTGACTGTGCTGACCATCATCTTCACTATAATGCAAAAATTCGCGTACCGAAGATTTTAGAAAGGTATTGGGAGAATAGCGGAGAATATCAACAATCTGCCCTCCACGTGCCTGCCATTGCTTTTGAAACGCCAGCATTACTTCCTCGCCCCAGTTATTATTGGGCGCTATGATTAGGGCATGCTGATAACCTTCTTGTCGTGCGGCGTTCGCAACTAATCTTGCCTCATTTATAGGCGATAAAGTTAAGAAAAAGGTTTCCTTATCTCTTTTACTAGGAGTTTCATTAAGTAAAAGTGTGGGTACAGGGTGAGGTAAAGCCATTACTGCTAAAACCTCTGGTTTAGCTAAAGGACCAATAACAAAATCAGCTCCATCAGTAACCGCCTTGTCATACAAGCCTGCGGCCTTATATTTAGCCGTATCGTAGACCATAACTTGGTATTCATCTTTATTTATTTTTGCCATAAATCCATCGTAAACAGCATTGCCAGGGCCAGCTAATGGTCCTGTCATTGGCAGTAAGAGCGCTATTTGTTTAACCTTTTTATATAGATCTTGACTGCCAGATATAACCTCATTATGAAGCATGCTTTTCGCCGGATGGTTGGGAAACTCTTCTTGCCAGGCATATACTTTATCGAGCAAAGCATTACGTTTTACGCCTTTAGTTTTTGCTATTTCAGCAAGCTTTAACCAGCCTAATAATTCCGGCAAGTCTGTTCTTTCAGCAATTAAG
>Ga0155589_114_pt2 | contig 18739 bp, 18 predicted proteins | sample RifCSPhighO2_12_FD_107246 | JGI IMG/M metagenome (GOLD analysis project Ga0155589, IMG submission 107246) | Legionellales bacterium RIFCSPHIGHO2_12_FULL_37_14 | reverse complement strand
AGGCTTAGACAAATGGGAATAAAAACTATTATGGTAACAGGGGATTATCCTCTTACTGCTGCCTCCATTGCAGGAGAAACAGGCCTTGATGACTTTCTAGCTCAAGCAACCCCGGAAGAAAAATTAACACTCATTCGTAATCTACAATCCCAAGGACACCTTGTAGCGATGACAGGAGATGGCACTAATGACGCTCCTGCTCTTGCGCAGGCAGATGTTGGTTTAGCCATGAATACTGGCACCCAAGCTGCGAAAGAAGCTGCCAATTTAGTTGATTTAAACTCAAATCCTACTAAGCTCATAGAGTGTGTGGAAATAGGTAAACAACTGCTTATAACGCGCGGCGCGCTTACAACCTTTAGTATTACCAACGATATAGCTAAGTATTTTGTAATTTTACCTGCAGCGTTTGTTGGCACTTTTCCTAGTTTGAGTCAAATTAATGTATTGCATTTATCTAGTTCTTTGCATGCGATTTTGGCGGCAGTAATATTTAATGCTCTTATAATAGTTTTCTTAGTGCCTTTAGCTTTATATGGAGTAAAGTATCAAGCAAAGTCTGCGGCATACCTTTTAGAAAGACATATTTTGCTTTATGGAGTGGGGGGATTGATTGTTCCTTTTATTGGGATAAAGTTGATTGATATGTGCTTAAATATTGGTATGTTCTAATGGTAGATTTTTTGAAAAATTCACGGCAGTTAATGGGGGTTTTTGGGGCGTTAACTATTTTAACTGGTCTTATTTATCCTTTAACGGTTACTTTAATTGCCCAATTATGCTTTCCATATAAGGCAAATGGAAGCCTAATTATTAAAGATGGGATAGTACGCGGCTCATACCTAATTGGGCAGCGCTTTGAGTCAAACCAATATTTTTGGGGACGGCCTTCTGTTACACCTAATTTTCCTTATAATGCTATGTCTTCGCATGCTTCAAATTTAGCGCCTTCTAATCCTTTATTTGTCAATGAAGTAAAAAATAGAATTACTAAGATTGCTTTAACTAATCCCAAGCAATCTTTATGGTATCCAATTGATTTAGTTACTGCATCTGGCAGCGGGCTTGATCCTGAGATTAGTCCTTTAGCAGCGTTTTATCAGATTCCGCGCGTTGCAAAAGCGCGCACTATGCAAGTTAATGACTTAGAAAGGTTGGTTGCGCAATATACTCAATATAAAACTCTCTTTATTTTAGGCGAGGCGCGTATCAATGTGGTAGTGCTTAATCTTGCCTTAGATAGAATGCAAAGGGAAAAAATATGAGTAAAGAAAGACAAAACCCTGATCTCTTCCTAGAAAAAGCGCAAAAAGAAGATTTAGCGCAAAATCGCGGCAAACTTAAAATTTACTTAGGCGCAGCTCCAGGAGTTGGTAAAACTTATGAGATGTTGCAAGACGGCCTTGATTCGAGGGCTAGAGGTGTAGACGTTGTTTTAGGAGTTGGAGAGTCTCATGGGCGCGCTGAAACTAAATCAATGATCGAAAAATTTGAGTTAATCCCTAAACTTAAGAAAACCTATAAGGGCAAAGTGCTGTGGGAGTTTAACCTTGATACTGCTTTAAAACGCGCTCCAGGACTTATTTTAATTGATGAAATGGCCCACACTAACGCACCATCTTCACGGCATAATAAACGTTGGCAAGATATTAAAGAATTAATTGACCGTGGCATTGACGTTGCAACCACCTTAAATGTGCAACATATTGAAAGTTTAAATGATGATGTAGCGCAAATTATTCAAGCCCCCATTAGTGAAACTGTTCCTGATTCAATGATAGAGCTTGCCCATACTATAGAATTAGTAGATTTAACCCCTGAAGATTTACTCGTGCGTTTGGATGAAGGCAAAGTATATATTCCCGAACAAGCAGTTTATGCCAAGGAAGGGTATTTTCAGATTGGTAAATTAATAGCTTTACGTGAACTGGCCTTAAGAGTAGTTGCTAAAAGGGTAAATGCCCAGGCATTTTCCTATAGACAAGAAGGTGGTATAGATAAAATTTGGCCTACAACCGAGAAAATTATGGTCTGTGTTGGGGCTGGTAAGGAGACCCATAAACTAATTCGGGTGGCAAAACGGTTAGCTACGAGCTTAAAGATAGAATGGATGGCGGTTTATATCGATGTTCCTAAGATGTTTTCTACAAGCAATGAAAGAAGCCAGGCACTCCAAAATTTACGCTTTGCGCGTGAATTAGGGGCCGTAACAAGGACTTTGGTTGGTTATGATAAAGTAAAAGAGATAATGAGCTATGCAAGATCGCAAAATGTTACCTTGCTAATGATTTGGAAGCCAATAAGATCAAGATGGTATGATCTTGTTTCTCTTAGTCTCGCTGATAGGCTTATTAGAAATAGCGGGGAAATTGACGTATATGTCATGACCGATGTCCCAAAAAAACGCGAATTAAGGTTACGCATAGACAACCTGCAATATTCGCATGAAGCATATTTGGGTATGGTTGCATTTATTTTTTCTATAGCTGCTGCACGCTTATTTTTATTTCCTAGTTTGTTGCATCAATATTTAGTTTGGACTTTTCTTTTTGCTCTAACAATGGTTGCTATGTTAGGAAATTTTGGTTTGTCATTGCTTGCCATAATAGTTTTTAGTTTATGTGATAATTATTTATCTCCATGGCTAACTAAAGGCCTTATTTTGTCAGATAATTTGGCCATGATTGATTGGATAATGCTATCTACAATGACGTTTATTATGACAACTCTTTGGTACACTATTCGTTTTCAAACAAAAGCATCGCGCAATCTCGAAAATCAAACAACAGCAGCAAATAAACTAATGCGTAAGCTTGCAACAGTGAGTAAAAGAGAAGAGCTCCTCAAAATTGGTGTTGATTTTATTGCCCAATTTTTTAATTGTAAGGTAATGGGATTATTGCCAAGGGACGCTGAGTTAGAAATATATGCAAGAGCAAATACCAAACAAAATCTAGATGATAAATCTCGCGGAATAGCAAAATGGGTATTTGAACTTGGGCAAATGGCAGGTCTTGGGACAGATACATTATCGTACGCCAAAGCTTTATATATGCCGCTTTTAGGAACCAATGGAGTTATTGGGGTCTTAAGTATAAAACCTCTTGATAAAGAGCAGTTTACCACCAACGAAAATCTTGAGTGTCTTGAAGCATTTAGTTATCAAATAGCAATTGCCATTGAAGCTTTGCAATTGCATAGGGCCCTCAGATGAAATCCAATATTTCTTGACTTTTTTTAGATCGATGTTATCATTTGCTGTCCATTTATTTTGATTTTGAGGAAATTGATCGTGAAATATATTGCTTATTTATTTGCGTTTGTTTTTATTTGTGCACAGCCAGTTTTAGCTGAAAATTTGCCCAATAGACATTTTTATCCTAATTCTTTGCAAAATGCTGCTCCTGAAGCAACTGTTAAAGATCAAAAATTAGGTGTTTTTGGCTGTTATATTGAGATTTTAAATGATTCTTATAGTTCAGTAATTGTGACTGGGCGTTATGATGATGGGGTTCCTTTAATTCCTTTTAATATTTATAGTTTCGAGTATTCGCATTATATTGATATGTTTTATTCAGGATATTGCCATAATGGTATGTATTTGAACATAGAAACCTTTGATGGTTACCCTGTTTTTTCTGGCTACGTGTATACTGGTAGCACTATACACATTGTGACTTGGTATGCTAATAAAATTAAAGCTGACGTTTCTCTAAAGAAAAAAGTAGGTTAAGCTTTGGCCCGTAGCCTAAAGGCTATGGGCATATACCTTTAATGGACAAAAAATAAATGGAGCTTAGTATGTTTCCTTTCTTTAACCAAGATTTATCTACTGCTGATCCTGATTTATATAAAGCTATTGAGCTTGAAATAAATAGGCAAAATAAGCACATTGAATTGATTGCCTCGGAAAATTATACAAGCTTGCGCGTTATGCAAGTGCAAGGATCTGTCTTAACTAATAAGTATGCGGAAGGTTATCCAAACAAGCGTTATTATGGTGGTTGTGAATACGTAGACATGGCAGAGTCTCTTGCAATTGAAAGGGCCAAAAAATTATTTAAAGCACATTACGTAAATGTCCAGCCGCATTCTGGAGCTTCAGCTAACGCTGCTGTTATGCTTGCGCTTTTAAGGCCAGGAGATACTATTCTCGGGATGGCGCTACCGCATGGGGGGCACTTAACACATGGGAGCAAAGCAAATTTCTCTGGCAAACTTTATAATGCAGTAAGCTATGGAGTTGATTTAGCGACCGGTTTAGTTGATTATGCCGAAGTTTTGCGGTTAGCCGAACTCTATCATCCAAGACTAATAGTAGCTGGATTTTCCGCTTATTCGCGCTCCTTAGATTGGCAGCGCTTTCGTGAAATAGCAGATAAAGTAGGTGCATATTTATTAGTTGATATGGCGCATATTGCAGGACTTATTGCTGCAGATTTAATTCCTTCACCTATTCTGTATGCAGATGTAGTAACAACGACTACACATAAAACTTTACGGGGTCCTCGCGGAGGTATGATTTTAGCTAAAGAAAATGCTGAAATTGCAAGAAAGCTTAATTCGGCAGTTTTTCCAGGCTTGCAAGGTGGGCCCTTGATGCATGTTATTGCGGCTAAAGCAGTAGCTTTTCATGAAGCTTTGCAACCTGAGTTTAAAGCCTATCAAAAACAAGTTATGCAAAATGCTAAGTTTTTAGCTCATTCTTTACAAGAGCGCGGTCTTAATATAGTTTCAGGTGGCACAGATAATCACTTAATGCTCCTTGATCTTAGAAGTAAAAAATTAACTGGCAAGGAAGCTGATGTCGCTTTACATAGCGCGCAAATTACTGTTAATAAAAACACGGTTCCCAATGATCCTGAATCTGCTTTTGTAACTAGTGGATTACGGTTAGGCACGCCAGCTGTTACTACAAGAGGCATGCGTGAAAAAGAAATGGGAATAATTGCAAATTGGATAGCAGATCTTTTAGAAAATATAAATGATACAAGTCTTATCCAAAAAATTGCTGGCGAAGTTAGTCAATTGTGTACTAACTTTCCCATATATAAATAGGTGCTTAGTGAATAAACAACAAATAAGAGCAAGGCAACGTGCAAGAGAGCTTGCCGTACAGGCAGTTTACCAAAGTATTATGGCTAACCAGCCTATGGTTGAGGTAGAAGCACATTTTCAGCCGGTAATAAATAAAGACAAAATGGACGTTAGTTATTTTGTTAAGCTTATTAAAGGGGTTGAAGCTAATCTTCAGGAAATTGATACTGCATATACACCATATTTAGACAGAAAACCTGAGGAGCTTAGTCCAGTTGAAAAATCAATTTTACGCCTTGCGAGTTTTGAACTTATATTTTGCCCAGATATTCCTTTTAAAGTTGTATTAGAAGAAGCAGTTTTATTGGCCAAAACCTTTGGCGCGCAGGATAGTTTTCGCTATGTTAATGGCGTGCTTAATCAGTTAGCCGGTAAAGTTAGAGTCTATGAAAAAGCCAAGTAAGTATGGATGAATTTACTCTAATAAAAAATTACTTTCAAAAAAATGCTATTTCGCGCGCAGAAGTTAAATTTGGTATTGGCGATGATTGCGCATGCATTAAAGCGCCACCAGATAAAGACCTTTTAATAAGCATAGATACTTTAGTGAGAGGAGTGCATTTTTTACCTACAATAGATCCTTATGCAATTGCTTATAAGGCTGTGATGGTGAATATAAGTGATTGTGTAGCTATGGCGGCAGAGCCTTTTGCGGTTTTGCTTGCGCTTACTATAGAAGAAGTAAATGAAAATTGGTTAGAAAGGTTTTCTCGGGGTTTAAAAGATGCATTAGCCAAATATAATATTGCTTTAATTGGCGGAGATCTTACGCGTGGTCCTTTATCTATCACTATTACTATACAAGCCCTTGCTCCTAGTGGAAAAGCTGTTTACCGCCATGGAGCGCGCGCGGGGGATATTATCTACGTTAGTGGATACTTAGGTCTTGCTGCCTATGCCGTTAAAAATAGAGCTTTAAACGAATTAGATAAATTTACTCAAGCATTACATTATCCGACTCCAAGAGTAGATTTAATTGCCATACTGCGCGCTTACGCAACTTCAGCAATAGATATTTCAGATGGGTTATTAGCAGACTTAAATCATATTTGTACAGCCTCGAAATTAGGCGCTTCTATAGATTTAGCGGCAATTCCTCGGGAAAAGCTTAATGAAGACATGCTTGATTTTGCGTTAAATGGTGGCGATGATTATGAAATCTGTTTTACTATACCAAAAGCCAGCCAAAAATCTTTTTTAGCTATGTTAGCTAAAGCTAAATTAAAGTGTTATGCAATTGGTGTTATGCAACAAGAGTTAGGTATATTTACTAAGGAAGCTGTTAAACTTTTACCGCAAGGCTACATGCATTTTAAGGACTTACATGATGAATAAATTAAATAAAATAAAAAGTTTAGTTTTAAGGGATCCAAGATATTTTATCGCCTTTGGCTTTGGTTCTGGTCTTACGCCTTTTGCTCCTGGTACATTTGGTACTTTAGCATCTATATTAGTTTATTTTTTATTAGTAAACTTTACTTGGCATTTATATATAGGGTTTGTTAGCTTTGCATTTGTTGTAGGCGTTATTATTTGTAATGAAATAGCCAAAGAGCTTGGTATTAATGACTACCAGGGGATAGTTTGGGATGAGTTTATTGGGTTTTGGTTGACAATGTTTCTTGTTCCTTTTGAGTTAACTTGGCTAATATTGGGCTTTGTATTGTTTAGGGCATTTGATATCTTAAAGCCTTTTCCCATAAAACGGATTGAAATGCTAAAACATAAAGGTTTTGCAATTATGTTCGATGATGTTATTGCAGCTCTTTATGCATGGTTAACTTTACATTTAATTATTTTAGTGTGCTCTTATGGACATTGATCATAAAGAATTAAGTAGTGCTCTTCTAACCTTTGGTATCGTTGCTTTTTCAGTATTTATTATTCACCGCTTTATTCCATCGATTGTTTGGGCTGCAATTATAGCTAGTGCGACATATCCTTTGTATAAAAAATGGAAAAATATTTTTGGCAAGTATGAGAACTTTTGTGCTTTTAGTTTTTCTTTGTTGCTTAGTTTATTAATTATTTTACCAATTAGCTGGTTAATTAGTTTGTTGTTTGTTGAGACTCAAGTATTTTTTAACTATACCCAATTGCTAAATAGCCAAGGAGGCGACGCTCCTGACTTTATCCAATCTATACCTATTTTCGGCCAAGAATTAGTGAGATTCTGGGATGAGAACTTAGGTAAGCCAGGTAACGTTAAAGCTTTGATAGCTAATATAAATCACTCAATTGTTCCTTATAGTTATTATTTAAAACAAGTAGGGATAAATATTGTCCATAGGAGTTTTCAATTAGGGTTTACCTTGCTGACTCTCTTTTTCTTCTACAGAGATGGTGAAGCAATTTATGAACAAGTCAACAGTATTGGCGCCTATTGTTTAGATGAAAGATGGTTTCGCTATGTTGATCATTTACCAGTTGCTTTACGGGGAACTGTTAATGGAACAATTTTAGTTGGTTTAGGTGTTGGATTATGTATGGGAGCTTGTTACACAATCCTAGACTTCCCAACGCCAACTCTAACAGGATTTATTACTGCTTTTGCTGCCATGATTCCTTTTGTCACACCCCTTGTTTTTTTGGTTGTTGCCCTTATATTTTTTGTTTCGGGACAAGTAATTTCAGCACTAATAGTAATTTGTTGGGGTACATTTGTTATGTTTATGGCTGATCATTTTGTTAAACCAGCTTTAATAGGAGGCGCTATTCGTCTGCCTTTTCTAGCTGTGCTATTTGGTATATTAGGTGGCCTTGAGGCATTAGGTGTTTTAGGGCTATTTGTTGGACCTATGGTTATGGTGCTATTTATTACCTTATGCCAAGAATTCCAAGCCCAACCTTATTCTAAAAATACTACTATTGCTGATTTATCATAGGAGTATATATGGCAGATATTTGGACAACCAGGTTACAAGACTTAATGACAGCCGAGCAAGTTCTTGCGCATTTTGTTGATGCTGAGGTTACAAAACTTAATATATTTGAGCTTGCAGTTGACCTTAAAGCAAAGCAAATGAACTACGTTTTATCTCCCTGGGTTTTAGCCCTTGCAGCTAGATATGTAAGTATTTATGGGATAGAAAAAGGGGAAGAAATTACCCGCCGTGTTATAAGTTTTTATATACGCGAACATCAAACTTTACATTAGCATCTCAAAACTGGGCAATGTATTGATTATACGCTTTTTGAAAACCGCCATTGTTTTGATATTCTAGTAAAGCGGTATTAATTTCCTCAAGTAGAGGAGCATTGCTTTTATTAACGGCAATACCAAACCCATACCCATAAAGAAATGGTTCGCCAATTGTTACAATGCGATTGTGATATTGATTTTGCCAATAGATTGCTGTGGCTGAATCCATTAGGGCTAAATCAATTTGTTGCTTATTTAATGCATCAATTAAATCAGAAAGTTTTTTAAATTCGACAACTTTAATATTTGGGATAGTTAGTTTGTTTACTAGATCGATAAGTACGCTACCTGCTTCAATACCAATTTTTTTATTTGCTAAAGATGCATCACTAAAGTTCGCAATTTCCTTGGTTTTTAAACCTAGGTATTGAGCATAACTTAATAAATAAGGAATAGAAAAAGCTACAGCTTTGGTTCTTTCAATCGTAATAGTAACCCCGCCTATTCCAATGTCATTGGTACCATTTTCTACAGAGTCGAGGATATTATGGAAAGGTATTAGGTTATACTGGCAAGTTCTTTCTATGCTATTGCATAAATGCTCCATCATATCAATATCAAACCCATAAAGTATTTTGTTAGCGCCTTGCATAACAAAAGGCGGATTATACATATTAGCGGCAATCTTCAATGCTGGCATAGGGGCTGCATAGATAGGGTTAAGAAACGATAAGCAAAATATCAAAGCTAAGTATTTTTTCATCCTTGAAGTCCTTTTAGCAAGCGTTACTATTTTGAAATTTATTGAATATATTAAACGCTAAAACAGCATTTTTGGCCACATTATTTTTTCATTAAATTTTTAGGTGACTTAGCTTAAGGTTGTAAGACCTGAAAAAATGGGAGTAGAATGGTATTAGTCCTAAACTTCAATAAGGTAGGGGATATTATGTCAAGCGTAGGAAGTGAAATTAACAAAGGGCATGAATATTCTTTTTTCTCAGTAGGTAAGGGAGTTAATAGCAATTCGCAAAAGTGGAAGCCATGTGGCAGTGTTTATTTGGCTTTAGCTGTTGCTATTTGTGATGCTATGTTAAGTAGTCCATTTAGTGCTTCGCAAGCAGGCATTAATAAGCTTATCCAAATATATTTTCGCAGACATCCTATTTTTAATGCTCCAGGAAAAGACACTTTATGGTCTTCTTTTAAATCGTTAATTATGTCTGATAAAATTACAATAGTGTGTAAACAGTTAGCTGATACGCTTTATGCATTAACTTTACAAGGATTGCATGAAAACGTTACCAGGTATCACGAGTTTGCCTTGCCGCAAGAAAGACGCCAAAACGCTAATCAATGGATTGCTAAAAGTGCGCCTAATGTAATTGCTGATATTCTAGGTCTTTCCATTAGGTTATCAATTATAGCTTCTGGACGTCCTTTACCTGCCAGTACGTTTTATGAACAGCAAAATGGATACAAAAGAATCATTGATATTCGTGAACGCCATGGTCAATATTCAGCAAAAATTCTTAATTGGGAAACTTTTCAAGCAATATCGCAAGAAGATGCAAATCCCAATGAGGATAAAGCTTTAAGGCTAAGATTAGAAGATAAGTTTAACACGGAGATTAATGCGTCTTTGCGCAAATTTAATGAGTTTTATCAATCCGCTTTAGTTATGTTAAACGCTGGCGAGTTTAGTAAGTCTACTTTGATTGACTTGTATATTAATAACTTATGTCCAAGGTTACATGGAACTCAGGCTTTTTTTGATAGTATTCATATAGAAGAAGCTTCTCATCAGGTACATATGATGTTAGAAATATTAGATGCCTTTGCAAGGTTGGTAGCTTTAGGAGATTTGAGCAAAGATTTATTTTTTGATTTTTTACAACAAAACGCCCAATTACCACCTAAAAACGCTGCCCAAACTCAAGCTAATTTTAGAAGATAAGCAATATGAATTCCAAATCCCAGCATAATATACATGCATGGATGTTAATTTTACCAAAAACTCAGCGCTTATATGCATTTAAAAATAAAGCCCTTGTTGCTATTTACAACGTTTCAACCGCGAAAAATGGTTTAGGCGAGCTTAAAGGAAGTGAGTGTACTCCAAGGGGATGGCATCAAGTACACTCAGTTATAGGGCTTGATGCCCCCAAAAATGCGGTCTTTGTTGGCCGGGTTTGGACAAAGGAGCGTTATACAAAACAATTAGCAAAAAAGTTTCCAGCAAGAGATTGGATATTATCAAGGATTATTTGGCTTGATGGATTAGAAGAAGGATTTAATAAAGGTAAAGACGTTGATACTTTGGCGCGTTATATTTATATCCATGGAACTAAAGAGCCTTTATTACCCAATAAACCCCTGTCGCATGGCTGCATTCGGATGAAAAATCAGGATATTATTGAGTTAGCAGACTGGGTTTTTGAAGGTATGCGAGTATATATTCACAGCTATTGATAAAAAAGGTGCTATTAATATGGTGATGAAATTTGAAAAAGCTAAAGAAGAAATTTTGCAGCAATTAGTTGCACTCATTAAGCAACGGCCAAAAGAGGCAGGGGATTTATGTGCTGAATTTGCCCGGCAATATTTTTCTACAGTGGCTTTAGAAGATCTAAAGATGTGGAAAATTGAAGATTTGTTTGCAGCCTGTGTGCACTTTTGGAAGCTTATTTATGCGCGTAAGCGCCATGAAACAAAAGTCAAAGTTTATAACCCGACTTTTGCCCAAGATGGCTGGCATTCTGGGTATACAGTTATTGAAGTAGTAATTGAAGAGATGCCTTTTCTTGTAAATTCTATTCGTATGGTTATCGATAGAATGGGTTTATTTTCCAACTTGATAATTCATATGAGTGGCATGGCATTAGCGCGCAATAGTAAACACGAGATAACCGAGATTTATCCTAAGCCATATAGAGGAGATGAAGGGTATATAGAAGAGCCTATATGGATTCAAATAAATAAAATAAATGACAAAGCGGTTATCGATGAGCTGCAACATAAATTAAAACTTACGTTAGATGAAATACGCTGTGTAGTTAAAGATTGGATGCCTATGCGGCAAAAAGTTCAAGAAAGTATTGCTGAAATTGCCCATTTAGGTTCAGTTATAGAAAAGGAGACTTTATCTGAAACTACGGCTTTCTTAAATTGGATAAATGATGATCATTTCACTTTTTTAGGCATGATTGATTATGAGATTGAGCATAAAAATAATGGTAAACATTTAGCGCCTGTTAGACTTTCAGGGCATGGAATATTACGCGAAAAGGTACTTTCAGATCGCAATGAATCTTTAGATGAAATAATGAGTAAGTCTTGTGAACTTACTTCTTTACCCATGCTGTTATTAATGACCAAAACGAATAAGCTTTCTACTATTCATCGCAATGTTTACACAGATTATATTGGTATTAAACGTGTGAATGCCAAAGGAGAGTTTCTTGGCGAGCGGCGGATTATCGGGTTATACACGAGCGCAGCTTATAATACGAACCCAAAACATATTCCTTTTTTGCGCCATAAAGTTGATCAAGTGATGCGAAGCTCTGAGTTAAACCCAAGGAGCCATAAAGCTAAGGTATTGCTTAATATTTTGGAAACCTTACCAAGAGATGATCTTATTCAGATGCCTGAAGATGAATTATTAGAAATGACCATGGGTATCTTTAACATTCAAGAAAGGCGAAATATTCGTTTATTTGCAAGAGAAGACGTCTATAAAAGGTTTGTTTCATGTCTTGTTTATATCCCAAGAGATCAATTTAATGCATCATTGCGTGAAGCCATGCAAGCAGTATTAGCAATGGCTTTTGATAGTCAAAACATGACATATTCAACTTGGTTTTCTGAGTCTGTTTTAGCCAGGATTAACTTTGTTATTAGATTAAAACCATCCCAAGAAAAGGAAAAATGGAATTTTAAAAAAATTGAACAGGAGCTAATAGAAGTAGGGCGCTCTTGGACAGACGATTTTCAAAAAGAATTATTTGAGGTTTTTAATGAAGAAAAATCTTGTATGTTATTTACAAAATATAAGCATGTTTTTTCTAATGGTTATAGAGATAATTTTGCTCCGCACGTTGCCGTGCAGGATATGATGTATGTTGAGTCTTTGCAGGCAGGACACGAACTATTAATGCATTTTTATTGTGATCGAGATGACAAAGATTCTTTCCGCTTAAAGATATTTCAACATGATAGAACTATTCCTTTAGCAGAGATTTTGCCTATTCTAGAAAATTTAGGCATGAAAGCTATAACTGAAAGACCTTATCGCTTGCATTTTGATGAAGGTGGGGAGGTGTGGATTACTGACTTTTCTCTTTACTACATAAGACAAATTAATTTTTCCATAGAGGAGATGCAAAGTAGAGTTCAAACAGCTTTTGTTAAGGTTTGGCAAAAAGAAGCTGAAAACGATGGGTTTAATCAGTTAATCTTAGCAGCAGGACTTGATTGGTGTCAGGTAAAGATCTTTAGGGCATATGCAAGATATTTAAAACAAATAGGTTTTACCTTTAGTCAAGACTATATTGCAGATACTTTAGTTAAGCATCCTGAAATTGCCAAAAATTGTATTGCGTTATTTGAAACGCGGTTTGATCCTGATTTATATAATGATGGAGCTGAAAGAGAAAAAAACGCCGAAAAATTGAGTAATATTATTATTAAAAAGTTAAATGACGTTTCAAACCTCGATGAGGATAAAATATTTAGGCAGTATGTAAACGTTATTAATGCAACTTTAAGAACCAATTATTATCAAACAGATGATAATAACGAAATAAAAAGTTATTTGTCCTTGAAATTTAACTGTAAAACCATCCATAACATTCCAAAACCCTGCCCAATGTTTGAGATTTTCGTTTATTCCCCTAGAGTTGAAGGGGTGCATTTACGTGGGGGCAAGGTTGCGCGGGGTGGTGTAAGGTGGTCAGATAGGCGGGAGGATTTTCGTACGGAAGTTTTAGGGTTAATGAAAGCCCAGCAAGTTAAGAATGCAATTATTGTTCCAACAGGAGCTAAAGGCGGCTTTGTACCTAAAAACTTAGCTGTTGATACTAGTCGTGATCTTGCTTTTCAAGAGGCTATAGTTTGTTACAAAATTTTTATTCGTGGACTCTTAGACATTACGGATAATTACCTGCATGGCAAAGTAATTAAACCTAACAATGTTATTTGCTATGATGAAGCAGATACTTATCTTGTTGTAGCAGCAGATAAAGGCACAGCAACTTTTTCTGATTATGCTAATGAAATAGCACTAGAATACAAATTTTGGTTAGGAGATGCCTTTGCCTCTGGCGGATCTGTGGGCTACGATCATAAGAAAATGGGTATTACGGCAAGGGGCGCTTTTGAATCAGTTAAAAGGCATTTTTTTGAATTAGGTGAACCTTTAGGCAAAAAAGCATTTACTGTAGTTGGCGTTGGCGATATGTCAGGAGACGTTTTTGGCAATGGCATGTTATTGTCAAACCAAATCGAGCTTGTAGCTGCTTTTAATCATGCGCATGTGTTTATTGATCCAAATCCCAACCATAATACAAGCTTTAATGAAAGGAAGCGCCTTTTTGCTTTGCCACGTTCCTCATGGTCTGATTATGATCCTAAACTTATTTCTAAAGGTGGTGGGGTTTTTGAGCGCAGTGCTAAATCAATTACTGTTACAAAAGAAATGCGCTTGAGGTTTGGAATTAAAAAGAAGCAGATTGAACCTAATGAGTTAATTCGCAATGTCTTACTTTCTGAATTTGACTTATTGTGGAGTGCTGGCATTGGGACTTTTGTAAAAGCCTCCATTGAGTCGCACGCTGATGTAGGTGATAGGACAAATGATGCGATTAGAGTCAATGCTTGTGATCTTAAGTGTAAGGTTATTGGTGAAGGTGGTAATTTAGGCCTTACCCAAAAAGCCAGAGTTGAATATGACTTTACAGGTGGTAATGTCTATACTGACTTTATTGACAATTCTGCAGGGGTTAATTGTTCAGATAAAGAAGTAAATATTAAAATTTTATTAAATCCCGACTTATTAGAAGGAAAACTTAGTTTCGAAGACCGTAATACTCTGCTAGCGTCAATGACAGATGATGTTGCTTTGCTTGTATTAAAGGAAAATATTTCCCAACCTAGAGCTATTAACTTATCTGCATTTCAACCTGCTTCAATAGATTTACATATGCGCTATATTCATTTTCTTGAACGTTCTTCTAAATTAGACAGACAAATTGAAAACATTCCTAATGACAAAGCGTTATTAGAATATAAATTATTAGGCAAGGGTATAGGTAAGCCAAGCCTTTCGGTACTACAGTGTTATAGCAAAATGATTCTTAAAGATTGTGTATTAGCATCTGATTTACCGGAAGATTCGTTTTTAGATGAGATTTTAATCGGTTGTTTTCCACCCCAATTAAGAGTCAAATACGAATCCCAAATAAAAAAACATCCTTTACGGCGTGAGATTATTGCCACTAAATTGTGCAATATTATTGTAGATGAAATGAGCTTTAGCTTTGTCTACCGCGTGAAGGATGAAACTGCGGCTTCCGAAGCATCTATAGTAAGAGCTTACCTTATTGCGCGTTCTGTGCTTGGGCTTGAGTATATTTTAAAGGAAATTGCTGATAGCCAAGATGTTATTACGGCAGAGCACGAAAAAAATATGTTAATGATTTACTTGCGTTTAGTAAGACGTATGGTTAGATGGTTATTACGTAATAGTACTGATTTACATATTCAAAAAAACGTAGATAGATATAAAGATGGGATAAAAACTTTAAGAGAGATGTTGCCAGATATTTTATTGCCTAGCACAATGCAAAAGCAAACCTCCTTATTAAAGACATATAAGTCATGGGGAGTTTCAGCAGAACTTTCCTATGAACTCGCCATAACAAGGCCACTATTTTCAGCCTTTGATTTAATTGAAGCTTCATATAGTTTAAAGAAAGATATTGTATTTGTTGCAACGATTTATTTTAATATTGGTGAGCGCTTAGATATTGATTGGGTTAGAACTCAAGTTATTGCCCACCCCACAGAATCAAGGTGGGATGGGTTATCAAGAGAGGCGATTCGTGATGATTTAGACAGGACCCAAAGATTAATAACTGAAGTGTTAATAAAAAATCATTATAATGTTAAAGCTAAAGAAACAGATTGCATCGACGCTTGGTTAAGCACGCGCGAAGCGGCTTTAGGAAGATGGCAAGAGGTAGTGGCAAATTTAAAAGCTAGCTCATCATTAAATTACACTATGTTCTTTGTGGCAATGCGGCAGTTAATGGACTTACTTGAACAAGCTCCTCTCCTTGAAGAAGTGAGTGCAGTTGCGGAGTAAATACCAAGAATTTTATATTTAGATTAAAAATAAATCAAAAAGAACTAAACTTATTCAGATATTATCCGATAACAACATGGAAGGAGGATAATATTATGAACAAAAAGATCATAATTTGCACTTTATCAGCCTTGGCTGTCGGTTGCGCTACCATGGACGATTCAACTTCTGTAGTTGATGATGCAGGTTATACTCACCATACATTAAGTATGGCGGCCGATACTCGTGGCTCTTGGAGCTTTCCAGCAAAACGTCCTGCAACTGGCCGGAAAGTATTTATATTTGATCCTAAAATCCCTGCTTGGGCGGCTTATGATTCAGAAGGTAATTTAGTTAAAACTGGATCGGCATCAGGCGGTAGCGACTACTGTGACGATATTGGGCGCAGTTGCCGTACTACAGTTGGGACCTATCATGTATATTCTAAGAAAGGTCCTGAATGTAAATCTAGCTTATACCCAGTAGAAACCGGCGGTGGAGCAAGAATGCCATATTGTATGCACTTCAATGGTGGCTATTCTATTCATGCAGCTTATGAAGTTCCACACTACAACTCAAGCCATGGGTGCATTAGGGTTTTACCTAGTGCGGCAAAATGGTTAAATGAGGATTTTATGACTGTAGGAACTACAGTTGTAGTTGAACCTTATTAAGCTAAGGAGCAAGTTAAGCGTAGCGAGGTTTTCCTCCTACGCTTTTTATTTTAAGGATAAAGTATGGAAAAATACCAAGATCGTGAAGAAGCAGGCTCTGTAGTTGCTGATAATCTTAAAGACTATATGGATAATCCAAATGCTATAGTTTTAGCGCTAGCCCGAGGCGGAGTACCAGTTGGATATGAGATTGCTAAAAAACTGCATTTACCCTTAGACGTAATGATAGTAAGAAAGCTTGGGGTGCCCACGAACCCTGAGTTTGCCTTTGGGGCAATTACTAGTGGTGGGGTAATAATTTTAAATCAAGAAATTATAAAGACTTTAGCACTTAAGGAGCAAGTAATAGCTGAGATTAAAGAAAAAGAGGAGCAAGAATTAACACGCAGAGAGAAGGTATATAGGGGCGCAAGACCTCTGCCAAATATAGAGAATAAGACAGTAATATTAGTTGACGATGGAATAGCAACAGGATATACCGTAAAAGCTGCGATTATTGCTTTACGTAAGCAAAACCCCGCCCAAATTATCCTTGCTGTACCAGTTGCTCCTCAAGATACACTAAAGGAGTTACAAAATTTAGTAGACGATATTGTCTGTCCATTAATCCCAGATGATTTACAGGCGGTTGGGTTGTGGTATAGGGTTTTTGCCCAAACTTCGGATGCTGAAGTTATACAGTTGTTAGGATAAATAAAATTAAAAGGATTTATAATGCAAACGCTAACAGTATTTGGTACTCGTCCTGAAGCTATCAAAATGGCTCCTTTAATTAAAGCTCTGAATGAAAACCCTAATTTCCATAATTTAGTTTGTGTAACAGGGCAGCATAAATCTATGCTAAGCCAAGTATTAGATCTTTTTAACATCACTCCCGATTTTCAGTTAAATGTCATGACAAAAAATCAAACATTATCTAGCTTAACTAGTAAAATTTTGCATGGTATGGCAGCTATTTTTACCCAATATAAACCAGATCTAGTTTTTGTGCATGGTGATACTACAACAACTCTTGCAGCTTCTCTTGCAGCATTCTATCACCGAGTTAAAGTGGCGCATGTTGAGGCAGGTTTACGTACCAGGCACCTCTATTCGCCTTGGCCTGAGGAGATAAATCGCAAGTTAACCGATCATCTGGCAAGCTTACATTTTGCCCCAACTATTGAAACGCAACAAAATTTATTCCAAGAAGGCATAGATGAAAAAACAGTTTTTGTAACGGGAAATACGGTAATTGATGCGCTATATCAAATTGTTGCAAAATTAGACAGCTCACCAGCTTTAACTCAAGAAATGCAAAATCTTTTTCCTATGCTAGCTGAAAACCGTAAGTATATTTTAGTAACAGGCCATAGACGCGAGAGTTTTGGCTTAGGTTTTGAAAATATTTGTAATGCCATTGCCGAAGTTGCTAAAATATACCCCGAAGTTGATATTATATATCCAGTGCATTTAAACCCACAGGTGCAAGCTCCCGTATACAAGATATTAAGTAAGATAAATAATGTGCATTTAATTGAGCCAGTTGATTATCTGCCTTTCGTATATTTAATGAAAAATGCACATATAATTTTGACTGACTCAGGAGGCATCCAAGAAGAAGCCCCATCGCTTGGTAAACCTGTCCTAGTGATGCGCGAGATAACCGAGCGCAAAGAAGCGTTAGCCAAGGGCACGCTCTTATTAGTTGGCACTGATAAGCATAAGATTGTAAATGGAGTTAAGAGATTGCTGGAAGATGAGGCATATTATAAGCATATGTCTTGGGCGCATGACACTTATGGGGATGGTGAGGCTGCTAAGAAGATTGTCAATATTGTGGCAAGGATAAACAAACAATGCGTATTTTCATTACAGGGGCATCGGGCTTTGTAGGCCGGCAGCTTGTGCCTTATTTGTTAAATAATACCAAGGCTATGCTTTGCTTAGCTACGCGCTCAGATAGTCAGAAGCTTAAAAATGCCCGAGTTAGTTATTTTAACTTTAAGTCACTTTCTGAAGATATTAATTGGCAGGATGGTATAAGAGGGTGTGATGCGGTAGTTCATTTAGCAGCAAGGGTACATGTAATGCACGAAAACGCCAAATCTCCTCTTGAATTGTACCGCCTTATTAATGTAAAAGCGACTTTAAACCTAGCAGAACAAGCAGCGCGTGCTAAGGTTAAACGTTTTATTTATATTAGTTCAATTAAGGTTAATGGCGAAAATACAACTAAAGGAGTTAAGTTTAGTCCTGATGATAAGCTAAACCCAGTTGATCCATATGCTTTATCTAAATATGAAGCTGAACAAGGCCTTTTAAAGCTTGCGCAAAAAACAGGTATGGAAGTTGTTATCATTAGGCCGCCTTTAGTTTATGGTCCAAATGTTAAAGGTAATTTTATTAAGATATTTAATTTAGTTAAAACCGGCATTCCTTTGCCTTTAGGAAATATTAAAAATAAACGCAGTTTAGTTTCTGTTTATAATCTAATTACTT
>Ga0155589_134_pt1 | contig 19058 bp, 21 predicted proteins | sample RifCSPhighO2_12_FD_107246 | JGI IMG/M metagenome (GOLD analysis project Ga0155589, IMG submission 107246) | Legionellales bacterium RIFCSPHIGHO2_12_FULL_37_14 | reverse complement strand
GCTGTGAAAAACTACTTCTTAACCAACGTGGTATGATCGAAACCGTCATTGGATATTTGAAGCTCAGCTTTCAGGTTTGGCACTCTCGGCATCGCTCAATTATGAACGCTTTGACCCATTTGGTTTCAGACCTAGCTGCTTACACCCTCCAACCACTGCAATTGGGAACACTTACAATGCTGCCGAACTGTTCGAAATAAAACCCATTATTGGGGTTTGATGAGGCTATTCGTCAAATTTATTCGAAATCTAATGACCAAATTGTTGGGCCAAGGCCCAACCTACGGCTCAGATTGTTTAATTTTTAATGCGCCGTGGCTTTTCCTCAAACCAAACGCTTTAATCCAGCTTTAGCAAGAATTCTCGTTGTAATCTCTTCAATAGATAATTTAGTTGAGTCTAAATAAGGGATCTGTTCTTTTTTATAAAGCTCTTCAAGTTCAGAAATTTCTTTCCTACATTGCTGCAAGGTTGCATATCTACTACCAGGAGAACGCTCGGATCGAATGTGTTGTAAGCGTTCAGGGTGAATGGTTAAGCCAAATAATTTTTTTTTATAAGGTTCTAAGATTTCTGGTAGTTTATGCCAATCAAGTATATCTTCAGTAAAAGGAAAGTTAGCAGCTTTAATTCCAAAATTAAGTGCTAAGTATAGACAGCTTGGCGTTTTTCCTGAGCGTGATACCCCTATTAAAATAATATCGGCATTTTTATAACTATTAGACCTAATACCATCATCGTGCGCAAGCGCAAATTCAACAGCGCTGATTCTATGAATATAAGCTTGTGAGTTACTCATTCCATGGGTTTGACCTACTGTATATGATGATTTGGTATTTAGTGCTTGTTCTAAAGGTTCAATGAAAGTATTAAATAAATCAAAAACTATGGCGGAAGTTTTTTTTATTAAGGCGACTATATCTAAGTCTACAATGGTCATGAAAACTAATGGCTGAGTATTAGTTTCGGTATAAATTGCATTTATCTTTGTAATAGCTTCTTTTGCAGTATTAGTATTGTCTATATAAGGTATAGTTTGTTTTTCAAAGATAACTTCATGAAACTGGGAGAGCAAACTATTACTTAAGTGTTCAGCGGTAATGCCTGTGCCATCTGAGAGAATAAAAACATAGCGCTTCATCAGTAAGATCCATTGTTGCATGCATGATAACTATAGCAAGATTTATCAGTATTTGGTAATGTAAAAATTGACAAGCTTACTTAATTTAAAGGATCTAAAAGATGCAAGATGATCGTTATGACGCGAATAAAGTTTTGTATTTAACCGGTATGATTTCTCTTATTGTAGCTTTGGCGTTATTTATGTTTGCCAGCTATTTATTTGCGTATTTATTTTTTGGCTTAGTATACGATGTGCCTGGTTTTGTAGTTGCTATGCAAGACTCCATTGGCGACACTTGGAATTTTACCCCATTTCAAACCAATTTAATAATTTTTTGTCTTTATTTTGTGCCATCTGTATTTTTAGGTTGGTTGTCTTATTGGACTTCCAACAGAATAGATAGTGAATTACCTTCCATTACTGATGAAGCTAACAAATCAAAATTGCAATCTATCCCCATAGATTTTGTAGTGCACTTAGGGAGATTTGTGGCGTCTATTATTGGAGTTGCGATTATAGTTTACCTTATACGCTGGATGTTTTTTATCTAAATTTGGAGAAGAATTATGTGTTTTTTTAAGGCGTTTCGTATTAAAAGACTGACAAAAAAAATAATGGCTCTGCAACAGCATCGGTTAAATCATCAAGTGAGAGACGAAGATATTAAACAAGAGTGTATGATTTATCATAAATTATATTATCTTTATACGAAAATGCGCGGTAATAAGCACTACCCATTTGCCTTAGAGACGGCCATTGAATGTTTACGTGTAGCAGCACAACTACATGATGTTGAGGCACAGTTTATAATTGGAAAACATTTTTTAGAAGAAGCAAACTGGCGTGCTGAATTAGAGCAAAATAAGATCTTTGCGAGCGCGCGAAATCAAAAACTTATGCATGATTTATTTTCTGATGCACATGCATATTTAGCAGAAGGGGATAAAGAAGGGCATATATTAGCTAAACGTTATTATGGTTTGTGTTTTATTTTTGGCTGGGGTACTGCAGTTGATAAAGATAAAGGTTTTGCTTTGGTGGTTGAGAGCATAGCTAAGGAAAACGCTTGGAGTAAAGCTCCCCAAATTTTTGCTCAACTAGGCTTAAATAAACCAGAGTTTTATGAAGCCTTTACTAAACAGCAGGCTAAGCATACTAGCTAGGGGCATATGTACTTTGATAGTCTAATAGCCTAGAGGCATTTTCTTCTTGTCCATGATCCTTTAGGTACGCTGCGATATCAAATAAACTTATGATAGCAAAAACCTTAATCCCAAAGTTTTGAATTTCTTGAATGCTAGATTGGGAGCTTACACCACGTTCACAACGATTTAGAGCAATTAAAACACTATCTACTTTTCCACCTTCTCGTTCGATTAAATCTTTAGCATGTCGAAATGCTGTGCCTGCTGTAATGACATCATCAATTATAGTTGTTTTGCCTTTTACAGCCTTTCCTATAAGAACTCCGCCTTCACCATGAATTTTCTCTTCTTTACGGTTAAAGGTAACGGTTGTATTAATGCCTTTAAGAGCTAGCATAACACTCGTTATACTGGCAAGAATAATTCCTTTGTAAGCAGGTCCAAATAAATGCGGAGTTGTAAGGTGATTACTTTTATATAAATTAGCATATGCATTTCCTAAAGTTTTAAGGGCTATCCCATCATTAAAAATTCCGGCGTTAAAAAAGTAGGGACTAATGCGTCCAGACTTGAGAGTGAATTTACCAAATTGTAGAACACGATGCTCAATTGCAAACTCAATAAACTTTTCTTGTATTTTTTTCATTTTTGCCTCTTGAAAATAGGTCTATATTACGGCTAAAGTGGATGTTGGGTTTTTTATTTCATATGAGGATAATTAGTATGGCAGAAGTACGTTCAGAGGGACAGGTAAAATGGTTCAATGAAAAAAAAGGTTTTGGGTTTATTGTTGACAAAGAAGGTAATGAAATTTTTGTCCATTATAAAGATATTCAAGGCGATGGATTTCGCACTTTACAAGAAAATGAATGGGTAACATATATGGTTGAAAAAGGCCCCAAAGGCTTAAAAGCCCAAGCGGTGATGTCTAAAGCCCAAGAATAGTAGGTTGGGCCTTGGCCCAACAAATATGGCCAAAGGCCCAACAAAGTTTAATTAAACAATCTTTTGAATAATACTACCAAAAAGGTTTTCTTTAGAATTATTTAACATTTCAATCCTTACAGTCTCACCTTTTTGTAAGTAAGGAGTTAGTTCGGTTTTACCATCTAAGGTTTCTATGGTACGCCTTTCTACTATGCAAGAAGAGCCGCGGGTTCTGTCGCGATTTGATACAGTTCCTGAGCCTATGATAGTGCCAGCTGCTAAAGACCTAGTTTTAGCTGCGTGTTCTATAAGTTTGACAAAAGAAAACGCCATATCATCGCCTGCATTAGGCTCGCCAAAAAGCTTGTCATTTCTATAGCTATATAAAGGCAGATGTATTTTAGCGTCTTGCCAAGCAGCGCCTAATTCATCAGGGGTTAATGCTATAGGAGAAAAGCTACTAGAGGGTTTTGCCTGTAAAAATCCAAAGCCTTTTTGTAATTCTTTTACAGCGATATTACGCATAGATACATCATTTACCAGCATGATAAGCTTAATATGTTCTAAGGCATCAAGAGCTTTAGTGCCTAAGGGCACATCATCAGTGATTATGGCTACTTCAGCTTCAAAATCAAGGCCATATTCTGCATTTAATAAAGGAATAGGATCGTAAGGGCCTAAAAATGTATCAGAGCCTCCTTGGTACATAAGGGGGTTAGTAGTAGCATCATCAGGCAGAGTTGCGCCGCGAGATTTACGTACTAATTCAACGTGGTTTAAATAGACACTGCCATCTAACCATTGATAGGCGCGCGGTAAAGGAGAAGTTAATTGCTGCATATTAATAGGGAAAGCATTAGAAAGCTCTTTAGCTTCAAGTTGAGTTGCAAGTTCTTGGAGAGGTTTTGCTACTTTACTCCAATTCTCAAGTGCTTCTTGCAAAGTTTGGGCTATGGGTGAGGCATGCACAGCAAATTTTAATTTTTTATCTACTAAGCACAACATCCCATCACGATTAGTTAAAGATTTTAAGGTTGCAAACTTCATTTTAATGTACCTCGTCTTATTTGATCGCGCTCTATTGCTTCAAACAGAGCTTGAAAATTACCTTCACCAAAACCATCATTGCCTTTACGTTGGATAATTTCAAAAAATTCAGGACCGAAAATATTTTCGGTAAATATTTGTAAAAGTAAGCCTTTTGACTCTTCTTTTTCTCCATCTATTAGGATACGTTGCTTTTGTAATTCAGCAAGCGGTTCTTTATGCCAAGGAATGCGCTTGTCTACGTATTCATAATACACGTCTGGAACATCCAGAAACGTAATTTTGTTTTTTCGGAGAGTTTTAATAGTTTGATAAATATTAGCTGTATGTAAGGCAATGTGTTGAATACCTTCACCCTTATACTCGTGTAAAAACTCTTCAATTTGCGAGTGATCGTCTTTTGATTCATTAAGGGGGATTTTTATTTTGCCATTTTTTGATCCCAGCGCTCTACTTATTAAGCCAGTTTTTTGCCCTTCAATATTAAAATACCGAATTTGCTTAAAATCGAATAAATCTTGGTAGAAAAGAGCCCACTTATCCATATTGCCACGATAGACGTTATGGGTTAAATGGTCGATATATTGTAAGCCTGCGCCATTAAAATTAGCGTTTTTAATAGCGTGAAAAGGTTGATGATTTTGATCAACTAAATAAATAACACTACCCCCAATTGCTTCAATTGCAGGTAAATCATAGATCTGCTGCGGAGGAGTATGAGGCTTTGCTCCTTTTTTCAGAAGATGGGTATAAGTCTTTTCTACGTCTTCTACTAAAAAACCCATAGCAGAAGCTCCAGGGCCATGAACTTTGGCGTGCTCATGTGCTTGCGAGTCTTGGGTTTCATTGACAATAAAGCTAATTTTATTTTGTTGATATAAAGTAACTAAGAATGGGTTATGAGTTTCAACTTTCGTAAATCCAAGTTCTTTAAAGTGCGCATGTAAAAGTTTAGGATCTGGGGCTGCAAACTCTAAAAAGGCAAAACCTTTAAGTGAATCATTCATCATGTGACTCCTTACGCTTAATAAGAAATAAACCATCTCCTAAAGTTAAAAGACTTAAATATATATCTTTGGTATGCTGAATAATTTGATTTATCTCACGAATTGCCCTTGTTTGCGCGGTTTTTTCATTAGGATCAATGACTTTCCCATCCCAAAATATATTATCAATTGCAATTATGCCGTTTAGATTTATCAATTTTAATGCATATTTAAAATATGCTTTATAATTTGTTTTATCTGCATCTATATAAATAAAATCAAAATTTTGCTTGGCTTGCAGCTGTTTTTTTAGCGTTTCTAAAGCAGGTTTAAGGATAAGTTTAATTTTATGTTCTTGGTTTGCACTTTTCCAAAATTCATGGGCGTGGCTTGTCCAATTGGCATTTATGTCACAGGTTATGATTTCTCCATCATCAGGAAGAGCTAAAGCCATAGCCAGAGTTCCATAGCCTGTATAAGTGCCTAGTTCTAAAACTTTTTTAGCATTCAGCACGCGCACTAAAAATTGCAAAAATTGTGCTTGCAGAGGTGATGACTGCATGACCGCAAGTTGCATATCTTGGGTTCCCAGCCTTAAAGCTTTAAGACTTGGATGTTCGCGCAAACAAATTTTTTCGGCATAATCGTAAAGTTTTTCGGTTAAAGGCGTGTGTTTCATTTTAATTTTTCTTCAGCTATGCGATCGGCAACAATGTTTGTTGGAGTATGGCTTTTACGCGCTTGTTCAACAATACTGATTAGCGTTTGTCCTATGTTTTCAATTTGGAGATGCACAATAGTCTCTTCGGTTTTTAAATAGCGGCTCGCGGCAAAAAGTAAACCGCCAGTATTAATCACATAATCTACCGCATAAGTTATGCCTTTTTCCATTAAACGCTCACCATGATAAGCGTGCGCAAGTTGATTATTAGCAGCTCCTGCTATAATAGGAGCTTTTATTTCGTTTATTGTAGAGTCGTTTATTATTCCGCCGCGGGCGCAAGGTGCAAAAACATCACAGTCAGTCGCATGAATTTCGGCAGAAGGTACAATAGCAGCACCTAGGGCAATTTTTGCTGCATGGGTTTTATCTTCATCAATATCGCTTACAGTTAAGCGAGCGCCGCAAGCGTTTAGATATTCAGCTAGATGAGAACCAACATGGCCTAAGCCTTGAATAGCAATATGGACTCCCTTTAAGCTGGGTTTTTTTAGCACATAATCTACTAAAGCCTCAATTCCGTGTAACACGCCTTTGGCGGTATAAGGTGATGGATCACCATGATGAGAAGACAGGCTTGAGACGTATTTAGTATGGGTATAAATACGGTCCATATCTTCAAGGTTAGTTCCTAAATCGACCGCAGTAATATACCTACCATTTAACTGCTCTATAAATTTACCTATAACATCCATATAACCTTGACGATCAAATTCAGTCTCAGGCTCGATAATTACCCCTTTACCGCCACCTAACGGCAAGTTTGCTAAGGCTGCTTTATAGCTCATTCCTCTAGCAAGGCGCATGCCATCAAGAATTGCGCTTTTTTCATTTGGGTAGCGTGCAAGTCTTAATCCGCCTAGGGCAGGACCTAGTTTAGTATTATGAATTGCAACAAAACCTTTTAGGCCTGTTGCGCTATCCATAATAAAGTGGAGCTCCCCGAATTTATGTTCTAAACCGTATTTTAAGAAGTCCAAATTAGCTAAATCTTGTTCTTTTGTTGTACTCATATTTTTTCACCTCTTGCTTCTATCATAGTAGAGCTCCTTTTGGATATCCAGAGATTAATATTGGGTCACCAAGACCTTTTTTATGCGTAGGTCCTGTGCTGGTGGTGGGGAGTTACATTTATACTTGAATAGTTTATCATGCTTGATTTTAGCAAGGATTGTATGTTCGATTTTTCTACCAATAAAGTAATCGCACATAGAGGGGCGAGCGCTTATGCACCTGAAAATACTTTAACAGCTTTTGACCTTGCTTTAGCTTATGGAGCCGAATGGATTGAGTTTGATGTAATGCTTTCTAAAGATGAAGAACCATTTATTCTCCATGATCCTAGCTTAAAACGGACAACTAATGGCCAGGGTATTTTAAGTGAGGTCGAATCATCTTACGTCAAGACCTTAGATGCAGGTAACTGGTTTTCTAAGCAATACAAGGGCGAAAAGGTGCCACATTTGAAAGAAGTGTTAAAGTGGCTTATTTTTTCTGACGTTAAAGCTAATATTGAAATTAAGCCTTGTAGAGGTTTTGAAGAGAAGACTGCAGTTGTTGTTTTATCTTATCTGCAAAGATATTGGCCTTCTGAAAGCCCTCTACCTTTAATTTCATCTTTTAATCATGAAGTTTTAACTTTATGTAGAAATTTATCCCCAGAAGCACCTTTAGGTTTATTAGTGCATTCATGGGATGGTGCCTGGCAAAAGCAAGCGGAATTATTAAACTGTACAACAGTGCATATGAATCAACGGATCTTAAACAAAGAGCGCGCTAAAGAAGTAAAAGATGCGGGGTTTCAACTTTTAAGCTATACCGTAAACAAAAGGAGCCTTGCAGAGAAATTATTTTCCTTTGGGGTTGATGCTATATTTAGTGATTATCCTGATTTATGTTTAGCTTAAAAAATATTTTCATCATATGTTGTTTTTTTGCGCAAATTGCACTTGCCGAGCCGCGCACAGAAATAATTATGTGGCACGCAATGGGAGGGCCTTTTGGGAAGGAAATTAATAGACTAGCCAAAGAATTTAACTCTTCGCAAACAACCTACACCTTAAAGCCTATATACAAAGGCAGTTATTTAGAAACTCTAACAGCATATACCGCGGCCTTTCGCGCAGGCCTTGCTCCAGATCTTGTGCAAGTATCTGAAGTGAGTAGAGAAACAATGTTAAGCCCAAGAGGGGTAATAAAACCCGTTGGTAAAATTTTAAATGAGCAAAAAATTGTTTGGCAAGAAGCTAATATCTGGCCTGCAATCAGAGCTTATTATTCTAAAGATGGTGTATTACAAGCATTTCCCTTAAATGTCTCATTTCCTGTTATGTATTTTAATGAAAATGTAGTGCACGATTTGCCTAACACCTGGCAAGATTTTGAAAAATTATTAGTAAAATTAAAACAAGATAAATATGCTTGTCCTTATACGACAGCTTATCCTTCTTGGATTCATATTGAATCATTTTATGCATTGCATAACATCTCAAATACAAGTTTGCAAAACTTACTTTTGCAGCATTTAGCAAGATTGAAGCGCTGGCATGAAAAGCATTTATTTGAATACGCAGGGCGTACAGATGAGGCAACATCTTTATTTACAAGTGGAAAATGCGTAACGTTAAGCTATACATCAGCTTCTTATAATAGCATTGTTAATAACGCTAATTTTAAGGTTGGGGTTGCAGAAATTCCGGTTAATAAAGGGAGTGTGCGCCATGCAAACGTAGTTGGGGGAGCTGCTCTTTGGGTGCGAAATGGTCTTAGTTTACATGTTGAGCGCGGAATTGCGCAATTTTTCTCTATGATGTTAAAACCTAAAACGCAAGAAATGTGGTATGCAAGAACCGGGTATTTGCCAATTATTGCTAACGCAGTCGAAGGGAACAATAAAATTTTAACAATGCTAAAATATGAATGGGATGGAGTTTCGAGCACGAGTAAAATAAACGCCCGCGCCCAAAACCGCATTCGCAGCATGAATGATGAGCTAATTGAATCTTTACTCCTCGGGAAACTAACTGTAGAAGAGATAGGCGCAAAAGTACTCGCAGCAAGGATTTACGCCGACGCCAGGTTCATAAAAAACCAAGGAACATCTTAATTGTTCCCATGGTAGGTTGGGCCAAGGCCCAACCTACGCCTTAATTGGTTTAAAAACCTGCTTAACATCCACTTTATCACGGAGAATATTCTGATAAATTACATAAAATGCAATGATATTCTTTAAATAATTACGGGTCTCTTCAAAAGGAATATTTTCAACCCAAAGGTCAAGATCTTTAGTTGGGTTTTCTCTAAGCCAATATACGACTTTCATGGGTCCAGCATTATACGCCGCTGCCATTAAAATTAGATTATGGTTAAATTTTTTGCTTAATACTGCTAAATAGGCACTTCCTAATGCTACATTTGGTTTAACCTCAGTTAATGCCTGCTTGTTTTTGTAGGGTATATGTTTTCTTTTGGCAATAAGGGCTGCTGTTTCAGGCATTATTTGCATAAGCCCTATAGCGCCAGCTCTTGAGGTAACATTTTTATTAAAAGTACTTTCCTGGCGGATTAACGCATAAACTAATGCACTCGGTAAATTATTAGCATCTGCAATTGTGTTAATAATGTTTTTGTATGCTGTAGGAAACCTTAAATAAAGTTGATCTTTTAGTTCAGCGTTATTGCACATGGCAATAACTTTATCGTACCAATTAAGGGTATTAGTTAACCAATATAATAGAGCTATTTTTTCGTCTTTAGGCAGCTCACTACTAAAATCATTAAGCAATAAAGAAGCATCTTTTATATGGTTTTGCTGATACAAAGCACGAATTTTATCAAGAATAGGTTTATATGTGCTGAGAATATCAGGATCAACTTTATGGTCTTCAGCAGCAAAGTTAGGTTCCTTGTTAAGCTGCATGCTTGCTAAAAATCCATAATAATGTCTGTCATTAGCTAAAGACTTGTATATTTCATTTGCTGCGCTGGCTTTGCCTTGAGCTTCCAAAGAACGCGCTAACCAATATTGCATAAATTGATCATTTTTATCCGCAACATGCTGTATAAGGGTCTCTACCCTTTGCCAGTCTGGTTTTTTTAAGGCTTGTCTAATTTGCAGATGGAGTAAATGGGTAGTATAAAAATTGGGTTTTAGCATGGCAAACCAAGCGTTGGCCTCATTTGCGTGGTGGAGCGTTAGGTAGGTTGTGTAATAGACAATAAATTGCTGCTCTTGCGATAAAGTTAATAAATGTTTATCAAGAGCGTATTTCCATAAGGATAAAATACGTGATTTCTTTCCAAGATCAACTAAACGCTTTAAACCAAAAAGATAAAAATTCCCTGCAAAATTGTTATTGGGTAAAAGTGTAATTTTAGTAGGATCGCGTAAAATTTTTGTAAATAGGTCAATATAAGCGCGCTTAGGGCCTTTATATTGTTGCAAAAGAAAGCTCACAAGTAAGGCATTATTTTTATTAAGTGCAAGTATAAGGCGCGCATCAATAAAACTCTCAGAGAAATTAGTTGCTTTAAGTAAAAGGTCAAATAAAGGCTTACAAGCTTTAGGCCTTAAATTAGCACTCAACCAAATTGCCTCTGCTTGATTAAGCGCTTGGTCTTTAAAACCCATAGCATAATCTCCTAGGGCAGCATAACAGTTGAGCTCAATATTTTTAGAGCTTTGGTAATTGGCATGCAAGGTTTGCCAGGCATTAGCTTTACCTAGAGTCAATAACCAATGTTCACGCAATTTTTGCGCTAAATATTTGTCGTCTTGAATAAATTGTAAAAAGTCTGCAGAAGGTTTAGCAGGCAGTGTTTGCATCCATTGTTGATATTGATTAAACCGCGCCAAATAAGCTTGTTGGTGATTAGCATAAGCTGAAGACCCCAATAATAGTAAGATGATAAATAATCGAATCATGAAGTAATAAACTTTTGCTCGGCATGTAGTTTTAGTATAGAAATAGTTTTCGCATAATTGCTAGTTGCGAATAAGCTTGAGCCAGTTATAAAAACACTAGCTCCTGCCTTGGCTAAAGCGCCTATATTGTCTTTGGTGACTCCACCATCAACGGCAATTTCTAAATCCTTATATTGGGTTTTAATTGCGCTAATTTTTTGTACGCAATGAGGAATAAGCTTCTGCCCACCAAAGCCAGGATTTACCGTCATTACAAGAACAAAATCGAGAATTTCATGCGTATAAGTTAAACAATCAAGCGAGGTTGCCGGGTTTAATGCTAAGCCGGCTTTACAATTTAAACTCCGAATAAAATTTAATTCTCTATCAAGATGAGTGCAAGCATCAGGGTGAATGCTAATTCTTGCAGCACCTCCATTTGCAAAAGCTTTAATTAAATCATGTACCGGTTTAACCATAAGGTGCACATCAATAGGGAGGTTTTTAAAACTTTCGTGTATCGCTTGGCAAAATAAAGGGCCAAAGGTAAGGTTTGGAACATAATGTTGATCCATAACATCAAGATGAATAAAATCAGCGCCGGCAGTGAGCACAGTTTGTACTTCGTCAGCAAGTTTTAATACATTAGCGGCTAATAAAGACGGCGCAATTTTGATCATAAACTACCTAACCCGCCAACGTTAGCAAAGGAGTAATTAAGCCCAAAATTAATAGTATAAAGTTGGAGCTTATTGTTGTTGCTGTATTCGGGTAAAGTGCGTGAGAAAATATAACGCCCATCAATGAAGAAATTAAAATAACTATCTAATTCAAAACCAAAACCAACTATCCCTTGGCCAACTACATTATTCGCATACAAATAGCGTGATGTTGTACTTATGCCACCTTCAACACAAGTTGTTGTGCCATCTGGGCAGGGAGTATAATCATAACCAGGAACTCCCGATACAATGATATTTTCAATTTTTTCGGTAGAAGAGGTTTGCGGAACCGTCCAATTTTTAGCCTTAAATTTAGTGACAGTTTGCATTTTTTGATAACCAATACCAACACCAACATAAGGATAAACGCTGGTTTCTGCCTTAGCATCAGGTAAAAAATCATAAAAAAGGTTAAAAAACCCAAATATTTCATTAGTCTGCCCATTAAGAAAAGTTTGATTCATGGAGGTTGCTGTTTTTTCGTTACTTCTAAAGTTTGTAGCAGTAGAAGTTGCTGTTGCAGGGTAAGAAAGCTCAGTTGCCTTATTTACGTTATAAAGAAATTCTGCTTCAGCGCGAAAACAATTATACCTAAAGCCAAAAGAAGCACCGCCACCGCCACCATATTGATTTTTTAATTTAGCTTGTTGATAAAGAATAGGCCCATAAGGGCTAACTTCATCACCTGTATAATCAAAGAAAGTAGGCCTATAAGTACCAAGGTTTTTAAAAGAAGTTAAAGCACTTGCATGGAATTGGAGTCCACCATAAAAACCATTTGCTGCTTCCTGAGCAAAATTGCCAGAGCTATAAATTAAGGTTGCTGCAAGTATTAAGTAAAGCCAAAAGCCACGTTTCATAAATAATTCCTTCTACTTATAATTTTCTCCATCAAAACGATAAGTAGCACCTGCAATTGCCATGTGTGCCTGAAAAGGCACCCCCATACCGCTAGTAGTGGTACCTAAATAGCGATATGCAACATCCAACGAATAATTATTGGCAAAGTTATAACTTAAGCCAGCAGATCCTTGATAAGCAAAAACACTACCTGAATTTCTAAACTGATAAGTGGTTGTTGGCCCCGTACTAGTAAGGTTAGTGCTAAGGTAAGCGTAGCCTATACCGCCACTTAAATAAGGAGTTAAGGTTATGATAATTTCAGGAAAATCAAAATAAACATTCGCAAGAGCAGCAGTAGCTGAAGTCATTCCCGAATAACCAGTTTGCCGCACATTATCAACGTAATATTGGCTAGGAAAAGCAGTTAAATAAGAAATTTCCCCTTCATAGCGCATAGGATAATCTTTAAATCCAATGCGTCCACCGCCATTATATCCTGAATTATAAGCCGATCGATTAAAGGTATATCCAGTATAAGTAGTGTTAATGTTTCCCGCTATATAGGTATAACCCCCAAAAATTTCACTGTACCACCCATTAATAGGCGCAGCAGCATAATTGAGGCCAGAGATTAAATACAGCAAAACAACAGGTCGAATACGCATAACTTTCCTTGTAAAGCAATTTGGGTGGGGCAAGAGAAAATATAATAACACTAAAATTTAAAACCGGATTCATCTTAACGCGTATTTAGCTATTTTCAAATTAGTTACGCAAAAAATTAATAGAATAATGGAAAAAACAGCACATATAGGCCATATTTTATACACAGATAATAAACATTTTTCAAATATGGGCAAATATAGTAATCCAAAAACAAGGAAAGCCCTAAAGCCCCGCAAGCGCAAAATATACCTAGAAATAATTAATAATTTAATATACGCTCCCTTAGTTTCTTGAATATGGGGTGAATGATGCAGCCTATACATTTATTTCAAGTTGATGCTTTTACCGATAAACTCTTTCATGGTAATCCTGCTGCTATTTGCCTTCTTACTGAATGGTTTAATGATGAACTTTTGCAAGCTATTGCAATTGAAAATAATTTATCGGAAACCGCTTTCGTTTTAGAAGAAGACCAAGGTTTTCACATTCGTTGGTTTACGCCTAATGGCGAGGTTAGTTTGTGTGGCCATGCTACTTTGGCGGCGGGGTTTGTTTTGTTTGACCTTAATAGGATAACCCAAAACGTCCTGCAGTTTTCAAGTTTAAGCGGGCCTTTATCTGTTATAAAAAAAGATGATATCTATACCCTTGATTTTCCTGCTCTTACTTATAGTGAAATAGGTAACGATCATGCCGTGGTTTCTTCAGTTGAGGCAAAAGTTCATGAGGCTTATGAAAGTTCCTTAGATTATCTAGTTTTACTTGAGTCTGAAAGTGAGGTTGCCCGCGTTAAGGTTGATTTAGAATTATTAAAAAAGCTCCCAAAACGTGGCTTAATAGTAACAGCGCGCGCCCAAGAAGCTGACTTTTATTCGCGCTGCTTTTATCCTAAATTTAATGTGCCTGAAGATCCTGTTACAGGTTCAGCGCATTGTGTGCTTACACCTTTTTGGGCAGATAGGTTAGGGAAGCAAAGCTTAAAAGCAATCCAAGGATCAACCCGGAAAGGTGAGGTATTTTGTCGTTTTGAAGGTAAAAGGGTGTATTTATCTGGTAAATGCAAGTGGTATTCTAAAGGATATTTACAGCTGTAAACAACAGAGGATCTTACATGCAGCATCAAGGAGCTAAATTTAGAGAATTAATCCAAAAAAGTAACCCACTGCAGGTAGTAGGCACTATTAATGCCTACTCTGCCATGCTAGCGAAAGAAGCAGGTTGTGAGGCTATTTATTTATCAGGGGCAGGGGTTGCTAATGCCTCTTTAGGGTTACCTGATTTAGCTCTTACGAGCTTAAATGATGTTTTGGAAGACGCAAGCCGGATAACTGATGCTTGTGATTTACCGTTGTTAGTTGATATTGATACAGGTTTTGGCAATCAATTTTCTATTGCAAGAAGCGTGCGCTTACTAGAAAGGGCTAATGTTGCAGCGATACAAATAGAAGATCAAGTGCTAGAAAAACGCTGTGGTCACCGCCCGGGGAAACATATTGTTAGCATTGAAGAGATGCAAAATAGAATTAAAGCTGCAATAGATGCTAGATTAGCAGCTGATTTTGTTATAGTCGCGCGTACTGATGCTTATGCAATTGAAGGCTTATCTGGGGTAATTACTAGAGCTTTAAGTTATCAAGAAGTAGGCGCAGATGTTATTTTTTTAGAAGCCTTACCAGACTTAGAAACCTATACAAAAGTTCATAAAGCCTGTTCTTTACCAATATTGGCAAACTGCACTGAGTTTGGCAAAACTCCTTTATTTACTAAGGAGCAATATCAAAAGGCTAAAGTTAAAGTAATTTTATATCCATTGAGCGCGTTTCGGGCGATGGCATTTGCCGCTTCTGCCGTGTATAACTCTATAGTTACCCAAGGAACACAAGCTGATTTATTAGCTAAAATGCAAACAAGAGACGAATTATATAAAATATTACATTACCTAGATTACGAAAATAAACTTAAGTAAGGAGGCAGAATGAGTGATTTCGCTGCAGGTCTTGAAGGGGTTGTTGCTGGCGAGTCAGCAATTTCTACAGTGGGTCATCCAGGCAGTGGCTTAACTTATAGAGGTTATGAAATTTCAGATTTAGCTAAAGCCGCTAATTTTGAAGAAGTAGCATATTTATTGCTCTATGGTAAATTGCCCAATAAACAAGAGCTAGATAAATTTACCGCCACTTTAATTAATAACAGAAAATTACCCCAAGAGCTGAAAAATTTATTAGAAGTAATTCCAGCAACAGCTCATCCTATGGATGTACTAAGAACAGCATGCTCTTACTTAGGGACCTTAGAGCCTGAGCGTGATTTTTCAATGCAAATTGATATTGCCAATCGCTTACTCGCACTATTTCCCGGGATAATTTGTTATTGGTATCGCTTTACCAAGGACAAAGAACGCATTAATGAATTAACAGATGAGCCTACAACTGGCGGGCATTTTTTACAGCTTTTACATAGCAAAAAGCCAGATCAATTAGCAAAAAACATGCTTAATGTCTCATTAATTTTATACGCAGAACACGACTTTAATGCTTCAACTTTTGCTGCCAGAGTAACAGCAGCAACTTTATCAGACTTTTACTCAGCGATAACAAGCGCAATAGGCACCCTGCGCGGGCCTTTACATGGCGGCGCTAATGAAGCTGCTATGAACTTGTTAGCGAAGTTTAAAAATCAAGATGAAGTTTTTGCTAAAGTAATGCAAATGTTAGCCCAAAAAGAAAAAATTATGGGTTTTGGCCATAGAGTCTATAAAGAATCAGATCCGCGCTCTAATATAATTAAAGAATGGTCAAGAAAACTGGGTGAGGATAGACAACAGCTTGAGTTATACCAAATTTCTACGATAGTTGAGCAAGTAATGTTAAAAGAAAAAAAACTCTTTCCTAATTTAGATTTTTACTCAGCGTCTGCTTATCATTATGCAAATATCCCTACACCCTTATTTACGCCTATTTTTGTAATGGCAAGGATTACCGGCTGGACAGCACATATAATAGAACAAAGGAAGAATAATCGCCTGATAAGACCATCTTCAATCTATATTGGCCCCCAATCAACAACCTATATTCCTCTTAGTGAGCGGCAATAGTATGCAATCCGTAGCAGAAGATAACCGTAAGCCGCCTTATGATGAAGTTTTAGTTAAAATTGCTGATTATATCTTAGATACTAAAATTGACTCATCAATCGCCTATGACACCGCAAGACTTTGCCTCATGGACAGCCTAGGCTGCGCTATTTTAGCCCTAAAATTTCCTGAATGTAGAAAGCTTATTGGCCCAATTGTAAAAGGCGCGGTTTTACCAGGTGGCGCTAGGGTTATTGGTACCCACTTTGAACTTGATCCTGTGCAAGCTGCGTTTAACATAGGCGCTTTAATAAGATGGATAGATTTTAACGATACCTGGCTTGCCAAAGAGTGGGGGCATCCTTCGGATAATTTAGGCGCTATATTGGCGCTTGCCGATTATTTAAGTAGAGAAAGAGTAAGAGCCAAACAACCGCCAGTAACCGTACAGCAAATATTAACTTTAATGATTAAAGCCTATGAGATTCAAGGAATTATGGCTTTAGACAATAGCTTTAATAAAGTTGGCTTAGATCATGTAATATTAGTTAAACTAGCTTCTGCTGCGGTTGCAAGTCATTTATTAGGCGCTAATAAAGATCAAGTATTGCGTACCCTTTCGTTAGTATTTGTAGACGGACAAAGCCTAAGAACTTATAGACACAGCCCCAACGCAGGTTCAAGAAAATCTTGGGCAGCAGGGGACGCAACTTCGCGCGCGGTGAGACTTGCTTTGTTAGCCAACTTAGGTGAAATGGGTTATCCAAGTGCCTTGAGCGCTAAAACCTGGGGCTTTTATGCCGTCTCTTTTAAAGGCCAGCAATTTAATCTTTCGCGTCCTTTTGGATCTTACGTAATGGAAAATATTTTATTTAAATTATCTTATCCTGCAGAATTTCACGCGCAAACCGCGGTTGAGTGTGCGGTCAAGCTTTATCCAACTGTCAAAGATCGCTTAGATGAAATTGATCGCATAGAGATTCATACTCATGAATCAGCAATTCGTATTATTAGTAAAGAAGGCCCATTACACCATCCCGCGGATCGTGATCATTGCTTGCAGTATATGGTGGCAATTGGCTTAATATATGGTAATTTAACTGCCGAGCACTATGAAGATGCATTAGCCAAAGACCCTAGAATCGACGCCTTACGTGAGAAAATGCAAGTTTTTGAAGATAAACAATATTCGCAAGATTATTTAGCAGCTGATAAAAGATCAATTGCCAATAGAATTCAAATATTTTTTACCGATAATACGGCATCAGATCCAATTAGCAGCGAATACCCTATAGGACATCTTAGGCGGCGCAAAGAAGGTATACCTATTTTAGCAGAAAAATGTAGAGCCAATTTGGCAACCATGTTTAAAGATGAACAAATAGACAAAATGTTATCTCCTTTTACAAGTGTAGACAAGCTAGCATCTTATAGTGTAGATAGGTTTATGACCTTATGGTCCTTGCCCCAAGAGAGCTTTTAGCAATATTTATGCAAAAATGCCAGATGAATTACGTTTTTGTTTAAATTAAGTCTATACTCAAAATATAGGCTTATGTAGGAGATAGTAATGCGTGTTAGACGTGAAGAAACCGATCAATATACACCAAGTGAACAAGACCTATGGGATGAAGAAGACGAAGCTTTTTTAGCGCAAAAACGTAAAGTCAGGAAACGCTTAGAAGAAAAGCTTGAACACCGCCGTTTACGTCACGAAATCGAAGACTACGACGAAGACTACGATTGGGACGATGACGATCAAGATAGACTATAAATGAATTAACAAGTAGAACTCCAATAAATTGAATCGGCTAATGTAGGAAATTTTTAATTGCCTTTTGACAACATACGGGTGTCATATGCTTTTATGGTATTTAGGAGTAAGGTTGCTACTGTCATGGGGCCTACGCCGCCTGGGACTGGGGTTATGGCTTTGACTATTTTACTTGCTTCTTTAAAGTTTATGTCGCCTGATATTTTGTTATTTGGTAAATGGTGTATGCCGACGTCGATAACTACTTGATTTTTATTTAGCCATTCAGAAGCAATGCAATTTTTATGGCCAGTTGCTACTACTAAGATTTCTGCTTCTTTAACATGCTGCCGCAGATTTTGCGTTTTTTTATGACAAATTGTAACGGTTGCTTGGGCATTTAATAATTCTATACCCATAGGTCTTCCTACAATGTTTGAAGCGCCTACAACCACAGCATTTTTCCCGGCAACATCAATATTATAAGCTTTTAAGAGCTGCATAATGCCATAAGGAGTACAAGGCCTTAAGGTAGGATGTTTTTGTAGAAGTCTACCTAAATTGTATGGATGAAAACCATCTACATCTTTGCTCGGGTTAATTGCAGCAATAATTTTTTCTGTATCAATATGCTTGGGCAGCGGTAGCTGCACTAAAATGCCGTCAATTAAAGGATCTGCGTTTAATTTGGCAATAAGGTCGAGGAGTTCTTGTAAAGCAAGATCCTCTTTAAGATGGTGTAAGTAAGAATGAATATTTACGCTTGCCGAAGCTTGCCGCTTATTTTTAACATAAATAAAAGAAGCAGGGTCGTTATTCGCTAAAATAACCGCAAGCCCGGGAGCTCTTAAACCCTTTTCAATATAATTTTCAATCTTAAGCGCTATGTCTTGTTTGATTTTGAGAGCAACACTTTTTCCATCAAGCAGAGTAGCAGACATGGTTAATTTCACAGTTTTAAGAGGTTGTGCTTAGTTTAACATTATCCTAGAAAAAGCAGTTCAAGGCTACTACGCTAGCTTACTGAAGCACGGTTGTCGCATTAAAATTTGATCAATCTGCTGTAGGTTGGGCCTTGGCCCAACAATATGGTTATTAACATTCAGATTAATTTGACGAACAGTAAGAAATAAGATCAAATGTCACTCT
>Ga0155589_106_pt1 | contig 19484 bp, 23 predicted proteins | sample RifCSPhighO2_12_FD_107246 | JGI IMG/M metagenome (GOLD analysis project Ga0155589, IMG submission 107246) | Legionellales bacterium RIFCSPHIGHO2_12_FULL_37_14 | reverse complement strand
CCCCTTTTGTAGCTGCAAAAGGGGTTACGGTCGTGGATGATGGTACATTACCCTCAAGGCGAGGATCATTAACCATAGATGACGAAGGCACACCAACCCAGTGTACAACTTTGATTGAAGATGGTAAATTAGTAAACTACATGCAAGATAAGTTAAATGCTAAATTAATGCAAATGCAACCAACCGGGAATTGTCGCCGTGAATCATATGAAAGTGTTCCTATGCCAAGAATGACAAATACTTATATGCTACCAGGTTCTTATTTGCCTCAAGAGATTATATCTTCGGTAAAAAAAGGTTTATATGCAGTCAATTTTGGTGGTGGGCAAGTAGATATTACCTCAGGGCAATTTGTTTTTTCTGCAAGCGAGGCTTATCTTATTGAAAACGGTAAAATCACAACCCCGGTAAAAGGTGCTACTTTAATTGGCAACGGACCTGCTGTAATGCAAAAAGTAAGCATGATAGGGAATGATCTTGCTTTGGATCCTGGTGTAGGAGTATGCGGCAAGGAGGGACAATCAGTACCAGTTGGCGTAGGACAACCAACTTTAAAAATTGAAGCACTCACTGTTGGTGGAACCCAACTGGGTAATTGAATTGTTGATACTTTTTTTGCTACAGTAGCAATAGTAACCTTTGGAAAAATTAAATGCGCGCCTATTTCTTATTGGGAATATTGGTATTTGTACAGCATGAAGCTTATTCAATGGCAAGAAAAGTGGATCTTAACCATGCCATTGAAGCAGCTATTCACCGTTATCAAGCTAGAGCAGAGCCTAATCTTGTCCGCGCCTTTAACAAAGCGCAAGTAGCATATCCTCCAGAGCAGATCGCACTTTTAACCTTCAAAAAAGAACGCACTCTTGAGCTTTGGGCTAAGGACAGCAGTAAAAAATGGTCTTATATTCACACTTATCCTTTAACAGCATACAGCGGTCATTTAGGCCCTAAGCTTAAAGAGCGCGATGGCCAAATTCCCGAAGGCATTTATCATTTAACCGCCTTTAATCCTTTTAGTCAGTGGCATTTATCTTTAATGATTGATTACCCGAATGAGTTTGACAAAACGCATGCCGCCCTCGAGGGAAGGAGGAGATTAGGGAGTGATATTTTCTTACATGGGAAAAATAAATCAGCAGGATGCATCGCAATAGGTGACAACGCAATTGAGCAAATATTTTTATTAGCAAGGCGAGTTGGGCTAAAGCAGGTTAAACTAGTAATAGCGCCTAATGATATGCGCAACAGCAAGCCCGCAACTGAAATGGTAAGACAACCACGTTGGCTCCCTCAGTTGTATTACCAAATTAAATCATCTTTAAGTGCATTTAGAAAAAAATCTAGAAAAACCGTAGCTCGAGTATCATTGTGAAACACAGCGGGCTTTTACTACAGTATCTCCCATGTTAGTAAGGGCAACTTTACCGCCTGACTCAGCTGTAATCCGTAAATTGTCGCCAGTGTTTACATGAATAATAGTAGTATCACCAGCTGAAAGGGGCACATCATTTACTTGACCTTTCTTGCGTAACACTTCAACGAAAATGTCATTTCCTGCAAGAGAATCAGTCGTGATAGTGCAGTTTGCGGTTACCGTTTGAAAAGCAAAATTAGTAAATTCCTGGCGAGAATTAGGGTTAAGAGTAAAATCTATAGTTACTCCTGGCATTAATGCCAGTGAAGATGCATACGCAAGCTTTACAGATAAAATAGCTGATAGACCTATGAATAAGAATTGTTGCAATAATTTTTTCATCACATTCACCTTAATTTAAGCAATAAGGTTGTGATGGTACTATATTTTTAATTTTTGTCTAGGTGGACTAGTGAAATTTGATCCCTAATAATGAAATCCTAATACTCCAAAAATAATCTCAATAGCAATTAGAAAAATAATAATAATCTCAAGATGATGTGCATGCCGGTCTTCGAGATATTGATTAAACATATGGAATATTTCATCTATGGTATCTAGGCGATGGTTAATGGCCGACAAACGTCTTTCAATATGTAAATATCTTTCTAGCATAATAAAATGCTCTTCTAAGGTTGGATGTTGCCAAAAGTATTTTGGATGATAAAGAAAATTAGAAATTAGATTTAAATCAGCTTTGGTTTCTATTATCTCTCCAACAACGCGCCTTATCTCTTTACGGGAAAGAGGAATTTTCCCTGCAGCCGAAATAGCATTAATTAAAGGAGTGTGTTTTTCAGCTAAAGTGTCAATGCGATTTTCAAATGCTTGGAGTTTTACTGACTGAGAAAAACCGTAAGATAAGCTAAGCCTTAATTCTTCACAATCTAAAACTGGATCAATTTTAAGGCAGTCTACGTCAAAATATTCATGCGGCTCTATGGATATTTTTTTTCCTGTTAACTGATAGCTAAACTCATCATGGACAAGAGCTAAAATAGGTTTACTGGTAAACTTTTTTATTGTGAAAATAATATCTGCAAGCTTATGTCTTTTTATGCCCCAAGTTACCAGGGTGCCGTTTTTAAACACAAAGATGAGTTCAGTTTTGCAAGTTGGGCTTTCAAGCTTAACGACATCACGCGAACGCGTAGAGATGTATTGAGTAGATTGAGTTTTAAAAAAATTATCCAAGAGGGCTAAATCAATGCTGTGAGAGATACAATAACTTAAGCACTCCATGGTAAGCTATTTTCCTTAGCATTAGCAATTAAAACGGCTACGAAGACTAACGCAATAATTTATATTAAAACACCAATGGCTTAATTTGACTTAGCCAGGTAAGTTTTGCGCTTGTCTACTTTCCCACTAAGCCAATGAGGACAAACCTCTAAGACTGATGCTATCTTATCCAAAAGATCAATCGAAGGCAAAGTGTTGCCAAATATTAGACCATTAGCGGTGTGTCTATTAATGTCAAAAACCTTGCAAATCGCCTTTATTTTGTCATTAACTTCATCTGGAAATCCTAATAGATTAAGTTCACGATTAAATCGTTGGGCAAAAACCTTACTGTTCATTTCCCACTCCTTAGGAAAAATTTAGGCCATACATCCTGTACAGCAAGGATTTATATATCACGTTTTAAACTAATTTTCTAGATGCTCTTCTTTAGAAGCATTTAGCATCCAACGCATCTTTTCATGCGCAACTATTCTATCATCAAATAAAGTAACTGAACCTGCATCACCTAACTCATTTGCAGCACACTCGGCCTCTTGTAATTGATTTAATAATAAACAATGATCATTAACTAAATCAGCAAGCATTTGATTAGCAGTTAAAGAAGATTCACCTTCTTTTAATGTTTTTAAACTCATAAAAGCTGCAAAACTTGCCGGTGCTTGATGTTCTTTAGTTACAATCCTTTCTGCAATGGTGTCAATTGCTTCGCTTAATTCTTTGTATTGGCTTTCAAATAACTCATGTAAGGCTTTAAATTGCGGGCCTTTAACATGCCAGTGGTAATTTTGGGTTTTTAAGTACAATGTATAGGTATTTGCTAGAATAACTGACATTTGCTTAATTACGTGTTGCATTATATTACTCCTTGCAATTTAGAATAAATACATTTAAAAAGCTTAATCTATTTTCATTATAGAAGACATTTTGGAAAGTTATATGTTAAAACCCGCAAAAGTAAATTGTATGAAAAAAAGCCTCTTATGGGGATTAGCAATACTGGTAATATTTTTAGATCAGATTTCCAAGCAGTGGATTTTGCATAATTATACTCCTTACTTACCAGAACCTATTACTAACTTTTTTAGTATCACTTTAGCCTTTAATACAGGCGCTGCTTTTAGTATTTTAAGTGGCCCTGCTAAATGGCACGCTTGGTTTTTTATTATTTTCTCTTTATTAATGATATTTTTGTTATCAATGTTTTTAGCACGCACAAAAGCAAATGAATATCCTCTGGGAATTGGATTTAGTTTAATCCTAGGTGGGGCTGTAAGTAATTTTATTGATAGGCTTAATTTAGGCCAAGTGGTGGATTTTTTGGATGTGCATTATAAAACCCATCATTGGCCGGTATTTAATGTTGCTGATAGCGCTATTTGTGTTGGAGCTTTTTGGTTATTTATCTTTATGCAAAAAAAGTAAAAGCTTTATATTTCTTTTTTAAATACTTTATCAGCCCTATAACTAGATCGCACCATAGGACCTGATGCAACTTCATAAAATCCTTTTTCTAACCCAATTTGTCTAAGTTCTTGAAATTCTTCGGGGGTTACGTAGCGTTCAACGGGCAGATGATTTTTCGTAGGTTGAAGATACTGTCCTAACGTTAAGATATCAACGTTAATTTTTCTTAAGTCATCCATAACTGCAATTATTTCTGCAGTGGTTTCTCCTAAACCTAACATTAAACTTGTTTTGGTTAGAATATCATTGCGATAAAGTTTGGCGTAATTTAATACTTCAAGAGTTTGCCCATAGCCAGCTCTTAGATCACGTACCTTATGTGTCAGCCTTATTACGGTTTCGACGTTTTGGGCAAATACATCAACAGAGCTGTCAAGTAAAGTTCTGATTGCCGCTTTATTGCCCTGAAAATCAGGGGTTAGCGCTTCTACTTTAACATTTGGCCTCTCGGCCTTAATTGCCCGAATGGTATTAGCATAATGTAAAGCGCCTCCATCTTTTAAGTCATCACGATTAACTGAAGTAAGGACTACATAATCAAGTTGCATGATACTAACGGTAGCAGCAGCTTTACTAGGTTCATCTAGATCAAGCCATCCTTTAGGGTTGCCTGTATCTACAGAGCAAAATCTGCAGGCGCGAGTGCAGACAGCGCCCATAAGCATTATAGTTGCCGTCCCATGTGACCAACACTCAGCAAGGTTAGGGCACTTTGCTTCCTCACAAACAGTTGCAAGCTGATGCTTTTTTACTAAAGACTTTACTTGCTCATATTTAGGCGAGGTTTGGGCTTTAATACGTAGCCATTTAGGTTTTGCTAAAGTATTTTGCGGATTAGTGTGCGTTTTAATGCCGTCTTTTATAGCGCTAATTCCCGTTGTGGTTGTGTATTTTTTGCCACTTTCAACGACGACCCGAATGCGTGATAAGCTCTCCACTTAAGATCCTTATTTTACCACATGCCAAGTTCCATTAGCTTGTCTACAAGCGCGGCCATGTACTTGCTCTTGTTTGCCATCAATAACAGCATAAGTAATATATTCACGGCATGGCTGTTTATGCGCATAATAAGTGCGTGTTGGCTTTACAGAATAATTATTTCCAGAATCAGGGTTATGCCAATTTACGGTTTGTCCAGTGGGAGAAGTTTCAAGAGCACGCTGCATTTGCACTTGGTCAACTTTGTCCATAGTCTTACCTATATTACCACCTAAATAAGCCCCAAGCATCGCGCCACCCACGGCAGCAGCAATTTTACCAGTTCCGCCACCAAATTGACTACCCAATAAACCGCCCAAAAGGCCGCCTGTTACCACCCCAGCATCTTGATGAGACACATTTTGACAGGCTGTAAGACCCAAAGATAAAGCCAAAATCAATGCATATTTAGATTGAGACATAAAGCACTCCTAAAAAATGACGTATCATAGCCTAAAACAATGATATTAACCACCAGAGGCATGATCGTAAAAAGAAGTAAAAACCACTTGTACTTAGTACTAATCTTTTGTTACAATTGACAGCTTTACTTTTGGGTGCATCTGATCTGCATTTATTTTGGTTTAATTTTGTTGTGTTTTTTCCAGGTGATTGTCCCTAATCTTAAGGGATCTCAAAACGGTAAATAAGGTTGACACCAAGTGAAACTTTAAGTTTTTGCTTGCTGTCCAGTAGGATTTTTGTCGCGGTTTCTTTAGCAAGAAGACTGACAAAAATATTAAGTTAAACATTTTTAAGGAGTACGCATGTCCCTGACTAGTGTTGAAAAACGTGAAGTGATGAAACCTTTTCAAGCTAAAGCTAACGATACTGGTTCATCTGAGGTACAAGTGTCTATTATGTCATCGCGCATTAAATATTTAACAGATCACTTTAAATCTCATAAAAACGATTTTCATTCACGTCGTGGCTTGCAGCATTTGGTAAACAAGCGACGCAAATTATTAAAATATTTAAAGAGAAAAGATCAAACGCGCTACCAATCTTTAATTAAAAGTTTAAATTTACGTGATTCATATTAAAATCACAAAACATAAATAGGCGCTAAAGAGCGCCTTTTTTTTAACGAGGCAAAATGTGAGCATAAAAAAAGAAGTTAAATTCGGTAAACATACAATAGTTTTTGAAACAGGAGAAATTGCAAGACAAGCAGATGGCGCTGTAATGATTAACGTAGACGGCACCCAGGTATTGGTAACTGCTGTTAGAAGTAAGTCGCAAGTAAATAATTCCTTTTTCCCCTTAACAGTTAATTATCAGGAAAAATTTTATGCAGCTGGGCGCATTCCTGGTGGCTTTAATCGTCGCGAAGGTCGTCCTAGTGAGAACGAAACCTTGATTTCCCGTTTAATTGATAGACCAATTAGACCATTATTTCCTAAAGAGTTTTGTCAGGAAGTGCAGGTTGTTGCCACGGTACTATCATTAAATCCTGAAGTTTCATCTGATATTGTTGCAATGATTGGTGCTTCAGCGGCCCTTGCTATATCAGGGCTGCCTTTTAGAGGACCTATTGGGGCTTGTAGGGTTGGGTATAAGGACGGCGTATATTTATTAAATCCAAGCGCAGCAGAACTTAAAGAATCTCTGCTTGATTTAGTTGTAGCAGGAACTAAAGCTAAAGATACTATTTTAATGGTTGAATCAGAAGCCAAAGAGCTTAGCGAAGAAATAATGCTAGGCGCAGTTATGTTTGGACATGAAATGATGAAACCAGTTATTGAAGCCATTGAAAGCTTGCAAAAAGAAGTAGGCAAAGAAGAAATTAGCTGGGCATCTCCTGCAATCCCAGCAGAATTGGAAACCAAAGTCCAAAAAGTTGCCGAACCTTTAGTTAAAAAGGCTTATTCAGTAAAAGAGAAGGTTGAAAGAGAAAAAGATCTTCTGGCAATGCGTAATGAGATAGTCGCGCAACTTGGGCAAGAAAATGAAGCCTACACAGCAGAATTAGTCGAAGATTTTCTCGGCAAGGTTGAAAAACAAGTTGTGAGAAAGCGAATTTTAGCGGGTGAACCTAGAATTGATGGTCGTGATCACAAAACAGTGCGGCCGATTAATATAAAAACTAAATACCTTGAGCGTGCTCATGGCTCTGCAGTTTTTACTCGCGGTGAAACGCAAGCAATCGTAGTAGTTACCTTAGGAAACGAGCGTGATTCCCAAATTTTAGATAACTTATCTGGTGAGTCTAGAGATAGATTTATGCTGCATTATAATTTCCCTCCTTATTCTGTTGGTGAAGTTGGCATGATGGGTAGCCCTAAAAGACGCGAGATTGGCCATGGAAAACTTGCAAGACGTGCTATAACAGCAGTTTTACCTGATCAAAAGGCCTTTCCTTATGTTATTCGTGTGGTATCTGAAATTACCGAATCTAATGGCTCTAGCTCCATGGCGTCAGTTTGTGGCAGTAGCCTTGCTTTGATGGATGCTGGTGTTCCTGTGAGTGCGCCTGTTGCTGGCGTTGCTATGGGATTAATAAAAGAAGCTGATGATTATGCAGTTCTTACTGATATTTTAGGCGATGAAGATCATTTGGGCGATATGGACTTTAAAGTAGCAGGAACCAAAAATGGGGTTACTGCTCTGCAGATGGATATAAAAATAACAGGAATTACTAAAGAGATCATGGAAGAAGCTCTAGAACAAGCAAAAAATGCCAGAATGCATATTTTAGGCATAATGGAAAAATCCATTTCAACCCCACGGGAAGAACTCTCCTCGCACGCGCCTCGCATTACCACCATGAAAATATCAGAAGATAAAATCCGCACAGTAATCGGTAAAGGTGGTGTGACTATCAAAGGGCTAATTGAAAGCACTGGCGTGCAAATTGACATTGACGATTCAGGTAAAATCCAGTTATTTTCACCCAATCAAGATGCTTTGGAAGAAGCCAAAAAGCAGATAAAACAACTAGTTGCTGAGGTTGAAGTTGGACAAACCTATGAAGGCAAAGTAACAAAAATTGTTGATTTTGGCGCTTTCATCAATTTATTACCCGGTAAAGATGGTTTATTACATATTTCCCAAATTTGCTCTGATAGAACGCAAAATGTAGAGTCGGTTTTGCACGAAGGCGAGACTATTAGAGTGTATGTTGCGGGTATAGATAAGCAAGGCAGAGTAAAATTAGAGTGGAAAGATAAGCCAGCTGCTGCACCGAAAGCTGAGCTTGGAAATGAGGCTAAAGAAGAGATTAATGAGGCTGACAATATCGAGAAAGAATAAAAAGGATTATTATGCCGACCTTTGACGTAGTATCTGAGATTGATGAAGCAGAGTTAAAGAATGCTGTAGCTAATACAACCCGTGAAGTTGCTACGCGATTTGATTTTCATGGGGTTGAGGCAACTCTTTCTATAACTTTGCTAACAGTTACCCTAAAAAGTGAGTCTGAGTTTCAAGTAAAACAGTTAGAAACTTTATTTCGCCAACATTGCGCGAAACGTAAAGTAGATACAAATGGTGTTGAAATGGAAAAAGAACCCATTCACAGTGGTAAGTTTTATTCTTTAAATATGACATTTAAGCAAGGAATAGACCAGGCGAGTGCCAAAGAAATTGTGAAACACATCAAAGATAGCAAAATAAAAGTTCAAGCTAGAATAGAGGGCGATAAAATTAGAGTATCCGGCAAAAAGCGCGATGATTTACAAGAAATTATCGCTTTGCTAAAAAAAGCTGAGATCTCACTGCCTTTGCAATTTAATAATTTTAGAGATTGATTTAAAACTGTAAAGAAAATAATTAATATGTCGATAATATAACCAGAAGATAACTCACTTAGAGGAGTAACTCATGGACATTATCTTTAAAGGTCGACATACAGGTGATGAGTTAGTACAAGGTGTACAAGGTATAGTGCACTTATTTAAAGAGCGTTATAAAGTGCCTGAGTTTAGAGAAATACATTTGGTTGTAACTTTGGTAGATGGTTTAGGCCAAGATGTTGAGCTAGTAGATAATCAAAGCACAAATGTTTATCGGACTTTTGAAGTTTATCGCAAAGAGACTGAGTTAAGAGGCCAAGATTCGCCAGCGACAAAACCCAATTTAAGGCTTGTTGTAGACAATACCCGTAAGCGAGATTAAAGATTAGGACAAGTGCGCGCAATGCACCAGGCTTCCACTCTTGCAACCCCCGATTTTTTAAGGCTGTGAGTTAGTGCTTGAATGGTTGATCCTGTTGTATAAACATCATCAATAATGGCGACATATTTATAATTATTCTTTGTAGTAGTAAATGTATCCGCTAAATTTACTTTACGCTCTTTAGCTTTCAAGCTTGCCTGACTAACGGTGTTTTTTATCTTTTTACATGCTGTTATATCATAAGGAATTTTTAGCCATCTACTTAAATGTTGGGCCAGTAATATAGTATGGTTAAAGCCTCTTTCTTGCATTCTTTTATAATGCATAGGCATAGGGATTAATACCTCTGGGAGTTCTCGACCTTGAATAAATTGTTTAATAAGATGACTTAATGCGCTACTTAAATATAGTCCTCCAACATATTTATATTGATGAATAAAGCTCCGTAGAGGTTCTATATATGGATATGGGGCAATAATTTTTGTGCTTAAATTAGGATCTTGCATACACGCCCCACATAATTTGCAATCTCCTTCGCTTATCGGAATGCCGCAATAATCACAAGCGCATGCAATACTTGGCAAAGCACTGAGACAATCTGTGCATATGGCGTGGGTGCCATGATGTCTAAGCTCACATAATAGACAAATTTTGGTTAGCTTCCATGCTTGTGGTATCATGCGTTTTCCTAAAATTCTTGCTCTCTTATCATGAATTTAAGTCTTCAAATTTGCAAGGCATTTAATAGACATGCAAAAACCTATGCTAAACATTCGATAGTGCAAAAAGAAATTGGATCTCAAATGTTAAAACGTTTGGCTTATTTTAATATCAAGCCTAAAAATATTCTCGATCTAGGCTGCGGTAATGCTTTTTGTTCTGCTAAACTCAATAAACTATATAAAGATGCTAGGGTAATTGGCGTTGATTTTTCTTCGCAAATGCTACAAGAAGCAAGCATAAAGTCTACTTCTAACCTAATGCTTTGTTGTGCAAATATTTTACAACTACCGTTTGCCGCAAATACTTTCGATTTAATTTTTTCTAACCAAGTTTTACATTGGGTAAACCCTTATACGCAATTTTTGCAAGAAGCATATCGGGTTTTAAAGCCTAATGGCTGCTTATTATTTTCAACTTTAGGGCCAGACTCATTTATGGAGTTAAATAAAGCCTGGAAAGAGGTTGATACATTTGCTCATGCCCATGAATTTTTAGATATGCACACAATTGGTGATGAGCTTTTAAAACTAAATTTTCTTGATCCTGTGATGGATAAAGAAGAGATAACCATTCATTATCCTTCTGTAAGCGCTGTAGTAAGCTCTATAAAGGCGCAAGGGGTGCGAAATATTAATAATAGACGTAATAAAGGCTTAACTACTAAACGAGCATATAAAAAATTTATAGCGGCGTATGAGAAGTTTACAACTAGCGATGGTTTAATTCCTTTAAGTTATGAAGTTATCCAAGGACATGCTTGGAAGGGCATGCAGTATCTAAACAAAACCACCCAGGAGGTGTTCGTCGCGATAGATATACTAAACGCGAATGAGTTTTCGGATCTTCCGTAAACGTGCCTATGCCTTGTTTTTTGCCCGCGTGCGAAAAAAATCAATAAAACTTGCACTGAACCTAGGGTATTTATTTTATTGGTTCATCTCTTTTAATGAGCTTTGTAAGAATTGACACAATTTAGTTTTGTACTTTATTTTTAATCTTTTTCGCACGCGGGCAAAAAACAAGGCATAGGCACGTTCACGTGAAGGAGCGCTTCGCGCGATTTTTTAAAAAATGGCAAAAAATCCTTTAAAAATAATCCAAATTGGATTAAATTAATTAGTTGTGTATACTTATTCATAAGTAAACTTATTTATTGATAATTATGCATCCTGAAGAGGCATCAAACAGTAGTTCATCTGCTCACCAAAGAAATTCGCTGTTTCGCGAAAAAGATATGAACATGCGTGAAGTTTTGCCGCTTAAGGCTTCAAATGAATTAGATGATACAGAAGCTGAAATTTGCAAAGAAAACGATCGTATCTTGCAAAAAGGGTTTTTAGCAACTGAAGGTGAGTTGTTAGATCTTGTACGTGAGACATTTAAAGGTGCAGCAACTGTAGACAAAGCAACAGGACAAAAAAAGCCTTATAAAGCATGGGTTACTGATTATGCCGCGCCAACTCCTGAGGCTGCGTTAATGATGAATATTGCAGCTGAATTGATTGTTAAATATAAAGTTTCAACTGATGATGTGCAAGAAAAAGCCAGTGAAATATATAGAAAACTCTGTATGGAAGCTCCTTCTTTTACAACCAAGGTAAGTCAAGAGGTTGCCTCAAGTCTTGAAAAAGAAACTCAATATATAGAAGAAAAAGCAAAACAAGAATTAATAAGATTAAACCTTAGTCCTACAGTTTTACCTAATCTAATTAAGCTTGAAAGGTTAAAAAGAGCTAAGGCTATTACTAACGATCTAGTTGCTAAATATGTAGAAGATAAGTTTGCGGAAAATAAAAATTTTGACCTTGAAACCAAGGCTTTTTATCCTAATGGGCAAAATAAAGATATTAGTCTTTTAGGTGCAGCTGGCAGCGGTAAAAGTTATACCTTAAGAACTTTTGCCAAAGAAGTTGATCCTAAAGATTATGTTGTGCTCTCTACAGATGCTTATAGAGGAATTTATCAACCCGAGAGTCCTGAATTTAGCCAACAATCATCAAGGCATTCGAGCAGCAATAGTAGTGAACAAGGATTTGTTAAAACCCAAAATTCTGCTTACCTAATTAAAGAGTTAGTAACTGACAGGGTAAAAAAATTAGCTGTACGTCCTGATGTAATAATAGATTGTGTAACCTTAGAGCCTGCTTACAATGATATTCTAAGACAAAGCGCGGCCAATACTTTAAGTATGGTTGCATGCATGCCAGAAGTGCGTAAAGTTCCGGCAAATGTATATAATAGGGCAGTAACTGCAACTAGTGCAGAGGATGCTGGTAGGCATGTAAATACAACAGCTCTTTTACAAGGACATAAAAGCGCGAGCGAAGCAAGATTTTTCGATGCACTCCCTTTTTCTCAAGAAGGTATAACTACTAAGTTTATCAATACCAACACCGTAAATAATGGAAAGCCTAAAGTTTTTGCTGAGGCTAAATGTACTAATTCTCTTGTGACATTAACAATAAGTGATATACGAGTTGCGGGAGATTTTTTTGCTAAATCAAACATTAACGAAGAAGCTAAACAAAGGCAGGAGTTGTATATGCGGCGTAAAGATAAAAATCAAGTTAAAACCCATTTGTTCAGATACGATCTTTATTATAAGGCGCGCAGCATTTTAATAAATTTAGAATATAAAGGCGAAAATCCTCCAAAAGGCAAGGAGAAGAATATCGTTTTAACAGATCCTACATCGGGCAAACAGTATTTTAAGATAACAAAAATTAAAGATAAAAACCAAGAAAAATTCCTGTATGAGATAATTGATGAAAAGCTTTTTACCCAACATCTTGCTAAAGATCCGGTATTAAAGGAGATGTATAGTCAAATTACAACGTTTAATAAAGTAGTGACTGAAGGAATGGCATTTAGGTCAGTGCAAGGAGACAGGGCAATTTTAGAGGAGAAATTTATTTTAGGAAGTAAAGCGGAAAATGTTCAAATAAATAGGCCAAGGATGTGATCTTGCCGTCTTCCGCAGAAGACGGCAAAAGCTAATTAATACCAACCCATTTCTTTTTTAATTTCTTGCGCTCTTGCAAGGTGGTTGGCTACATGCATGCGAGCTTTTTTAAGCTTCTCAGTTAAAGCAGGGTTACTGGAGTCTCTAATTGCTCGGTCAAGGAATTGTAATGCATGTTGATGTTCTCTTATTTCAGAGTTTACGTAGTTTTTGTCAAAATCTTGACGTGGAGAAGCTTCTAAGAAGCTCTTATCATTATCAAAGTAGCTTTTGACTTCACTGGCGTAGTAACTATCTTCGGGTTTAATACCATTTCTTTTTGCAAAGCCACTAATTTTTTGCAAGCATTTTCCATGCGCGTTATATAATTGTTCAGCGAAATGTCTTACTTTGCAGCTAACGGCGCGTTTTTTTGCAATGCTGGCATTTGCAACTTCACCTTTATCGGCAACCATAATGTCATTTACAATTTGGCCATCAGTCAATCTTGGACCAAATACGTTAGGCATCATCATGGAATTATTTTGGCATGCCGCTAAAAAAATACCTGCTGAAAAAATACACCCTAGGGCTAATCCTCGTTTCATAAAATTTTCTCCTTGCAAGTTAAAATTATTTTTCCCCACTCAATACTATCTTTCTTTTGCAACAATGCAAGTATGCTTATTTATAATACCAGTATGATGAATAAAAAAACTACACAAGATCGATATTTTGATCTATAATAACAATATGTGTCCCTTAACGGAATGTTATTATGCCAGTACCACCAGAAAAACCTAAATCTATTATTAAAAAGTCAGCTATTTCTCAAGCAGCACCTAAACCCGTAGCTAGTGAACCTCAAGAAAATGATGAACCAGAAGTTAATACTTTAAGTCAAGCGGCAAGAATAAAAGTTGTTGATACATATAGAAAAGCATTTTTGCAAAAATATAAAGAAGAAGAAGCTGCTAGGGTAAGTGAACCTAATTTGCCAAACAATAGAAATTCAAAAGTCAAATTTACCCGACTTGTTAAAGAAGATGATGTTCCCTCACGTTATTTACATACTATAAATTTATCTCAAGAAGAGAAGTTGGGTAGACATTACAATGTAAGAGTAGATGCAGCATCATCAAAAGATCCACAGCAACTAGAGTTTCTGCATTATCTTGCTGAAGTATATCAAAAAATGCCCGAAGTATTTGATAATGCTAGCGATGAGACTATTTTAATAATTGCAAACAATAGACACCTTACTTTCACTTCCAATGAGCTTGCCCAACAAAATGCGTTTTTAAAAGATGTGAAGAATTTACTAGCTGATTTAAAAACGGCTATTAATCCTAAAACCAAGCAAGCTGAGCCTGAGCAAGCAAAAGCAGCAACAAGTAAAACCCAAGGCTTTTTCCCTGCAGAGCCAAAAAATGCTAGAAAAGACAGAAAAAATAAAAAACATGATGACAATATAACAAAACCAGCAACACCAAGTTCATAGTAACTGTTGCCTTACGTAACTATAGGTGAAGATCCAAGTTTTTAATTTTGTACTACACTATATAAAGGTACAGTTAATTTGGAGAACATCATGGGTAATGGAAAAGATGACACTAAAGAAAATACATCTGAGTTAGAAGTAAGTGGTAGTGAGAGCGTAAGAGCTAGGATTCGTAACACAATATTTGAGTGTGAGTCAACAGGACAGGAAGCTAAAGCAGTAGATATAATAAAGGAAGTTTTTAAGAAAGAGCCTGATCTATTACATGACCCAGAAATAACCCCTGAGGCGGTTTTGCTGGAGTTTAAGAAAGGTATGGGGGATTTTCAGCTCAACAGAAATATTACAAAAGAAAAGGAAGAAATATTTAAGCAAGATATAGCAATGCTTATGGACCATTTAATTAATCAAGAGAAGCATCCAAAAAACGATACTAGAAGTACAAAACCTTTCAACAGTAAGATGCGTCGCAATGAGGTATTTGTGTGCGAATCAAAGGGAATTGCAAAAGCAGCTCTAGAAGAAATGGTAAGAGTTTTGCGTAGAGATCCTGGGATCATGGATGACAAAGATTTTTCCCCTGACGACCTTTTGCGGGTTGCTGAGGAAGATTGGGGGCTTACGTTTAAGACACCTGAAGAAAAAGAAGCCTTTAAGAGAGATATTATAAATCTTTTAGATCATTTAAACAATGAGGAATATGATTATAAAGTACTTATGGTTCCCTGTTCCACAGATAATAAGAAAGAGCAAATGTTTTTGCTAAATGTGACCAATACTTTGCTTTATAACAACCCAAGGGGATTGAATGGAGATCCTGAAACGCTTGCTGCATATGTAGTGGGAAACATGAAGGTTGACTATAATACTTTGCCGCAAGAGGTTAAAAATGAGATTAAAGAGATTATAGGAGAACTTAGAGATAAGCTTAACGTTAATAAAGAATCTTACGAATTAACTTCTAGGCGGATTTATGGTGGATCAGAACCACCACCACCTGCAGCTCATACAAATAGATATAATTTCCATAATGCACCGCCAAGCGGCAGTAAGGAAGAAGTACAACAATATAATAAAGAAGGACCTGAACAAAAAATGTAATTTAACGCCGCATCCTACATAATAACTCATATCCAATGGTATTTGCCGCGCGTGCAACTTTTTCTACTGGCATGTCTTTGCCCCAAAGCTCTACTTTAGTGTTAACTTTAGTTTGTGGTAAGTCTGTTAAGTCAATTACCATGCTATTCATGGAAACCCGGCCAATAATTTGGGCTTTATGGCCATTAATTGCAACGTAAGCGTTATTTACAACTCTAGGATAACCATCGCCATAGCCTGTGGGAATTACGCCTAGTAAAGACGGCCTTTGCGCTTGCCATATGGAGCCGTAACCAACTAAAGCGCCTTGGGGAACTTTATAAATTTGAACGATTATTGACTCAAAACGCATCACAGGAACTAAACCAAGATCTATGCCGTCTTTATCCTGAAAAGGGGATACTCCATAAAGGCTTATGCCAGCACGCACGACGTCAGTTTTAGGGCATAAATTTTGCAAAATAGCAGCAGAATTATTTATGCTAGTTTGGCAGGCGAATTTGCTTGTTAGTTTATGAAAATTATTAATTTGGGTTTTGTTTAAAGGGTGATTTAGGTTATCGGCATTGGCAAAATGGGTCATAAGGGTAAGTGGGGTTTTTATCCATTTAAAGTTAGTAAGATCTTTTATTACCTTTGGCACATCTTCTTCTAGAAGCCCAAGTCTATTCATGCCGGTATTTATTTTAAGCCATACAGCAACTTTTTTAGATAAATTAGTATGGAGTAATGTTTCAAGTTGCGCCTTTTGATGAATTGCGCAGGTAAAATCATTTTTTGCGGCAAGTTGCCACTCTTTAGAGGTAAGTACTCCTTGGAAAATGACACACGGAGTTTTTGCGCCTAGCTGCCTAATTGCCAAGGCTTCATCAATTGTTACCACGCCAAAGGCATCCACATGCCCATCTAACAGCGGCACGACGTTTTTTAAGCCACATCCATAGGCATCAGTCTTTACCATAGCTAGAAATTTAGCGGGCGCTGCCAAGCGTTTTAAATGTTGCAAGTTATGCAGTAAGGCTGTTTCATCAATAAAGACCTTAGAAAACATAAATTAGGCGTAATCCTTAGCGCTTTGTTGACTATTGTAAGCTAAGTCTTCAAAACGCGTGTATTTACCTAAGAACGCCACCTTAGCTCGACCTATAGGACCGTTACGTTGTTTTGCAATAATAATTTCAGCCACCCCCTTATCAGGACTATCTTCGTTATAAACCTCATCACGGTAAATAAAGCAAATTAAATCAGCATCTTGTTCAATAGCTCCAGATTCGCGTAAATCTGACATAATTGGGCGTTTGTCATGTCTTTGCTCAAGGCTGCGATTTAGCTGAGACAAGGCAATTACCGGAGTTTTAAGCTCTTTAGCGAGAGCTTTTAAACTCCGAGATATTTCTGATATTTCTCCTGTGCGATTATCAGATTTAAAGCCAGGGGCTTTCATTAACTGGAGATAATCAATAACTATTAGTTGTAGTTGTCCATGCTCTTTAGCAAGTCTGCGCGCTCTTGCTCTTACTTCAGCAGGAGATAAAGCAGGAGTGTCATCAATAAAAATATTAGTTTCAGTCAGCATAGCAGCAGCCGAAGTTACCCGTGGCCAGTCTTCATCGTTAAGCTTCCCGGTGCGTAAATTATGTTGATCAATGCGGCCAAGGGAAGACATCATGCGCATAGCTAAAGAATCAGCCGGCATTTCCATGGAAAACACTAAAACCGGCTGTTTAGTGGTAAGGGCGGCATTTTCTGCAATATTCATAGCCAGGGTTGTTTTACCCATTGAAGGGCGACCTGCGATAATAATTAAATCAGAATCTTGCAGGCCTGATGTTAAGTTATCTAAGTCAGCTAAGCCAGTTGCAAGGCCAGTAAGGGATTTACCATCTTGGTACAGCTTGTCAATTCTATCTAAAGTTTGTACCAATACTTGTTTTATAATAAGAGGGCCACCTTGGCGCGCAGTTTGTTCGGCTATGGCAAATACTTGCGTTTCGGCTTGGTCTAAAAGCTCTGTGACTTCTTTACCTTGAGGCTCATATGCAGTATCTGCAATTTGTTGTGCAACTTGAATAAGCTGCCTTTGGACAGACTTTTCTCTTACTATTTCAGCATATGCGTGAATATTAGTGATGCTAGGAGTGTTGTTCGCTAGTTCAAAAAGGTAAGTGTCTTTGCCGGCTGCATCTAAGTTATCTTTGGATTTTAAGTTCTCAAGGACCGTAATAACATCAAAAGGCTGATCTTTGTGCGCAAGCTCACTAAGCGCTTGGTAGATAATCCTATGCTCAGTAAGATAAAAATCATTAGTAGAAATATGCGTGCTTATTTTATCCCAGGCTTCATTGTCTAGCATAAGCCCGCCTAAAATTGCTTGTTCAGCATCAATCGAGTGCGGTGGACGTTTAAGATCTGTGACTTTATTTTTAGTTTTTTGCACGCAAAATCCCTTGTGAACTTTTGAATACTGATTATATCCAGTTTTGTTGTGGGAGAAAATCGGTATAAAGCTTAGCTTCTTCTGAACCAGCTTCCGGGCGCCAGTCATAGCGCCAGCATACATCAGGTGGTAAGGACATTAAAATAGATTCAGCTCTTCCGCCAGATTGTAAGCCAAATAAGGTGCCTCTATCGTAGATAAGATTAAATTCGACATATCTACCTCTGCGATAGCGTTGAAAGGCTATCTCGCGCTCGCTATAGGGAAGGTTGGAGCGTTTTTCTACTATAGGTAAATATGCAGTTAAAAAGTTATCGCCTATGCTTTTTATGAAGTTAAAGCTATGGTCAAAGCTAACTTCTTGTAAATCATCAAAAAAAATACCTCCAATACCGCGCGCTTCTTGCCTGTGGGGTAGAAAAAAATATTCATCACACCATTTTTTAAAGCGTCTATATAAATCCTTGCCAAAAGGATCGCAAGCTTGTTTTGCGGTTTTATGCCAATGGATACAATCTTCGGTAAAGCCATAATAGGGAGTTAAATCAAACCCACCTCCAAACCACCACATATCTTTAGTGTTAATAAAACGCAAATTAGCGTGGGTTGTGGGAACATAAGGATTAAGTGGGTGGATTACTAAAGAAATGCCCATAGCTTCAAAAAAAGATGCAGCCAATTGGGGGCGCTTAGAAGAGGCAGCTTGAGGCAGCGATTGTCCCTTGACATGCGAGACATTAACCCCAGCCTTTTGAAATACTTTGCCTTGTTCTAGAATAGATGAAATACCTTTCCCTAATGAGCTTTCCCATGGACATGGGTTAAATTTATGCTGCGGTTCAAATTGTTCCAAACCTTGGCAAATTATGCTTTGCAGTTGGAATAGATAATCTTGAATGATTGGTGCAGCGTCAGCTGGAATATGCATGATATGTACGCGAAAAAAGGAGAATTTTAGCATATATATTTATTGAAATTCAAAATATAAGACCCAAAAACTTCTTCCCGTACAAAGATAAATTTAGCCTAAAACTTGATCAACCTATAAACATGTGCTACACAAATATAGATATATAGTTAAAAAGGAAAAGGGATGAACCCTAAACTTTTTGCCCAAAGACTTAACCAAGAGTTAGATCAAATTGATTTTCCTACTAGAATGGATGAAAGAGTCGAGGCGTTTGCTAAACTTATGGATATTCCACGTTTTAAAGCAGAAAGCTTTTTAAGCGGTGCGGCTATTCCTGATACTGAGTTGTTAACGAGAATAGCAGATGAGCTTGAAATTAGCGTAGAGTCATTATCTAATTTATAATCGGGTAATTTTGATAATTGCCTCAACCCAAGCATTATCGGCATTTAAACTTGCAACGAGGCTAAACTTCTTGCCTCCTAAGCTATGCCAAGTTTCTTTAGCACGTATGCCTATTTCTTCTAGGGTTTCTAGACAATCTGTTATAAAACCTGGGGTAACAAGTAAAATATTCTTAATACCTTTTTGGCGTAAATAGGTAAGCATACTGCTAGTATCTGGCTCTATCCAGGGCAAAGTTCCTACTCT
>Ga0155589_139_pt1 | contig 20350 bp, 19 predicted proteins | sample RifCSPhighO2_12_FD_107246 | JGI IMG/M metagenome (GOLD analysis project Ga0155589, IMG submission 107246) | Legionellales bacterium RIFCSPHIGHO2_12_FULL_37_14 | reverse complement strand
AAACCCTTTCCCAGAAGGTGTTTGTCGCAAGCAAAGTCCAGAGTTTTCCGGCCTTCCAGTGGTTACTTTAATCAGCATGCGTTATTTCTCAAGGTGTTTTTCCTACCTCTCTAATTGAAGTAACGAAGCTTCAGCAAGGGGAATGACCATTTCTTTTTTAAGAACGTCCAGGGGCAATAGTGGGCTCATATCCTCCAGCGGCATAGAGAGCATTGACCCGTCAGCTTGAGGGATGGCGGTGACCTTTGGATAAAGCGCTTCGTTTGGCTTAAGCATCACTTCGCAGATGAATGGCCCCTTATGTTGCAAGGCATTATAAATCTGTTGCGACATTTGATCAGGTTCCTCTATACGCATTGAAGCAATACCATAGCCTTGAGCTAGATCCTGTAAATCGGGAAAATGTAATCCAGCTTCTGGCCCTGTGGCTACATATCTACCATCGAAGTAGTTGCGTTGTGTATTTCGAATGGACGCATATCCCCTGTTATTGAGAACAAAGAGAATGATAGGAAGATCAAGGCCTTTCATGGTAGCAAGCTCTTGTACATTAAGTTGTAAACTACCGTCACCTTCAACCGCGACTGTCTTTTTTCTATCTAACCCTATACAAGCGCCAATCGCAGCAGGAAGACCATAACCCATAGAACCAAGACCAGCTGTAAGAAATATCCGTTGATCAGGTTTGTTCCGAAATGCTGTATAAAAAGCTTCCACAGCTAAACCTGAACTACCAGTAACAATAAGTGAACCTTCAGGTACCTGTTGGCTAAAAGCATCTACAAAATGTAAATGCCTGATTTCTCCTTTATTAGACTCAAATGGCTCCATACTTGCAAGGCTATATCGACGCTTCCATCCGCTGCAACGCATTATCCACTCGTTCCAATTGACCAATTTCAGATCATTCACTTTTGTCAATAGACTATCAAGGAAATCTCCTGCATCAGCCAAAACCGCTAAGTCTGGAGGCGTTTGGAATTTTAATATTTCATGAGCATCGATATCAATCACGATCTTCTTTGCCTCTCTCGCAAAACCAGGCCAATTATACGCGGTGAGAACCTTATCGAGCCTAGTCCCTATCGCAATGAGGAGATCGCAATTTTGTATTGCGAAATTTGGTGCACGTAAAGCAACAACACCTGGGCTCCCAACATAGAGAGGGTGATCATAGTGGAGTAGATCCATTGCATTCCAAGTAGCAACTACTGGAATCTCGATCTCTTCAAGAAGCTTTCGAAAGGTATCAGCTGCACCTGCTAAGCGCACACCGTGTCCAACGAAGATAAGCGGTCTTTGAGCGATTGAAAGATGTGCAACTATCTCTTCAAGCTGCATGGTGGGCTTTTTAATACGCTCTATTGGTGGCAACTTTCTGTTATAGCTAATAATAACATCAGGATCAACCCGTGCAGCTTGAATATCCAATGGAATATCTATCCATACAGGTCCTTTTCGGCCACAACAAGCGAGTGCGACCCCTTTTTCCAGATGATAAGGCACCTCTTTGGGCGATTTAACTGTCACTGCGTATTTTGTCACGGATTTGACAATGGAGATAATGTCTACCTCCTGTACACCCATCTGACGAACTCCTGAGTCGTGCATCAAATCAGCGCTTTTTACCTGACCGGAAATAATCAACAATGGTACAGATTCAATCCACGCTCCAGCTACTGCAGTTATGGCGTTCGTGCCACCTGGACCCGTAGTTACTAATAGGACACCAAAATGTTCAATAACTCTCGAATAAGCTTCTGCAGCAATACCTGCAGCCTGCTCATGATGAGTTGGAATAGCTTCTAACTCATCATTTTGGCCTAAAGCATCTACAAGATGCATAGCACCACCGCCTGGTAATAAAAAAACATGTCTAACTCTCTGCGCAACCAGGAAAGACATGATGTAATCAGCAACTCGCATTACTTCAATTCCTCTTGCAGCCAACTGCTACGAAATAATAGTTGGGTCTTACGATCCTTATTCGCATTGATATTAGATTCGCAATAAAAAGAATCGTCAACGTAATGAGTAGTAGAAAGCTCTTCAAAGATGACACCGTTAGAAGTTTCAAACGCATGGGCTACTCCTCGTTCAATCGTAACAAGTTCGCCTACACTTACTTCTTGCTCTTGCCCATTTAGTTGTAGCCTCATAGAACCGTATAATACATGAAAAGTTTCTTCTTTCTTCCGGTGCTGGTGTACTGGATGTTTTTGTCCAGGTAGAAGAACGATGAGTTTTTTGCAATATTCTCGATTAACCACATCGATAATAACAGCGCCAAATTTTGAAAAATTTTCAATCCCAAAATGGTGTGAGATCTGGCAACTAGCTCCATCTGGAACGATCACCTTGCTATCGTTCAACACCTTGATTACTCTACTCATTATCTCCAAAACATCTTCTCTGATATTCTTACAAACTAGATTTGTAAACAGCAAGGGAGCGTTTATAGGTAGTTCCTCCTTGACAGTAAAATGACAGTATTTTGAGAGCGAGTTCGCTAAAAGCTGGCCAGGCTTACTTGGAATAGCAAAAAATGTATTACTAGAATTTAAACTTTCTCCCGATCTTATTACCTTCTTCGCGAAAACACCTCGCCTTAAGGCGTTAAGGGTATCGATTTCTTCATTAGTAATCCATGTTCTTTCATCCTTGGAACCGGTCATCCGAAAAGCATCTTGGGCGGATCTCAACCAAGTCTCCACCTGAGTAGGGTTAGCAGAATATGCATTCAGTTCTCCCATACCGACATGCTTTTCAAATAAAGTAGCTCCGTAAGCAATGGCCATTTTGATCGCTCCTACTTCATCTGGGTGTTCGTGAGTGGAATACCCAATGGGAATATCTGCGTATCGCTCTTTTAATAGAGCAATTTGTCCCAGTTGTAGATCATCAAGTGGTGTAGGGTACTTAGCTATACAATGCATTAGGGCAAATGTCTTTTTGCGGTTCCGGAAAAAAGCAACAACTTGATCAATTTCATCAAGTGAAGCCCCTGCAGTTGAGGCAATTACCGGCAATGGACTCAGAGCAATCCTTTCTAGCAACGGCCAATCTGTGATTGAGCAACTAGCAACCTTAAGAATATCAAAACCATGTTGTTCAATCCACCCAACGGAATCTTCATCAAATGGAGTACAAATAGCGGTAAATGTGTGTGAAGATATCGCTTTTTTTAATTCGAGAAGCGATGGTTCTTTTAATTCTGTCTCTCGAAATCGCTTTACATACTTTATATCCTGTTGGTCACGATAATCTGGGTGAATGAAAGTGTCTAAATTTCGATATTGCAGTTTGACAGCAAATTGAAAAGGAAACTCCTGACTTATTTTTGCCATAGAACGAATAATTTCGCATCCATGCTCAACACTGCCATTATGATTATTAGCAATCTCGAAAATAAATAATCCTTTAAAAATTTTAGTTTTCATGACCATTTGACACCTGTTTTTAATTTTTATACAGCTATTTCAATCTATTTACCACGATCCATTTGCATTCTAACTCTTAACTACTTCAAGTCCAGCTTCTCTAAGAATGGCAATATTTTTTACTTTTGCATATCTATTTTTAAGGATTCTGGAAATTTCAAATGAATAACTAGCAGCCATGATAATTACAGCTTCCACTGGATCTGTTTCCAATACATCTGGAGGTACAATCGGAATATGCGTCACTGGAGTATATTTATGTTGTTTATAGTCTGCCGAATCAATAACGTATTTGAACATGGGTGAACAATCTAATAGCGACATTAATAGTAATGCTTGATGCCCTGCTCCCCAAATCGCTATTTTTTTCCCCCCAAATCTTTGGCAATAAGTAGCGATGTCCTGTTCGATTTCCTTCTGATGATTAGAAAAATGTGAAATATTAAGTCTCGGTCGTTTTTTGACAATGGCTGAAATAATATAGTCATGCCATACTGTATTAGTCTCGACTATATCAAATCCATTGATTTCGAGTGTTCTGGTTAAAGTTTCTTTTGTAAAGTAAACCAAATGATCACTAATAAATTCAGCAAATAAATTTCTTTCCAAAATCATATTAAAATTCGGCACTTCAATAACTGCGATTGCATCATCCGTCATATTATGATGAATACCTGCTAATACTATATTGGGATCAGGCACATGTTCAAGGAAGCTTAGGATAAGAATCGCATGAAATGGGCCATTTTCTATGTTGTAATCTGGGATGTTAATATATCCTTTCAAAACATTTAATTTTTTTTCTTGGCATGTTTTAACAGATGCTTCTGCATATTCGATTCCAAATGCTTGAACACCAAGTTGATTGATGATAGAAAGATATTCTCCTTTCCCGCACCCGATTTCCGCTACTTTTTTGTTATGAATTGAAAAGCGCTTGAATATGTTGTCAAACTGCTGTGTTCTAAATTCTGTCATTTCTTTTGAAAACCCAGAAGCACGAATGACTTCGCGATAATAAGGTGGAGGATCGTTATTCAATTGAACGAGACCACACCTTGAGCATTGGTACACTTCTAGACAAATGCCTTCATCACTTTGAAGGGTATCTGCCGTTGGAAAGAACTGTGCCGCTTTAGGAGCATTTTCAAATCGTAGCAATGGGATTTCAAAAAAATCAGCTAAACACACTCTACAGTTTGTGATAGTCATAATTCAATATACTCTCTATACATCTCATGAACACTTAGTAATTGTTCCGGGCATTTGGCATGCCATCTCAAAAATCCTTCGTCATTTTCGTTTAAATTTTTATTATCGATCTGATATATATCAGGTACTCGGCATCTGAACAACAACGAAATAAAATGCCCTCTTGTATCATGGGAACAGATTACTTGTTTGACCGCAGCCGGATTCTGTTCAAACTCAACAGTTGCACCTAACTCTAATCTAGCCACTGTCTGTATTCGGTCTACAATGGTTTCTTTATACCTGATAATACCCCCAGGCACATGCCATCCGGGTCGGCCATACGTGTTGTTACGCCATGACAGCAAAGCACGGTTTTGTGAATCTTTGACCAGCAAATCTACATTTATCATTGGGGTCAGTCTACTAACAAAGAAAAATACCTCCTGAGGAAGTCCTTTTTTAGGATTTTCTACTGCTCTTTCAATAGTTGCCAGTGCTTTTTGAAGGTCTGTCACTGTTAAAACCAATTTAGTTGTTTTTCATCAATTCGATCTTTGTTTTGTTCATACCAAGCATATAATTTTCTGATAGCTGTCTCAATATTGGTAAATTCCATGTCTTTTATTTCATTTAGTAGTAATGTATTATCCCCGCTACATTCTCCTCCAAATCCCTTTTCTTTGACTTCTACAGGCAGTCTTTTTCCAGAAATTGTTAAAACCAATTCCGTCAACTCCTCAAATGAATACGACACACCTGGGCACACATTATATACTTGATGCATATGGGCATTTTGAATAAACCAATCCACTATTTTAACCAAATCATCAATATAGAGGAACTCAAATGACTTGTTTTGATTGTACACGATAGGAAGATTAAACATAGCCCTGCAACAGATATTGGGAATAAATCTATAGCGCCAATCATCATATTCTCCAAACAATCCGAATAGTCTTAGGTTGATGATTTTTTTATTCGTTAACGTATGCCTGGTCATGATGTATTTGGAAAGACCATATTGATCTCTCGGGACGTGCTGATCAAAATAACTTTCTTGCATTTTAGATTTCCAATGATGCCGTCCGAATTCAGCGCATGATCCAAAATAAATCATTTTATTGAAGTAACATTCGCAACGCATCAAATTCAAAAACATTCGAATATTATTTTCCAATACCATTTTTGGATCTTTAATCGAGCATTTTGGTGCAGCATCGTAGGTTGCGCTATGAATAACAACATCAAAGCAGTGATATTGCAAATACTTAAACACCATTTCTGAATCAAGAAGGTCTAATTCACTGCTATTTTGGGCGATGATACTGTATGTACTGCTCAGTTGTTTGTGTAGGCTTTTGCCAATAAATCCATTTCCTCCGGTAATTAATATTTTCACCTATGAGGCCTCTAGAGCGTGTTGATTAATTCATATACTATTTGGTCTTAACATGGTGTTCAGTCACTTAATACAGTAAGTCCAGAATTCCAATACTCAGACACATTTCCAAAGTGCCCTTTTCGATTAAAGGTTAAATTATATCCATAGGCTTCAAAATGATACCCAATAGTATGTTTTTCAGCCTCTAAACCTGAGAACCATAAAAGCGGGGTATATTTCTCCTTGTTAAAAAGTAAATCAGGAGATCCAATAATGGCAGCTACTGTATCAAACCCCCCTGAAAGAAGAAATTCTTTCGGCAGATTTGCGATGATTTCTCGAGTCGCTGGAACCGAATATTCTAGTAAACAGGGAAAATAAATTCCCACTACATCTTCTTGAGTCAATCTTTGAAGAAGCTTATCATGTCTAGATCCAGCTGCCACTGTTAGCAACCCTTTCAAGCTACCAACAATATGGGACACAAATTGGTAATCGGGAAATTTTTGAGCATAAGATTTTCCTACAGTCGGAATAAAAAGAGTTTCAAGTGTTTCACCAATATCAGTAAATGAAAGTCTAGGTATAAAAAATGGCACCATGATGCCCTGTGTAATATTTCTAGTAGCTGCAGAACTTTCTAAATTAGTTTGAATTGCCTTAATCTTTTTTGCAAACAAATCTATTGTTAATTGAGTTGATTTACCAAAATTAGATCTTATACGGGAGAAAACAGTTGCATAATCTAATTCTGGCTGCTTAATCTCATAATAACGGCGAATTTGTGCATGAACTTGGGAGGTAGTGCCTTGAGGCAAGCATCTACCATAGTCATCAAACAGGGAACTCATGTCCATTGTAGAAGCTTGAGTGTGTTGTGTTTGTATCGCCATGAAAAATTTCTCCTATTTCTTTGTATTTATGTACTGCGACTCGAGAATATGAGGCACTTATTGAATACCTTCAAGCAATGAATCATGATCTGAAAATCCTTCACCATAAGGAACAGGTAAATGTGTGTATTTAGCAGTGATATCAGTATGTTTCTTGATAAAATCAGGATCTTCGCCGATTAAACAATCTGGTCTATAAGGCCCAGTCCAGGGATTTCGCATGCCTCTAGCTAAAATTTCTTTTAATGAAACATTCTTGACATTACCAAACGAGAAGTCAATATAGGGACACGGTGTCACTTCACCAGTCGAGGTCACCGTAATAATACCTTTGACAGTGATACATCCCTTAAATGAGCCATATGAAGGTGTCATATGCGTGCATACATTGTATATCTTTTCCAATTCCCGCACTATATCTGCATCTTCTTTTGTAATTACAAATTCAGGATGATTGGTACAAGCGCCTGTGGGTTTTGCATAAGAGACATAAAGCCCAACACCTTTTTCAGTGGCAAATTTACACATATCTTCAAATTCTTTGGTTTTGGCACGCCCTTTGACCAAGACGGTTGAAAGCAGCAAATTTAGGCCTGCATTCAAAGAGGCATCAACTGCACGCATGACCCTTTTATAAGAGCCTCGTTTATTACGAAACTTGTCATGCTCTTCCTCAATGAAACTATCCAATGACAACTGGATTTTTTCAACACCAATACTTTTAAGATGTTTGGCTCTTGTATCATCTAGAAACCATCCATTCGTATCAGAAATGATATAATGTTTATCAGGATCAATCGCTGCGACTACTTGGTCGAAATCTCGCATCACCAAGGGCTCTCCTCCCGTTAATACGAATCGCGCCAACCCCATTTCATCTGCTTCTTTAGATAACTTTCTAATATCATCATAATCAATAGTAGGGCGCGTTTCTTTGGAGGAAACTGTTTTGACAAGATGGCGATCCATATAATATTCAGCCGAACAGTGCGTGCATTGAAAATTACAAAGATAACTCTTTTCTAGTCGAATAATAGGACTGATTTCCCCTTGCTCTTCCATGTTGGCAATATTGGACAACTTTTTGGCAACATAGGGCTTGCGTCGTTTTAAATCCTCTCGTTTCCCTTGCTCTTTTTCAGACAATCGGCTGTTCTTAATTTTATAAAGCTCTTCTTGTGACATTGTAATCTCCTTTTTCCTAGTAAAATTCTCTATATCCCAATACCCATCCAGCGAGTCAGGCTTTTTTCTGACAACCTGTTTACCTTGATAATGCAGTCCATTGAATAAAACTCTTAGTTTGGGAATTGTTTGTAAGCCGCTTGCTTGAACTATCTTTCTTAGATAAGCTTTACTGATTGATCGATAAAAAACTGATGGCTGCCCCAACGGCCGCTTCTGGAAACAGAAGAGCGCTAAATTATTTTATAGCCTCAAGATTTAAGTTAAAAGGATAATCTTTGCCACAAACCGTCGCTGGTCCATGAGCAAATCCCGCAACAGAATGCAATTGATCAGTATATGAATTCCACTCCCTAACTACTGAAAACCCAGCTGAATATAAAAAATCAGACAAACTATCATGAGTAAACGCGATTTGATGAAAATTATATTGATTATCCTGTCCACCCATTAAATATCCTTGAATCGCATCTATCCTGCGATCACTATCAAAATAAATATCTAGCAGTAGATTAAAATCTGGGACGGACAGACATAATATGCCACCTTTCTTAATCACTCGATGCCACTCTTTTAATACTGAAAGCACATCTCTATGCGAAAAGTGCTCTAGACAATGTGAAGCAAAAATAAAATCTACGGTCTCATCCTGAAACAATCTTAAATCGTCGATAGATCGTACGTAATGAACATGACGCCTAGGTACTGCGTCAATATTGATAAAACCAGGAGCCTCAATATCGCCACAACCAAGATGCAAATAAACCTGACCATTTGCGTTCATAGGTAGTTGTGATTTGATAATACATCGCTTCAACTTACCATAAGCGCTTGCGATGGAAAACCTCACAGCATAACTCACGCCACGTATTTTTTTATAACCCACGGCAGAAAGTCTTGGTTTAATAAAGCGAACAACTTGTTTTTTAATTAGTGTTTTCATGATGCTCAAAGCAAAGCATTGCGATCAATCCTATGATATTTTTCAAGATCGGCGAGACTATCTACTTCATACCAAGGCTCATGGATTTTAATACCCTTAATCTTTATCCCAGAAAGGATTAAGTGGCGAAACAACCCTGTCATGTCCATGATATCTACGTCTTGCTCTGAAAATTTACTCAAACTTTTCTCTACTATACGCCATCCCATTGATGTAAAACGACATAACCCCATATATTGTCCTTGGATCTCTTCAACAACTTGCGGTCTACTCCCAATTTCAGTCACATACCCTAATGTATTAATTTTGAATGTTTCTGCATCAGATAGCGGGTCACTAAATCGGAGAGACCATAATGACAACCAATTTGGATCGTAGGTCATGGCAATATCATCCACACTCTCCAATAAACGGCGTACCGAATTTGATGAGTAGATAATATCAGAATAACTAACAATACAAGTAGAGGACAGCAATACATCTCTAGCAGTATAGAGTGACCGAAACATATTGGTTTCTTGCCAACGTGGATTCTCAATATATTTGCAACAATACTGAAATGCTTCTGCGAGATAGCCACGAACAATAGTAATATCATCAATCCCTGCTTGTTGTAAAGCTTCCAATTGCCACTCAATTAATCGCTTTCCGTGTAACTTTGAGAAACATTTTGGTTGGTGATCGGTAGCACTGTTCATCCGACTCCCGCGACCTGCGGCCAATATAATTGCTTTCACAGTTTACCTAAACATGTGTTTGATGAGGTTTATATTCTGTTCAGAAAACACGATGTCTCGCTCTGGATGCCACATCCATCCCTGCCATGGTAAAGCGAGATGGCCTATCGCCTCTATTTCACCATCTTCTGACTGAGCCAACACTTTAAATCCATCAGGACACGTCGCAAGTGAAAAATTATGATAACTATTAACGACTATTCCGTTTAAAACACCTTGTAATCTATGAAAAGTAGACACGTGCCCCTGTGTTTTTTTAAGCTCTACTCCCGCCCAGCGCCCCATCATCTGCATACCACGACAAATACCAAGAACGGGTAATTTGTGCATAAAAGCCCATGAAAGCAAATATTGCTCCGTGGCATCTCGTTCAGGAGCATCTGCACCAATATCATTTCCTCCAGATAACAACACAGCGCTTGGTTCCATTTTCTCTAACCATGCGTGTAATCGCTTATTATCAAAAGTAGCTAAGGTATTGGGAATTGCAACTGGCAAATAACCAGCATATTGCACAAATTCAGCCAACCGCTGATCGACAACATCTTGCCTTTCCTTTCGACTCTCAACAATTTCAACTCGCTGACTAATCGCCACCAATCTCATGAAAGAATTTCTACGCGACGACTTGCACAATCAATATGTAATGCTTTGGCACTCGACCATTTTTTAAAAAGTGTATCGCCTGCGCCAATAACAGAAGGAAGACCCAGCTCACCTGCACGTATCGCCATATGACTATTAACACCACCATACGCAGTTACAAGCCCTGCAATCGGATGTGAAAATAGCCAATCAAACCCAGGATCGGCACTTGGAATAAATACGATTCCACCAGCTAGTTTCTCGTGCTCATCCAATTGCACGACCAAGCCTTTTGTTGCTCCTTGGGTAACAAAATTGGGTTCACACTCTGGCACATGGAAAGCCCAGATCTCTTCAGGTTTTGTAATAAGTTGCGGCAACCAAACACGACTAGTTTCTTCATAGCGCGCTTTACCATCAGCAATTGAACGCCTGATCATATTTTCAGGATCATCTGCTCCTGCATACAATTCGCGAATACAAGCAACATTAGCATAGGACAGATCTTCTGCTGTAAAACCAAGCTGCGCTCCCCAAGAACGAAATAGAGATATTGCATCAGAAAGATTGCGTGTAAAAACAAATTTTGCATATTCTCGCAACTCAATGCCAGCTTGAAGAAACTCAAACAATTCCACTACATCTGATGATAAACTATGTTCTTTTAACAGGTGAGTAATGCGCCTCATCTGCTCCAAACTTAACGCAAATGGTTCATTTTTTTTGTACTCATATTTATACTTATTTTGAGTTACTAAATATGCCTCTGGGGCTTCATCATAGCGAGAAGACCGAATATCATAGGTGCCTGGACGTAAATGACCATATCGTAATAAGAAACTTGAAGTATCTAAACTAGAAAAGTCTCGTTTTAGCTGAGCGCTAATTGTATTGAGAGAAAGCATAAAGCAACTATAATCTGCTTCCGTCAACACTCCAATGGACACCAGCGATCTTAACATTTGTACTGCGATAAATCCCGCCCTGGCCAATCCTGCAAATGGTAAAGTACCATATCGCTTGCAATCTTCTAATAACCAATAAATATGAGATACAGCGTCAAGCTTTGATGTCACTAACTCCTCTCGGCGCTGAGCAAGTACAGAAAGTTTTGCTTCATCTTCACGCCATAATCCTTCATTACAATGAATAATACGATTGGTTAAGTCCAGCAAACTATTAGAAATCTGATGACAATCATCTTCACTAAAACCACCTTTCAATAAGGTTTTTAATCGCTCCTCTAAATCAAGGGTATAACATGAAAATACAACCTCAAACTCTAGTTTATCATGTAAGACAGGCGCCGTTGTTAATCTATCAATATAATAATCAACCAATCGATCAGCCAGCTTATTTTCTATATCTTTCGGAATAAATGAATTAAAGGAAAGTCTCACATCAATATATGGTTGCCCTGCAAAATGAACCAAAAGCGGAAAACTTCGTAAATTACGATAACCATAATTATCCCGCTGATACGCCCAAATTGAGTCTGTTATCAACTCTTTATATAATGAAAGCGCAAATGGACGAGGACGAACTCCAATCATTTCTGCTGGATTCCAATCAGGCATCACGCCATACACTGTCGTCCGTCCAGGCAAAAAAGGATGTAGCTGTTGGCCGCATCGCACCTTCTCAGCAAGCCGAGAAAGAATAGCTTGATGTCTTTCAATGTCACCATGAAGGGATTGTATAACGAGTGGACGTACCTGCAAAAGAAATAAGGTATCTTGAGAAGTAAAAGCAAACTCTATGTCAATTGGAACATCTGAAAAAAAATCTTGTAGCTCCTCAATTAAATCAATCACACGCTGCATCGTTTGTGGAAGGTTTTGCGCACCGTGAGCAGCGACAAACGTTCTAGCTTGTATCGAACCACTAGTCACCGCAGTTGTATCATCCCCCAAAGAGTAATTGATCACACGATAAGGAGATCCAGTAGATGGATCATGGCTAAAGGCAACGCCAGAGAGATGAACATCAAGCAACATAGGCTGAATAAGCACTTCATCTTCTGAAGACACTTCAGCTCCATAAGACGCGATCACTTGTTCAATCGCATTGCGAAGTTGAGCCTCATCCCTAACATGTAATATCGATGTATAACGACCTGCCATAGAAGCAGTGCTCAAATCCTCATTGTTAGCACTAGAGCGCACCGCCAGTGACGTTGTCTTGTCAAATTTATCGAAGACTCGCCTCAAAATCAAATCACAATCAACTCGCCATTCAGCTACTGTAAAATACAGTAATGCTTGAATTTTTGCAGTCTCAAGATGACCTACAAGCGCTGCTAAGGTAGTTGCTTTAGTTAAAAAAATGGGATGGGTCATATGGGACTTACTTGTCATGAAATCAACCTAGCCATCCAAATTTTAGTCGAGTAAGGGACTTGTATCACCTTTGCATTTAATCCCTCAACATAATCTTTGATATCTTGAATCACCGCTGTAAGACTGGAACCAGACTGCCGTGCAAGGGTAGCATGCGAACACCATGCTTCAACACATTCATCCACAGTTTGCTCATGAACAATTCGTGCAGTTAATCCAATGACCGAGTCAAATAAACCACTCTTATCAATAATAGTAGTTTGATCTTCACGGCGCACCCCGTAATCATATTCTGGGACATAAGATTTGATAATCGTTTCAATTTGCAGCTGAATGGGATCTTCCAAATAACGATGATTCCACATACATGCAACCCAACCAAGTGGTTTCAAAATACGCGCTGTTTCCTTTAAAGCTCTTGTACGATCACATACATTAAACGAGCTGCCAAAAGTCACCGCATCAAAGGCCTGATCAGGCTGACCATTATCCTCGCCAGTACCTTCATGCCAACGAACATTTTTCATACCCTTCGTACGCTCCATGCCAATAGTACGCATTGCATCATTTGGCTCTACAGCTGTGACACTCAAACCACGTTTTGCCAACATCAGTGTCAAATGCGCCACACCTGAGCCAATATCACACACATTATTTGCGTTTCTATTACCCACAATATTTAACATAGCATCAATTGCCGCATCAGCGTAATCCGGTCGCTTCACATAGGCCTTCGCAAGTTCCGTATAATTCCACTCAGTTTCCATAACGGTTTCGCCTCCACTTCAAATACTCAATGATCTGTTTCAATGCCTTTTCTACAGTTAGATTTGGATCCCACTCAATAACAACATCTGGTATTTCAGGATAATCTATGATGAAATCCAACCCAGCAACGTTCTGTATTTCATTTTTTGATACACGTTGATAAATTGCCTTAGGATCACGACGGGCCAACTCATACAGCGGAACATTTAGAAATATTTCAATATATTCAGGAATATTTTCCCTATTCCAAGAATGTATTTCTCGAAACAGTGAAATCGTCGCTATCACCACATCAAAACGCTGCTTTGCAAGCAACTGACAAAAACGTGCATAACGCCTTGCTAGCATCAAGCGATCTTCTCTTGTATAAGAGTCACTCGCCCCCATCACCTCACGTAGCTCGTCTCCATCTAACAGGATGACAGGGCGACCAAAATCTCGTAAATAGTTTGTCAGCGCACGACTAAGCGTCGTTTTTCCTGCCCCAGACAACCCTGTAACCCAAAACACTCGGCCCTGACGAACGTTTTCTGTTGTGACATCATGTATATTTTCGAACAAGAATAATACCTTGTTTAAGTATCAACTTCAAAATGTAAAATGGACTACAGTGTAGCAAAGCAGACACTCGTCGAGTTTTTCTAAAAATCCATAGATATAATTGCGATGCTGATCCGATATGCTTTTTATATAACCGTACGATACTACGAAATACTAATGGATCGCTCCTATAGGCAAGTGCAGCTAGAGACTTGAGTAAATGCGAAATTTGTCCTTGGTGTAATCCAGTATCAATAGCCTGCTGGTAGAATAACTTCATAGAAAACAACAAGGCACGCTTTTCAAGCGCAGCTATTCCTCGTAGAGAAGGAACCATTTGCTCAGGAAGAACAACTCCTTTTAACAAACTATTTTTTTTCAAAAAGAAAAGGTAGGTAAAAAACTCTGCCTCATCTGAAGAATCGATTGCCATTTTGAGATCAACAATATGTTCAGCAAGAATCTTATCTTTCCCTGTCAATTCCTGCCAACGACCGACAACTCCTCCTTGATTTACTATTTGGATCGGTTTGTTTATTTGGTCAAGTTCATTAGATCGATTCCATCGCCTCTCCATTTCGGTTGCCTTTTCAGAACTGGAAGCATCTAACGCTTGAAATAGCTCATAGTCCGAAACATCGATATTGATATAAGCCAGAATAGATCGAAGGGTTTCCTCTGGATCTCGTTTATACTCTTCAAAACAAAATTCCTGAACCCGAGTATGTGAACACCACAACTTAGTAAAAACAAGATGAATTTCTGCCTTATTCAGCAACAAAGCAGGATCAAGAAAATTCACAAACTCGCTAAAGCTAGCTTTCGGTGCCTCACGTTTGTACCGAGAGTAAAGCGCATCTCTTGGATCTCGAGAAAAAAAGATAATTTGTTTATCTGAAAACCCCTTTATTGGCCACTCATGTACCCACTCAACTTCAATTTCTCGTCCAAAACAAAAATACTGTTTTACACTTAAACTCGGCAACCATTTTTTCAACACATCTTCCCTCGATGAAAGCATGAAGTGATTGCCGTGCTGAATCCACATGTTCTGCCATGTTGGCGAACGATAGGTCAAAATACCCAACTCAAGAAAACAGTTGATGAGCCAAGTTGCGCCACATGGCTCTAAGGGTGATGCAATAATAATTTTTCTTCTAGCACTCATACGCTGTGAGTTGCCAATTAACTTTTTGATTGACCATACCCCAACGATAATCATACGGACTGCCATCCAAAAATGTCGAAAGGATGTCAAACGTTTGACATCTATCTATCCATTCCAAAAATGTTTTTCCTTTATCAAATGCACCGACTGTGACAGAATAATGTCCTGGCATTAATCCTATGTCTTTCATCATACATCTTAAAGTATAAAGACCAGGATCCACTTTTAGTAACTCAATATCTCCTTGATGAGAGCTTAATACAGGAGTCCCCTCTGCATTAAAGATAATGAGCCAAAAATACATGGAATTATCGTGCACCGTCTCAAGAAAAATATCTATATAAAATTCTTCGCCAATTAAAAAAGAATTCGCTGGTGTCGCATCCATCTTAAAAATGGAGCAAGATTTAAACGTAACCCATCCATTACCTTTAGCACGCATCTTCGGAACGATGTCTACCGTATGTTTTGCATCTTCAAAAGCGAGATAAGCAGAAATGACATCGTTCGTTTCATCACACTTAACTAACCTTCCATCTTTCAGCAGCACGCACCTTGTGCACATAGTCTTTATTGCACCAATGTTATGACTAACAAAAAGCACTGTGCGACCATTTTTCCCTATATCCTGCATTTTCCCAAGGCATTTTTTTTGAAATTGTACATCGCCAACTGCTAACACTTCATCCACAACAAGAATATCTGATTCAAGGTGCGCCGCTACGGCAAAAGCAAGGCGAACATACATGCCAGAAGAATATCGTTTGACAGGTGTATCCAGAAATTTTTCTATTTCTGCAAACTCAACAATAGCATCAAATTTACGATTAATTTCAGATCGATGCATACCAAGAATCGCCCCGTTAAGGTAAATATTTTCACGACCTGTTAATTCAGGATGAAATCCAGTACCAACTTCCAATAAACTTGCTATACGGCCACGAAGTCTAACACTCCCTAGAGTTGGCTCGGTTATGCGAGATAATATTTTTAGCAGAGTGCTTTTTCCGGCGCCATTTCTGCCAATAATTCCAATCACCTCACCATATTGAACCTCAAAATTGATATCCTGTAACGCCCAAAAACGATCCTCTTTTACCATATGCCCAGTCTCTTTTTTTATATGCCTGAGTGGGGCTTTTATTGAATCCATTAAGGATTCTCGCAACGTCCTATAACCAGTCTGTTTGCCACCGATAATATATTCTTTACCTAGATTTGAAACACTAATTACTGGGAACATGGATTACACTCTTCTCAACGAAAACTGGCTCATACAATATCCACAAATCTTCGTTCTACCTTTTCGAAGTAGCTCACACCAATCAATAAAATACTAATTGCTATTCCAAAAGAAATACTTATAGCACTCATATTGAATGGCATGCCAAGAAACGCCGAGCGAGATGCTTCAATCACACCCGACATTGGATTAAGAAACAATAACCACTGCCAATTTGGAGGTACAAGACTAGACGGGTACACAACTGGTGTCAAAAACATCCAAAACTGCACCAAAAATGGCATAACGTAGCGAAAATCACGATATGCAACAATCAGCGCTGCCAATAAGGTTCCAATCCCAAGAGCCGTAATGATTATGATAATCAGCAAAAGAGGAATCATGAAGAGATTCCATGTCCAACCAACACTGTAATAACACATCAATAATAACATCACTACAGATGAAATCGCCAAGTCCATCAACCCAGAACCAATGGATGCGACAGGAATAATAAGCCTCGGAAAATAGACTTTGCTAATAAGGCTAGCCTCATTAAGAAGCGAATTAGACGATGCATTGAGGGCATTGGCAAAAAATGTCCATGGCAATAAGGCTGCAAAAACATAGATAGCGTAAGGGTAGTTATCTGAAGGCATCTTCGCTAATCTACCAAAGATCACCGTGAAGATAATCATATTACATACAGGTTGTATAATGGCCCAAAGAGCACCTAACGCAGTCTGCTTATAACGCACTTTAATGTCTCGCATTATCAAGACAAAAAGCAATTCCCTGTATGCCAAAAACTCTTGTAAATCCAACAATCTCCAACCTTTAGTTGGTGTTATGACTGTCAACCGGTCGTTATGTAAACATTTTTCTGAATTCATATTAGTTGTCTACGCATTCTACCTGATAAGCATTACTCTCAGCGTGATATGAAATTAGATGAGAGCTTGTTCAGATCACGGAAGGAGCTGTAATCAAGGATAGTTACCGCACACGACCAGCAAACTCTTCAAAAGAGCGATGAATATGAGCCATCATGTCTGTCGTGACGCCGTGATGACAAGCGAGCAATAGCCCTCCGCGCATCACTTGATCTGCATTGGGGTAGCCATGTAGGGTTTCTCTTCGTTCTATCTCCCTGAATCCTGGCTGCCGTAAAATGTTCCCCGTAAAAACTGTTCGCGTTTGTATATTGCGTTTTTCAAGAAATATCTGCAACTCTTTACGGGTAAAAGGAGCGTCGTCTTTAACTGTAAGCGCAAATGCCAGCCAACCAGTTTTTGATCCAGGTAACTGTTTCGGTAAAATAAACCAGTCTTGATAGGAACTAAAAAACTGTGTGTGTCTTTCAAACGCATATTCGCGAACAGAGATATTATATTGTAATTTACTTAACTGAACTAACCCAAAGGCGGCCCCTATTTCCGAGGGCTCAAGATTATATCCTAAAGTCTCAAACACAAATTTTGCATCATAATCAATTCCATCGACACTCGTGTTAAATCGATTTTCAATAGCTTCTGACTCAACGAATAAAGACGAACTACGTCCCCAGCTGCGTAATAATTTTGCTTTTTCAGAAAGGCTTGGATCATTGACACACAACATTCCCCCATTTCCCGCACAATTAATCACATGTGAACCATAAAAACTCGTGGTGCTGATGTCAGTGTATTGACCTACCGATAGACCATCAATGGTTGCCCCAAGTGTATCGCAGGAATCTTCAATCAAGATTAAGTGATATCTATCAGCGAGATCTCGGAGCTTCTTCCACTCGGGAAGATTGCCTATCAAATTAGGGATCATCATCGCGACTGTTTTTGACGAAATCATGTCCTCAACTTGAGAGACATCTAGATTGAATGTCCCAGGTTCAACATCAATAAAAACAGGAATAAGACCATGCTTTACAAGAGGTGCTACTGTAGTAGCGAACGTTAATACCGGCGTAATCACTTCAGAACCAGCAGGCAACCCTAATAGCTCTATCGCAAGATAATTTGCTGATGAACCAGAGTTCACCATAATGCCATGCCGCTTGCAAAATAGCTTGGCAACTTGTTCTTCCATGTCGCGAACATGCCTCCCCATTTGGGTGGAAGTGCGTAACACTTTTACAACTGCTGCAATTTCCTCTTCACCATGGACTGTTTTTCCATAGGGAACATGTAGATGTTGCTGTTCATCCATTAATTATTCTCCACTTCAAACGTGTTGTGCACATTGACTTCAACAAAATCTCTTATCTGAGAAATCGTTTTGATCCGTACATCTACCCCAGAAGCAAAAGCATTATACCAATTTACTGTCTCTGCCAACCCTTTTTCTAAACACCATCTTGGTTGCCAGCCGAGCTGTGATTTTGATTTTGAGCAATCAAGCTTTAAATAAGTTGTTTCATGAAAATCACTTTTGCGATCCACTCGCCAGTGTACTGGCTCGTGCAACAGTGTTGCAATGCGATCAACAATCCAACTGACAGGTTTATCATCATAATCATCCGGCCCAAAATTCCAGGCACCAGCATAGACGGAAGGTTGGTCATAGAGTTTTTCTGCGAGCAGTAAATAACCACTTAATGGCTCCATGACATGCTGCCAGGGGCGCACTGCTTCTGGATGACGAATCAGTACAATAGACTTGGCCATGCATGCTCGAATAATATCTGGAATCAAACGATCTTCCGCCCAATCACCACCACCAATAACATTCCCAGCACGCACCGAGGCAAGACCAATCGACATTGTGTTAAAATACGCATGTCGATACGAGCTTGTCACCAACTCTGCAGAAGCTTTGCTATTGCTGTAAGGATCATATCCTCCTAACGTATCATTTTCGCGATATCCCCAGCACCACTCTTTGTTTTCGTAACATTTATCCGTGGTGACATTCACGATTGCTTTTACGCACCCAATTTGACGGGCAGCTTCCAAAAGATGCACCGTGCCCATCACGTTCGTAGCATAGGTTTCAATAGGGTTTTTGTAAGCGTAGCTAACTAGTGGTTGGGCCGCCATATGCACAACTATTTCAGGTTGATGTTGCTTAAAAACAGCTAAAATTTGCTCAAAATCTCGTATATCGCCAAAAAGACTAGTCATCCCCCTCGAGATATCTGCCAACGTGAATAAATTAGGCTGAGTGGACGGCGGCAAGGCAAAACCCACAAGATCAGTACCAGCTTCCTGTAAAACCAACGACAGCCAACTGCCTTTAAACCCAGTGTGCCCAGTTATAAGAACTTTTTTATTCTGCCAAAACGACATGTTCTTAAATATCCTTGCTGCTGTTAACTTCCATGAGGCCTTGTACCAAAAACGCAAAGCGTTCGATAAGTCATCATCTTTCATGCTTATTTTATGACACGCTACCGCCCTTGGATTTTATAAGTTAATTTCCAAAGAACAAACCTGATTTTTACCAGGGCGAGTTTAACTCAGGCACAAGCCTCAACTGCATGCACCGAAAGTTCGATTGAAATCACGACACGATCTCCTGGATTTAGCAATGCAGCTGGGACCTGACTATTTAATTTAGCACAATGTTGTTGTAAATTTTCAACGAGTGTTGTTTCTAAAGTCGCTGGAACGCTATTCAAGCAAACCATGCTGGCGCCGCGTGTGGATCTGACTGTGCCAGCAACTTTGCGTTGCACGGGATAAGTAGGATGAAAGCAAGTATAACCATGATTACGGTTTAATGCGGCGCGAAATCCCTCCTTGGGCTTACACCGAATCAAATACCAGCTTTTGGTGTTTAACACATCACACACTATGACATCCTTACAACACTAACCTCCAATAAACTCTAACCATATTACATAAGTATTTAAATTTAGTCAATGTCACATTACATTTATTGTAGCGGACTAATTAATTGTCCGGATCTGTAGCACATGAGTTGTCCGGTTTAAGATATCCCTGAGCCATCAAGGAGG
>Ga0155589_135_pt1 | contig 21693 bp, 21 predicted proteins | sample RifCSPhighO2_12_FD_107246 | JGI IMG/M metagenome (GOLD analysis project Ga0155589, IMG submission 107246) | Legionellales bacterium RIFCSPHIGHO2_12_FULL_37_14 | reverse complement strand
GGTGAGGAGACGAAATGTCAACAGACCCTAGTATTTAACCTTTCTACGAAACTTTCATTAGTACCTAAGGGCCATAAATAGGGTTAAAATCTTTGGTATCTAAAGGCCCTTTACGAGACATAATATTAATAAGTTTTTTAACTTCCTTGTATCATATTTCGCCACCAAGTACAATATGTAGTGAACATATTCCTTCTGTGGACGCTGCTTGCACATCTAAGGCTTTTATTACAAATTGATATTTTTGATTTAGATCCCATAGCCATTTAATAAAAGTATTATAAGGAACTTGTTGAAATTTAATTTCTACATCAGACTTATTAACTTGGTTAATGTCGCTAGGAAAGCTTTTAAATTTATCTTGGTTAAGATCGGTTTGAATTACTCCCATAAGCTCAGTCGGGCGAATAAATTTTGCTTTGTCATTTTTTAAAAATGGGACTACTTGTTTTATAAAAATTAAAGTGGATTCTTTATCACTTATTTCTTGCAGCTTACTTTGTCTTGATGAGTAAATTGGCAGGTAAATTAATTGGTAAATTATTAACAATATTAGTAGGCAAGCACCAGCAGCAATTATTAGCTGCTCGCGTTGGCTGTATTTATTCCATAATTCTAGTAGCTTATCTAGTTGTATCATGCTGAAAGCCCCAATTTAGCATTAATGCTCTTCCCTTGTTGTGTAGCTTCTATTTGTTTAACCTGTAAGCCAGCTTTGGATAACTGTTGTTTGTATTTTTCAAGTTGGGAAAATTCTTGCAGGCTAAAGCTTATGGTTAAGGTATTGTGATTATAATTCATGGTTTTTAAGTTAATTGGCAAAGAGCTAAGCTCTTTTAGTATTTGCCAAAAGGGCGAAGTGTTTTGTTGATATTTTTTTACTAATTGTTCAACACGAAATTTAGGATTTAAAACTGCTCCAGCGTTGGGAAATAGTTGTTTGTAGTAAGTTGTTATTTTTTGGTCTAACTCTATAATTTTGGTGTTTTCCTGGTGCAGCATAACAAGGTTAAAGCTAAAGTAGCTTATTAGCCATAAAGGGAGTAAGGCAAACATTAAATAATAATAATTAATCATTGATTGTCTTGGTAAGCTAATTGAAAACTCTCCATGGCATAAATTTAAAGGTATAACGCTTAATAATTTTTTCCCCAGCCATATTTTGGGATCTACATCTAACATAGTTACTTCTAATGAGGCTTGTTTATTAAGAAAATCAGGCAATTCTTCGGTAGTAAAATATTTTAAGTTAGACAAATTTTCCTCATAAAGCGTTTCGAAGTTTTTAGGTATTACTCCTTGAAAAGCAGGGGTGTTTATGATTAAACGCTTATCAGTATATAAAGCTTCATGCGTATTTAATAAAACAGCATCGATAACTAAATTATTTATATGTAACTTAAAAGCTAAAATTTGATCAATAATTGCCTTTAATTTGCGTTTATCAATAACAACAACAGTATACTCTTGACTAGTTTTATCATAGACATAAGTTAAGTGTACATTGGCAATCGATTGGGGAAGTAAAGGTTCAAGAGCAAACTCTATAGCAGTTTTGGCCTTATTATAAGATAAATTTGGTAGTTTTAGATGATAAATCGAAACACATTCACATGGCACAACAAGAATAGTTTGGCGATTTTGATGTAGCTCAACTAACTCCACAATGTTGCGTGCTTTTAAAGGGGCAAGGATTTCTCCATCTTTATCAATAGTTAAGCTTGGGCTTTGTGAAATATCTAAGGAGGATCCAAGAAAAATATAACAATATTCCACAAAAGTTCCTAACTATAGGCATGTAGCCGTTGTCCATGCATTTTAGCCCACTGCTGTTTTAACTGCTCAGCAAATATAGATACAACAAGCGCATATTGCGGACTATTGTTGTATTTGGTAATTACGTAAAAATTAGGATAAGCAATCCAATACTCAGGCCCAGTTTGGGTGTCTAGTTTAATAATCAAAGCTTTATTAGGTAAATTTTTATTTGGTTTACCTTTAGCTTGCTGCACAACAGGGGCGTTAAGATTAAAGCCATGTTTTTGCAAGTAGTTACCCACGCTTGCGATAGCAGCTTCATCATCATGCATTAAATCTTTTTTCTTATTTCCGACAAAATCGTCAGCATAATAACGATAGCTACTAGGCATAAACTGCGGAATACCAATAGCGCCAGCGTATGATCCGGTAAAGTCATAAGGAGACATGTTTTGCTCGCGACAAAGCAGTAAAAATTGAGCTAGCTCTTTTCTAAAAAAAGCCGCGCGCGGCGGATAGTTAAAGGCAAGAGTGGTAAGGGCATCAAGGACTCTATATTCGCCTTGCTTAACTCCATAACGAGTCTCAACTCCTAAGACCGCAACAATTATTTGTTGCGGCACACCATATTTACGTTCCGCAAGCTTCAACACCGCTTGATTATGTTGCCAAAAAGCAATTCCTTCTTGTAAACGCTCAGGTTTAATAAAAATATTTTTATATACGTCCCAAGGTTTTTTCTCATATGGCCTTGTTATAGATTCAATAATTTTAGGTTGCATAACAGCGTTAGCTAAAACTTTAGTTAACTCGCTTTGTTTAAATCCATGCTCTTTTGCCATCTCGTGAATAAAACGCTTTACTTCAGGCCTTTTAGTTAAGCTTGCATCGGCATAAGATAAAGAAGTTTTAAATGCAAAACCTGTTATTAGCAATAAACCAAGAAAAAAACGAATAAAAATTTCTTTAGGCATAACTGACACGTCCATATTTTTCAGCAAGAGAATTTCTGATTATAGGGGAAAATTTACGCTAGGAGAATGGCTAATTTGAGGAATATTATGGTCTGTTGACATTTCGTCTCCTCACCTACGTCCCGCGGCTTGTCCGCGGGATCCATCAATGTAGAAAGATTACTGGATCCCGCGGACAAGCCGCGGGACGTAGGCAATAGATGTGAAATGTCAACACACCCTAGTAGGTTTAGCCTTGGCCCAACAAAATAAACAGCTATTTAGGCGCAAGCGGCACTATAATCCACATCAAAACATAAACAATAATTGCAGAACCTCCAATAAGAGCAAATAAAACAGCAATTAAGCGAATTAAGGTAGGATCGACACAAAAATATTCCGCAATTCCGCCGCAGATTCCAGCTATCATTTTTTCATGACGGGAGCGATATATTCTTTTGTAATTTTGTTTTTTCATCTTTTATGACCTACATTAGATTCATTGTCTGAAGATAAGCCATCAGAACTAAGCTCATTTGGGGGAGTTTTGTTTTGCTCTTTCCTTTTTATAACCCCTGATTCTAATTGTTTAATATGAAGCTCAAGCTTGTTAATTACAGCATCAATTGCATTCATTTTACCTTCTGTTGATTCACTATTAAGATGACTTATTCTTGCTTTCAAGTCAACACACGTATCTAGTATAGCTTTTGCGTATTCACTATCAGGAAATTTTTTAGCTCTATCTGCTATTTTTTCTACTTTCATTTCTTTATCATTCCACTCCATTGTATTATACTTGCTCATAATATCCCCCATAAGTAATCATATTATACAAGTATAGCATTATATAAAAATATTGTTTTATTTTTGTAAATTTAACGCATCATAATGTAGTGTCAAATTATGCAACCCTAAATACCTCTCAGCTAATAAAGGAACAGCAGATAGTAAGTGGTGTAGATAAGCTTGGGTTAATTTACGCTTGCAAGTTGGGCAGGTGCAGTTTGTGCTTAATGGGGAAAATAAGGTTTTGTGCTTAGAGTCAAGCAGATTAAAAACTTGATTTTGAGCATAAAACTTACCTTCTTGAGCAAGTAGAAGAGGTTTTGCTGTTATGTTGGGACTTAAAGAAGCATTATTAAGTTCATAAATATTAGGATCTAGTTTATTAATTAATTTATCAATCTCTTCTTGAGGATTTTCTATATAACTACCGTCAAAAGGGGATTTTATTTTCAGAAATTGGGTATTTGGTGCTATAAGCATTATATTAAAAGGCCAGCCTACAAAGGCTTTAAGAGACTTTTGGCGTATTAAGATTTGAAACCCTGGTTTAATTAATAATGCTTCGAGAGAAAATGCTAAGGTTTTAATTCCCAATGATAAATAATTATCTTGAGTAAGAATTTGTTTATTTGTGAGATTAACAATAGGAATAATTCCTGTCATAGCAGTAAACTCGCATCGCCATAGCTAAAAAATCTATATTGCTCTTCTATTGCGGCTTGATAAATTTTCCGCCAGGTTGCATGGCCTACGAAGGCTGCAACTAACATAAGTAGGGTGCTTTGGGGTAAGTGAAAATTAGTCATAAGGCCATCTACTATTTTAAATTTATATCCTGGAGTTATAAAAATATCAGTATCTTGGCTTAATGGGGTAAGCTTTGTATCCTTAGCTGCTGACTCAAGCGCTCTTAAAGCCGTAGTCCCTACAGCAATTACCCGCCTTTTTTCTTTTTTTGCCTTATTTACTTTGCTACATAATTCTTCACTTATAGAAAAAAATTCAGCATGCATTTTATGATCTGCTATATTGTGAGTACGCACTGGTTTAAAGGTGCCTGCACCTACATGTAAAGTGGTAAAGCCAAACTCAACGCCCAATGAGGATAATAGAGCTAATAACTTTTCCTCAAAATGCAAACCTGCGGTTGGCGCTGCTACAGATCCTTGATGTTTGGCATATATGGTTTGATACCTTAGCTCATCTTCAGCACTAGCCTCTCTTTGAATATAAGGTGGTAGGGGAGTTTTGCCTTGCATTTCCAAAATAGGGTAAATAGAGGTTTTAACACTACATAAATATAAATCAGCGATTTTTTGTTCAATTTTTATGGCTGTTTTGTCAGTTAAATAAATAAAACTCCCATCTTTAGGAGCTTTACTTGCTCTTATGTGAGCTAAAAATAAGCAAGAAGAAATGATTCTATCCAAGAAGATTTCTACCTTACCTTGAGTTTCTTTAGTACCAAAAAGCCGAGCCTTAATTACTTTGCTATCGTTAAAAACTAATAAATCTCCTGCCTGTAAAAAATTGGGCAGTTTATTTACTTCACTATGAAAAATTTTACCCTTATGGTAAACCAGCATTTTAGCTTTGCTACGTTCTTTTAATGGATATTGGGCAATTAAAGATTGCGGCAAATCAAAGTAAAAATCACGGGTTTGCACGATGTTTCCTTAAATCTAAATAAGCAATCATAACCTTTGCAGCTTCTTGTTCTGCTTTGCGCCTGGTTTTTCCATGCGCTTCAGCAATAAATTCTGTAATCTTGACTGTACAATTGATAAAAAAACATTGGTTATGCAGATCGCCTGTTACTTTGGTTAGCTCATAATGCGGTAGGGGGAGTTTTTTGGCCTGTAATTGCTCTTGTAAAAAGGATTTGTAATCAACAAGTTTAGTGCTTAAATTTGGATCTTGCAGCTTTTTCGCGTAAAGCTTTGCTATGACATCTTTAACAGTTGTAAATCCTGCTTCTAAATAAATTGCCCCTAAAACTGCTTCTAAGGTATCAGCGAGAATTGAAGCGCGTCTATGGCCACCTGAACGCGCTTCTCCTGTGCCTAAAATTAAAATATCACCTAAATTAAGCTCAAGCGCTATTTCAGCTAAACAGTCACCTTTAACTAAATTTGCGCGTAAGCGGCTTAATTTTCCTTCGTTATGATCTTTAAAATGAGAAAATAAAATTTCCGCCATAGAAAAATTTAACGCAGCATCGCCTAAAAATTCCAATCTTTCGTTATTGGGAAAACCCGCGCTTCTATGCGTTAAAGCCTGTTTTAGTAAGTCTAATTGGCTAAAATCATAACATATTTTCCGGCAAAATTGCACTAAATCTTGTTTCTTAGACATTTAATTAACCATTTTACCGATTCGTGACCAACGAATGCTATAAGTTTTACTATCAAAGCTCATCCAAACTAAAAATGCTTTGCCGCGTAAGTATTGAAAATCTACAAATCCCCAAAAGCGACTATCGGCGCTATCATCACGATTATCACCTAACATAAAATATTGATGAGGCGGCACAGTAATTTTAAAGTCATGAGCAGGGACATCGGGGCGGATGTAAATTCTGTGACGAATATTGCCTAAAGTCTCTTCATATTCGGCAACCACTTGACCTGAACTTTCATCAGTTGTGTAAGAAATAAACTTTTGGTTAGCGACAACACCATCAATGGTTAATACTTTATTGTGATACTCAACAACACTACCAGGAAGACCTATAACTCTTTTAATGTAGTCAAATTTAGGATTAGGTGGCCACCTAAAAACTGCAATATCCCCTAATTTAGGTAACCCATTCGCTAAAATAAGTTGTTCTGAAACAGGAAGCCTTAAGCCATAGGCAAATTTATTTACTGCCACAAAATCCCCTACGCGTAAAGTAGGCTCAAGCGATCCTGAAGGAATGCGAAAGGGTTCTATTAAAAAAGACCTTAAAAGTAATACCGTGAAAAAAACCGGAAAAAAGGCGCGCGATTGCTCAATAATAAAACCAGGGGCAGCAGCGCCTCTTTTATTTTTAAAATACATGATGTCACAAAGGTAAACAAATCCTGTAACAATAGTAAGAACAAGTAAAATAAGCGCAAAATTCATATAGATCTCCAAACCTTATTTATCAGTCTTAAACACCGCCATAAATGCCTCTTGGGGTATTTCCACCTGGCCCACGCGTTTCATCCTTTTTTTACCTTCTTTTTGTTTTTCGAGTAACTTACGTTTACGCGTAACATCCCCGCCATAACATTTGGCAGTTACGTTTTTACGCAGAGCTTTTACCGTTTGCCTTGCAATAATATGGCTACCTAAGGCAGCCTGAATTGCTACATCAAACATTTGCCTTGGGATAAGTTCTTTTAATTTTTCGGTAAGTGCTCTGCCTCTTGCTTGGCAATGGCTGCGATGGACAATAACTGATAAGGCATCAACTTTATCTCCATTAATAAGAATATCCATTTTAACTAAGTCAGCTTCATCAAATCTTAGAAAATTATAATCTAAAGAAGCATAGCCACGGCTAACTGATTTTAATCTATCAAAAAAGTTAGAGACAACTTCGTTCATCGGTAGATCATAAGTAACCGAAACTTGCCTGCCACTATAGATCATATTAACTTGGCTGCCGCGCCTTTCTACACATAAAGTAATAACAGATCCAAGATAATCATGGGGTACTAAAATATTGGCTCTTACAATAGGCTCAAACCATTTTTGGATCTGTTGAATAGGGGGCAGGCGCGATGGGCTATCAATTAATAAAGTTTCATCTTTGGTAGTTTTAATTTGATAGATAACAGTAGGAGCTGTAGAAATAAGGTTTAAGTTATATTCCCTTTCAAGCCGCTCTTGCACAATCTCCATATGGAGCATACCTAAAAACCCGCACCGAAAGCCAAAGCCTAAAGCGTCTGAGGACTCTGGTTCAAAAAATAAGGACGCATCATTTAAGCTTAATTTATCAAGTGCATCCCGAAATGCTTCAAAATCATCAGCGCTAATGGGGAAAAGGCCTGCGTAAACTTGGGGTTTTACTTTTTTAAAGCCAGCTAAAGGAGTTTTCGCGCCATTTTTTTCTAAAGTGAGAGTGTCTCCTACAGGCGCGCCATGAATGTCTTTAATGTTGGCTAGTACATAGCCAACTTCACCTACTGAGAGCTCTTCTACTTTAGTACGTGTAGGAGTAAAAATGCCTACTTGGTCAACTGTATAAGTTCTTCCAGTTGACATAACCTGAACAAGAGAGCCTTTTTTCATGCTGCCATTCATAATGCGGACTAAAATAACCACCCCTAAATAAATATCAAACCAAGAATCAACGATTAATGCTTGTAAAGGAGCGGCAAGCGCGCCTTGCGGCGCAGGAATTTTCTTTACAATTGCTTCTAAGACATCTTGCACCCCAACCCCGGTTTTTGCACTAACCCTTATAGCGTCTTTAGCAGGTACGCCAATTATATCTTCAATTTCCGCAATAACGCGCTCAGGTTCTGCTTGCGGTAAGTCCATTTTATTAAGCACAGGCACAACCTCAAGACCTTGATCAATTGCGGTATAACAAACAGCCACGGTTTGCGCTTCAACTCCTTGGCCTGCATCAACAACTAATATGGCCCCTTCACAAGCTGCAAGCGATCGCGAAACTTCATAACTAAAATCAACGTGTCCTGGAGTATCAATTATATTAAAAAAATATAACTCGCCATTTTTAGCTGTATATTTTAAAGATACACTTTGCGCCTTTATAGTAATCCCACGCTCCCGCTCAATATCCATAGAATCAAGCACTTGAGTTTGCATTTCCCTCTCGGTTAAGCCACCACAATCCTGAATAAATCTATCAGCTAAGGTTGATTTACCATGGTCAATATGGGCAATAATAGAAAAATTACGAATGTGAGAAAGCATCAAGTAAGAGAGTAAGCAAATTGGCAGAGTTTAGCTGATCTTAGTGCAGCTAACAATCATTTTACCTCGCACACAAAACTAGTCTCGCTCGTACTTTGCTGTGTAGGTTGGGAAAAAAGACTACCATACATGGTATTTGGTATTTTAGGTGGCTGACAGTCTTTTAAATTTACATGTTTATTGCTTATAAGCATTTGCGTGGTTTTCAAACTCGGATCTTGTAATTCAAGCTGGTCGAGTTGCACTTGGAGTGCTTGTTTATCTTGCAATACCTTTGCAGTTTCTGCTTCATCTTTGCGCGGCCTTTTGTATTTTAAACTTGCAGAAATAATTAATCCTATCCCTATCATAGTAGCCGCTAAAGCAAGAGAACTACCAACTATGATTGCAAGAAGCGGCAGTCCTTCTATTAGAAAAATGGCTAATAGAAGGATGCCTATAAGTACGCCACCAACTATACTACCACCCCCAATCTCTGTGCTTTGCATTTTTTGGCTTTTATAAGGAAAATCTGACAATTGTAACTTTCTCTCACAATTTCTTATCTTATGCTTGACGTCTTGATACTGGTCAAAAAGATAATTCTTATCCCCTATAGGAAACTGCTCTTGAAAGGCACTAATTTTTTTCCGTAATTCAGGATCTGGAATCTCAGAAGAAGGCACTAATACAGCAGTTAAAGACCGTATTGCTTCTAGTTCCTTGTCTTGCCATGTCGTGAAAAATTCTTGGCGAGGATAGGGTAGATTAACTTCCTCATTGAGCTCCCACCATAAAATATATCGCTTAGGGTAGAAGTGTAAATGTGTCCTACGTGAAAACAGTTGAGACATGGTGGTTGCGTTACAAGAGAGATATTCATTAACTAGAGATGCAGGAAAACGCCACAGAAGGTTTACTAGCATATCAGAAGTGCAATAATTATCATCAGTCTTTGCTGCTAATGCTTCGTCTATTTTAAAATGTTTTTCCCCGCTAACGTTCTTTTTTTCTCCATTTTTTTCTTCAATTGTATAATTAAGACCAATAGTTTGTGTGCTCCGATATTGCTCCCACAAGGCTGCACGCAAGGCTTGGCCTTTTGCATTTTTAGGTAAATTTTCCAGCATTCGCAATACTACTTCAGAGTCTAAAGCCCATAGTGCATATTGAAATGGAGAAACTTCATTAAATTCGATTCGTTTAGAAGGATGTTGTAGGGACATCTTGTGCAACATAGCTTCAGGACAAAGTTTGGTAATCATTTCTATTTTTTCTAAATCACCAAAAGCCACGTATTGCGCTAAGGCATTAGCAGCCCTTTGAATGTCCTCGTTACCAGGAACATATTCAGTCTCAATCCAAGGATTAGCTGCTAAGAAAGCGGCAAATTCATCGACTTTTCCATCTTCAATTATTTTGAATAATGTTTTAATATCATTAGGGTTTTTAGGATCACAGGCCAGAGGCGTCACGGTCCAGCCATTTTGTTCAAACTTTGGGACAATGCCTGGTAAATGCAAACAACCTAAAGCTACAAATAAAGTACCATCATTTGTGGTTGTAAGTTCTTCTATTTTTTCATACATGCCTTGGTCACGTTGAAATGTTAGATTATCTATGTATTTATTAAAAAGAACTTCTATTTCTTTATCTACAAGTTCAGGTTTTTTTGGAGCTTTGACTGTCCCAGAAAGGTATTCTTTTGATATATCGCTATTCAGTACAGTATCTATGAGGTTACTATAAGAATAAGCAAAAATTTTCTTTTGCTCTTCAAATGTTAAAGCCAAGCCTTTAAGTTTTGCATATTGATCTGTTGTTTTTTCTAAGTATTTGACAGATTTTCCTGTAGAAAGCGCGAGTTCAAGTAGTTTTAAGTCTAAAATTGTATCCATTGATGGTGTTGATGCTTCTGCATCTGGTTCAGAAAGAGTTGTGTTCAACGCTTCAATAGGCAGTAGGTCTTGAAATAATTCAAGGACTATCTTTTCATCCGTCGTATTTTCAGAATGCAAAACTTCTTTTATCTTATCAATCTTCTTACGATTGTTCGCGCAATAACGTTTAATAATGGCGGTCTTTTCGGGATGTTGTGCCAACCAATTTTGGTTATAAGAGGGGTTTTCTTGTTTCCATTTGTCCAATAAAAGTTTCGCCTCTTCTGATATATTTTGAGTTAGATCAGCTTCCATTGCAAAGTAAGAAGAGGATTGTAATTTTTCATAAGCAGCTTTAGGGATTTCAATAGGTATATGCAGTGTCCCAAATAAATAGATGGTTTTCCCGTTTTTTGTGAGTTGATATAGAATAGTCACTTCGATCTAATTTAAATAAAATGTGGAGATCCATTATACATATAGGAATTTATTTGTCAATATGCGACTATTTAGGACGAGTCTACCCCAAGCTACAATAAAATTAACCCAACTTTACGATATTCGCTTAATAAAAGGTTAAAAGTACGACAAGCGGCGCCTCTTTGCATAGACTCAAGGCCTATGCCTTTTTCATTAAAAGACATAAATTGCGTTGGAGTTAAGATAGTGCTGTGGCCTATTAATAACACATTGATTAATTGCATAATTTTAGGCTCGAGCTTTGCTAAAAAGCTAAAATCAATAGTTGCAAGTTTAGTTTCTAAGGGTAGGTCAATAATCTTTTCTGCACAAATGAATACGGGCCTTGCATAAGTTTCTGCGGAAATTACAATGCTATTTTCGTCATAGGACTCTATTGAATTTTTTTCTGCAGGTTCAGATTGAATAAACATAGTTTTCCATGAAATAATCCAGGACTAAACGGACTACATGGTATAATAAGTTGCAAATAAAAAGAAGAAAAACCGCATCAACTCTATTGAAGCTTGGCTCAATACCTGCAATTTTACAGCGCATTTATAGTGCTCGTGGGGTTAGTGCAGAAGAAGAGCTTGAAAAGGAGCTCACCTCATTACTGCCTTTTACGGGGTTAAAAGATATTGATTTAGCTGCCAAGAGAATCGAAACTGCCCTTAGAAATCAAGAAAATATTAAAATAATTGGTGACTTTGATGCAGATGGAGCAACTTCAACGGCGCTTGCGGTATCGGCACTTTCTGCCTTAGGGGCTAAAAATGTTAGTTTCTTAGTGCCAAATCGCTTTGTTCTAGGTTATGGCCTTACGAAGGAACTGCTTGATGTTGCTAAAAAAGATAAGCCTAAATTATTAATTACTGTAGACAATGGAATATCAAGTCTAGAGGGAGTTAATTACGCAAATGAACTAGGGATAGATGTCTTAATTACTGATCATCACCTTGCAGGCGATGTATTGCCTAGCGCCACTGCTATTGTTAATCCAAATCAGCCTAATGATAGTTTCCCAAGTAAAGCTTTAGCGGGAGTTGGGGTTATTTTTTATGTAATGCTCGCGGTGCGTAGACGTCTTCAAGATACGGACTGGTTTACGCTTAATAATATAAAAGTCCCAAACATGGCGCAGTTTTTAGATTTAGTTGCCTTAGGAACTGTTGCTGATGTTGTGCCCTTAGATAGAAATAACCGTATTTTAGTTTATCAAGGGGTTAAGCGCATTAAACAAGGATTAATCCGTGAAGGGATTAAAGCTCTTATTGAAATAGCCGGGCGTAATTTTAGTACTTTAAGCGCTGCTGATTTAGGTTATGTTATTGCTCCGCGGCTAAATGCTGCAGGAAGACTAGATGATATGAGTCTAGGAATTGAGTGTTTATTAAGTAATGAACCTGCTAAGGCGCGTAAACTAAGTCAAAAGTTAAATGAGCTTAATGATGAAAGAAAGCTTATAGAGCAAGAGATGAAGGTCCAAGCATTTGCCGCTATGGATGAATTACAAAAATCACTTAAAGAAGTCTCAATGCCCGCAGGAATATGTATGATGGATCCAAGTTGGCATCAAGGGGTTATTGGGATTTTAGCTGGGAGATTAAAAGAGGTCTATCATCGTCCAGTAATTGTGTTTTCTCAAGTTAGCGAAGTAGAGCTCAAAGGATCGGCGCGCTCTGTTAAAGATATTAATATTCGTGATGTTTTAGCGCAAATAAATGCACTTCATCCAAATCTTATTACCAAGTTTGGTGGGCACGCTATGGCAGCTGGGGTAAGCATGCCTCTTGAGTCTTTTGCGCTATTTAAAGAAAGCTTTGAAAATGAAGTTGCTAAAATTTTACCTTTGGAGAAATGTTCGCATGAATTATGGACAGATGGCCCTTTAAGTCATGCTGAGCTAACCCTTGATACCGCAAAGATCTTAGAAGAAGGAGGTCCATGGGGCGCCCAATTTCCTGAGCCAGTGTTTGAGGGAGAGTTTTATATAGTTCAACAGCGCATAGTTGGTGATAAGCATTTAAAGCTTAGTTTACAACCTGTTGATGGCAAGCAATATATTGATGCGATTGCTTTTAACGTTAATTTAGATGAATGGCCTAATCATAGGGCTAGAGTTTTACGCGCTGTTTATATTTTAAATGAAAATGTTTACCAAAATATTGCGCGTCTGCAACTTGTTTTACAACACTTCGAAGCGTGTGAGCTTACTACGTGAGTAGTATATATCCTTTAGCAGTTGCCCCTATGGTTGATTGGACTAATACGCATTTTCGGGTGTTGATGCGTATTTTAGCGCCTAAAGCGCTTTTATATACGGAAATGGAGCCCGTCCATGCAGTTTTATTGCGTAAACCAAGAGCAATATATTTTGACCCAAGTGAGCATCCTATTGCTTTACAATTAGGTGGATGTGATGCCATTCTGCTTGCTACAGCATGTAAAATTGCAGAAGAAGCTCACTATGATGAAGTTAACTTAAACTTAGGTTGCCCGAGTAATAGAGTTAAAAGTGGTAAATTTGGCGCTATCTTAATGCGCGATGGTAAGCATGTTGCAAATTGTATTTTGGCAATGAAAAAAGCAACTAATTTACCTATAAGTATTAAAATGCGTACAGGAGTAGATGAGTTAGATAGTTATGAATATTTTAAAGGTTTAGTTAAGGAGTTTATTGATGTAGGGGTCGATAAAATAATTGTCCATGCACGTAAAGCTTGGTTAAACGGGATTAGCCCGAAAAAAAATCGTACTTTACCGCCTTTACAATATGGAACCGTGTTTAAGCTACGAGAAGATTTTCCCCATATTGAGCTTATTTTAAATGGCCAAGTTAATAGCATTGAACTTATTGAATCTGCTTTAAAACACGTAGATGGAGTTATGTTAGGGCGGTTATTTTGTCATGATCCTTATGCCATAACTTCTATCCATAAATATTTTTATCCTGCGGTTAATTTGCCAACTAGATATGAAGCGCTGAAAAAATATTTAGCCTATGCTTATACTCAAGCACAAAAAGATATTAAACTAGCTATTTTATTTAAACCGATTATAAATATGGCGCATGCATTACCCTTTGCTAAAAAATGGAAACAGGCTTTACTTAAAACTATCCAGCAACAAAATAAAGCTGGGATTTTGGAATTAATTCATGCATATGATAGTCTGTCTTAGGTTCAACAATATAATGCTAATGAGAAAAGCAGTATGGTAAAGATATTTGCTATTCATAAAGATAACCCCCAAGCAAGATTACTAAGACAAGCCAAAGATATTATCTTAGCTGGAGGAATTGTTGTTTATCCTACGGACTCAGGGTATGCATTAGGTTGCCGCCTCTGCGATAAAAATGCGCTTGAAAGAATTAGGCAATTAAGACAATTAGATAAAAGCCATAATATGACTTTATTATGTAGGGATCTTTCAAGTCTCAGCCAATATGCTAATGTAACTAATCCAATTTTTCGGCTCTTACGCGCATTTACTCCAGGATCGTACACTTTTATTTTAAAAGCTACGCGCCAAGTTCCTAAGTTAATGTTGCATCCTCAGCGCAAAACCTTAGGCTTAAGGGTTCCTGATCATAGTATTACTTTGGCTTTATTAGAGTGCTTAGAAGCTCCTTTGGTTAATACAAGTTTAACCTTGCCAGGTGCTTTAGTACCTTTAAGCGAGCCTGAGGCCATTCGCGATATTTTAGGATCTAGAGTTGATTTAATTATTGAAGGTGGAAGTTGCGATCCTAATCCTACAACAGTAGTAGATTTAACAGGCGATTACCCAGTTATCATACGAAAAGGCAAAGGCGCAACTTTACCTTTTGAGTAAGGCAAAATTTATGGAGAATGATTAGAAAATGTCGGGCTTATTAACGGCGAATAAACGTGCTTGTTCAGGAATGCGGGTCAGTGGGCAGTTACACATAGGTCACCTTGGAGTAATTAACAATTGGATTAAGTTACAGCATCAATACGAATGTTTTTTCTTTGCTGCAGATTTACATGGCTTAACTACTGGATATGCCGATCCTAGCAATCTTGAGAATTTAGTTTGGAATATGATAGTTGATTGGCTGGCCTGCGGTATATTACCGAACGCTTGTCGCGTCTTTATTCAGTCACACGTCCCAGAACATGCTGAGATGCATCTTCTATTGGCAATGATAACTCCTCTTACCTGGCTTGAGAGGGTGCCAACTTTTAAGGATCAACAGGAAAAAATAAAAGACAAAGACCTAGATACTTATGGATTTTTAGGCTATCCATTGCTGCAAAGTGCGGATGTTTTACTTTATAAGGCAGAATATGTGCCAGTAGGTGAAGATCAAGTTCCCCATATCGAATTAATTAGAGAGGTAGCGAGGAGATTCAATCATTTATATGGGAGAGAAGTTAACTTTAATAATTTAGTCCACGATGCCATTAAAAAAATGGGCAAGAAACATAGCTCATTGTATGAAAAGCTGAGAAAACAATTTCAAGAGCAGGGGCTTACTGAATCATTAGAAACTGCAAGGGCATTAATTGAAAATCAACATAACTTATCCATAGGCGACAAAGAAAGGCTCCTTGGGTATCTCGATGGTTCCGGAAAAATCATTTTGCCTGAGCCGCAACCTTTATTAAATAAAAACGCCAAGATCCCTGGGCTTGATGGGCAGAAAATGTCTAAGTCATACAACAATACTATTTCTCTTAGAGAAGAGATGCCCATGGTTGAGAAAAAAATCATGACTATGCCCACTGATCCTGCCAGAATCAAACGCTCTGATCCTGGAGAGCCGACAAAATGTCCTGTTTGGTCATTGCATAATATATACTCAAGTGATGAAGTAAAAAGTTGGGTTGAAAAAGGCTGTAGAAGCGCGGGCATTGGCTGTGTTGATTGTAAAAGACCAATTATTGAAAAAATTCAGCAAGAATTAATTCCTATTCAAGAGAATATAGCTAATTTCCAAGATGATATGGGCTACGTAAAGCAAGTGGTTGCAGAAGGAGCCGAAGCTGCCAAAGATGAAGCACGCAAGACCCTTTCTGAAGTAAAAGAAGCAATGGGGATTGATTATTAATGCAAGCGAAAGAAAGAATCCAAAAAGTTTTAAGTCAATATGGCTATGGGTCAAGGCGGGAAATTGAGCGTTTGATTGGGCTAGAGGCAATTAAGATTAACAATAAAATTGCGCAACTGGGTGATAAAATCTCCCTTGATGATGTAATTACTATAGATAATAAGCGAGTGCAATTTGATAAGAAGTTAGTGCAAAAAACGCGCATGTTAATTTATTATAAACCCGTAGGCGAAGTTTGCTCACGTAACGATCCTAAATTTACTAAAACGGTTTTTGATAATTTGCCAACTCTTAAAAACAGTAGGTGGATTCAAATAGGGCGCTTAGATCTTAATACTTCAGGGTTGTTAATATTTACCAATAATGGAGACCTTGCTCATAGAATGATGCATCCAAGCTTTGAGGTTGAGCGCGAATATGCAGTTAGAGTATGTGGTCAAGTAACTAATGAGATTATTAATAAGCTTAAAAAAGGGGTAAAACTTGAGGATGGGATGGCTAAATTTAAATCTATAACCTATCAAGGCGGAGAGAATCTTAATTCTTGGTATCATGTTACTTTAACCGAGGGTAGGCAAAGAGAAGTAAGGCGTCTTTGGCAATCGCAAGGTCTTGAAGTAAGTAGGTTAATTAGAATTCGTTTTGGCTCAATAACTTTGCCGCGTTTTTTGTCGCAAGGCAGATGGATTGAAATGCAAGCCAACGAAGTTGAACGTTTTACAGCGCAAATACTTTATGGTTAAAGCAAAGGAAGATAATGCTTGGTTAGTGAAGGATAATGTTCAAGTAGAACAGTGGATGGAGCATTTAGCCAAAAAAGGTTATAAACAGCACGTAAGTATTATCAAAGATGCATGTCTTTTAAGCCAGCTTACTGGTGAAAAACAACCAACCGACACAAAACTAAGCTGCTTACAAATGGGCCTTATTATGGCCGATATATTGCTCGATCTACAGGTCGATGTGGAGACACTTACCGCAGCCTTACTTTATCCTGAAGTTGCATATTCAGTATTATCAATTGAGGATATTAAAGAACAATTTGGTTTAGTTGTTGCTAATATGCTGCAAGGCGTATTAAGAATGAGGGTATTATCAACCGAGACTGCAGTTAAAAATACCCAACAACTTGATAATATTCGTAAAATGCTACTTGTAATGGTAGATGATGTTAGAGTTGTCTTAGTAAAGCTTGCTGAAAGATTATGTGTTTTACGCGAAGCGCAAAATTTCCCTGAAAATACCCGTATTGCGCTTGCTAAAGAGGCGATGCATATATACGCTCCGCTTGCCCATCGTTTAGGGGTAGGGATTTTAAAATGGGAGTTAGAAGATTTAGCTTTTCGCTACCTTAAGCCTGAGATTTATAAGGAAATAGCTACAGGGCTTAAATTAAAACGTATAGAAAGAGATAAATACGTTGCAAAAATTATTGAAGATATAAAAAAGGCCTTAGCAAAACACAATCTCGAAAATGTCACGGTATATGGCCGATCCAAGCATATTTATAGCATTTATCGAAAAATGCAATTAAAACAATTATCGCTCGAGGAAATTCACGATGCTACTGCGGTTAGGATTTTAGCAGATAACGTTGATGATTGTTTTACAGTTCTAAGTATAGTGCATAGCTTATGGGAGCCAGTAAAAGAAGAATTTGATGACTACATTAGTAAGCCTAAACCAAATGGCTATCAATCTTTGCATACCGCGGTAATTGGTCCTAAAAAACGTTTATTTGAAATTCAAATTAGAACCTACAACATGCATGAATTTGCGGAAATGGGTATGGCTGCCCATTGGAAATATAAAGAAGGTGCTGTAGTGTCACAAAAACCAGGCTATGAGAAAAAAATTGCTTGGTTACGCGAAGTTCTAGCTTGGCATAAAGAATTAAGCTTGCATGGAGAAGAAAAGAGCATGTTAGAACATGATTTTCTCGATGATAGAGTTTATGTTTTTACCCCCCATGGAGAAATTTTAGATCTGCCAGTAGGAGCTACAGCACTTGATTTTGCTTATCATGTGCATACTGATATTGGGCATAGGTGTCGCGGAGCTAAAGTTAACGCCACCATGGTGCCGTTAAATTGTCCTCTTAAAACAGGAGATAGAATTGAAGTTTTAACTACCAAAGAAAGTAAACCTTCACGTGATTGGCTTAACCCTCATCTCAATTATTTATTCACTTCACGCGCTAAAGCCAAAGTTTTACATTGGTTTAAAATGCAAGACTATGATCTACACCTTAAAGAAGGCCAAGCATTAGTTGAAAAAGAGCTTAAGGCATTAGCTATCAAACAAGAATATTTGCAAGGCTGCATGCGCGCTCTTAATTTTAAAAGCTTACCTGACTTATATGCGGCGGTTGGTAGAGGGGACCTTAAGCTTGCACAGATCGTCAATAGACTTACGCCGCAATCTTCTATTGAGCCTCTGCCTCCTAAGGTAGCTCTTGACGTCCCAGTTACCAAAAAACAACATGATAACCTTGTTATTGAAGGGGTAGGAAAGCTTTTAACTAATATGGCAAGATGTTGTAGGCCCTTACCTGGGGATGAAGTTATTGGCTATATCACTTTAGGTAGAGGCGTATCTATTCATCGCAAGGATTGCAACAATATTCTTTTTGCAACCGAAAAGCAGCGGCGCAGGTTTTTAGCGGTCAATTGGTCTTATAAAGCTTGTGAAAAATACTTAGTTGATCTATTAATTATGGCATTTGATAGAAGCGATATATTAAAAGATATTACCCAGGTTCTCGCAACTGAAAAGACCCATATTTATCAACTCCAAATGCATAATCAGCAGGAATCTTTACAAATTAAGCTAAAAATTGATGTAGTAGATTTAGAGTTTTTAGCAAAAATCATTGCTAAGTTAAATCAAGTGCCGAACGTGTTAGAGGTTAAAAGGATTTAGGAGGTGCTCCTTTTGCCTTTCTTTTTAGCATCTTTCACTTCTTCTCCTGCTTTTTTTTCTTCTGCCTCTTTTTCCTTTTCTTTAGGAGTGATAATTAGCAAAGCAGCATCATAAGTTTGGGCGCCTAACATGATGGCGTTGATTAGCCTACTAATACTTACTTTATAAAAGTTATTTTTAGAAATAGGATTTTCCCTAAAAGGATCTGCTACTATTACGTGACGTCTTTTCTCATGGTAACCGCATAAAACCACAAAGTGACCACATGCTGAACCTTGAATATCATCATAAAATGACTCACCACTACTCGTAAACATTTCGCGTGAGGTACGATATAAATAAGTTGAGTTTAAGCCAGTTAAGATAGGAACGTTTTTGTTAAAATATTCTTTCAACATTTGCGCATCCACGGTTTTAAAGCGTATTTCTCCGCCTAACTCTAAAAAATCCTGGTAAGCTTTACTTGAGCTTATGTAGTTTTTACTTTGTTTAAATTTATCCTGGCTTTTAAGTTTAATCATTAAAGCCTCATTAGAAGCTTTACTTTTATTAAACCAAGTAGGATCGAAAAGTTCGAGCTGATTGACATAAATCGTCGCATCAAATCCATGCGATAAAGCATGTTTGCCTAATAAAGGAGCTAACGTACCTCCTGAAAGCGAATGCTCCATTGTGTCAATAACGTCTTTTAGGGAAATAGTTAACCCAAAATAATGATAAATGGCATGCAAACTTGTTGGGCCGCAGGTTTCATCATCAGGTTGGGTTCTGATGTTTAAATCGATCATAATTTCTCGCGAATTGTGTATGGTATCTTATGAGTATAGTCTATTTTAGAATTTACATATGAACGCTTGGTACGGGATGATAATGAAAAAATTACCTAGAGAATTTTATAATAGGGAAACAACTCATGTAGCCAGAGATCTGTTGGGCATGCACTTGGTGCATCGTTCACAAGGTATTGAGAGGATTGGTAAAATTGTTGAAGTTGAAGCTTATCTTGGAGGGCACGATCTTGCGTGTCACTCTTCAAAAGGACTTACCAAACGTACGGAAGTAATGTTCGGTCAGCCAGGGTTTGCTTACGTGTACTTAATCTATGGTATGTATCATTGTTTCAATGTTGTTACAGAATCAAAAGGCGTGGGTGCTGCTGTCCTTATTCGTGCGCTTGAACCAATTCAAAGTATTACAGAACGCACGTCTGGCCCAGGCTTACTTTGTAAAGCGCTGAAGATTGATAGGCAACTTAATGCTCATGATCTTTTAAGCGATACTCTTTTTATTACCAATCAGAGTGCTGAATTGGCGCGCCATATAGTTGCAGCACCGCGTATAGGTGTTCATTACTCTAAAGAATGGGCAGCCAAACCTCTGCGCTTTTATATTCAAGGGAATCCATTTGTTTCTAAACCATGACTATAAATGTAAAGGCACTGCCTCTTAGACTAAAGCGCAGAAAACCACAACAATCCATGCTTGAACACGCCAAAATTGCAATAATAAAAAGGCCATCATAGCTAGTAAATAATCATTTAATGAAAAAATGGCGCTAGTCCAAACCGGTTGGTAAAACGCTGCCAATAATAAGCCAACAACTGATGCATTAACCCCCAATATAGCTCGCTGCATCGATGGATGTTGTCGTAGATTTTCCCACAACGGCAATACTCCTAGAATTAATAAAAATGAAGGTAGAAAAATTGCAAATAATGCCATGATTCCTCCAAGCCATCCATTCGGCGTATTCGGTGACACTGCCCCAAGAAAAGCTGCAAAAGTAAATAATGGGCCAGGTAGTGCTTGCGCTGCTCCATACCCAGCAAGAAAAAGAGAGTTATCTACCCATCCAGCCGGAACTACTTTTGCCTGTAGTAAAGGCAAAACGACATGACCACCACCAAAAACCAAAGCACCAACGCGATAGAAAGCATCAAACAGCTGTAGCGGATAACTTCTAGTATAAAGAGACAGTAAGGGTAATAGCGTCAACAAGATAAAAAATAAAAGTAAAATACCAATGCCTGAACGTTTGTTAAGTTGAAAAGTCAGTTCATTGGTAGGAAGCGTGTTGTCTGATGAAAGAAAGAATAGGCCAAAAATACCGCCAAGTAATATCATCAAAATCTGACCAGCCGCGTTAGGTATTAAGCCCGTTCCAATACAAGCTAACACCGCAAGGCTTGCTCTTGTTTTATCTGGGCATAAAGTAATACTCATTCCCCAAAGCGCTTGTGCAACAACAGCCACTGCAACGACTTTCAATCCATGTAGCCAGGGCAGGTTATCATGAACCCCTGTTTTGAGAAGGATAAGTCCAAATAATATCATTATCAGAGCTGAAGGTAGGGTAAATCCAAGCCACGCTGCAATTGCACCTCTAATCCCCCCTCGTGACAAACCAAGAGCCATTCCAACTTGACTGCTAGCAGGTCCAGGTAAAAACTGACATAATGCAACTAAATCAGCATATGCTTGATCGCTTAACCATTTAAGCCGATTGACAAATTCCTCACGGAAATAACCGAGATGAGCTATAGGGCCGCCAAAGCTGATGCATCCCAGTTTTAAAAAAATCAAGAAAATTTCGGAAAGCGCTGATGTGTTACTCTTTTTATTATGGTCGATCAATCCACTTCTCCAAAAACCCAAATAATTATTAGGTTGGATCCTGTCCAAATATAGTGTTAAGAATTCATATTTAAATAATACGTTAATTTTTTTTAATTGGCTCGAATTCCTGATTTGAGAAAGGTGAGTTTTCGGGAATTTTTATAACTATAAATGAACGATCATTTGCTTGATGACAGGCGTTAGCACAAGAATTGGGTGCGCAGAAAATCCGAACCGAACGTTCCCATTAACTTAGAATTCCATTTGCATTTGAGAAATTGATCTTTTTAATTTGTTCTAAGGGTAAGCCAGTTATTCTAGCTACGAATACAGGATCGGTGTT
>Ga0155589_126_pt1 | contig 21925 bp, 20 predicted proteins | sample RifCSPhighO2_12_FD_107246 | JGI IMG/M metagenome (GOLD analysis project Ga0155589, IMG submission 107246) | Legionellales bacterium RIFCSPHIGHO2_12_FULL_37_14 | reverse complement strand
ATAATCTTTCTACATTGATGGATCCAGCGGACAAGCCGCGGGACGTAGGTGAGGAGACGAAATGTCAACAGACCCTATTGTTTATGGATTAAACGTAGAATCATTATCTTTTTTTGGCGCTTCTCCTTTGGTTGCTGAATCTTCTTCTGGTTTAACAAATAAATTATTGCCGCTAGTAGTTAACGTAGATTCAGCAACAGGAGCATTATCGTTAGCAGGGCCTGTAGTATCCTTAGGGCTAAGCTTACTCTCAGCTAATTCTATCCCCTTTTTCATCTCTATAAGCGCCGCATCTTCTTTATTATACTCTTGGGTGTTTTTGTAGGTACAATACATATTATACGCAAGGACTCCAGCATATGCTACAACTGCTACGATAGATAAAATTAATGGTAAAAGTGGCATGAAAGAACCAAACATGGCAAGCAGCACAACCCCGACAACCGCCATTAGAGACAATTGATTTGCTACAAAGTCCGTCACTTTTGAATATGTTTGGGAGTAAAATAATGGAATTTCAATAGCTTTATGTGTATCTTCTAGGTCCTTATAGTCTTCTTTTAAAGTCTTAAGATAGGCTACTTTTTCGTCATGATTAATATCAGGGTCATTAATCATTTCAAGATCGCTGTTTAACCCTCGTAATCTCTTACGTCTTTCCTTAAAAATTTCATCCGGTAGGGGATATTCATAATTTTCCCCCCCAAAATAATTCATAATGTATTTCATAATGGTTGCCTTTTGTTATAACTAAATGTATATTATACTATATTTGCGCAAAAAGAGCAAATAATTTTCTAAAAAATCCTCTAAAAAGGGAGTGCAAAAATTGTGACACACTCTATTGCCATATTACGTTGTGCTTTTAATATATTTGTTAATCCGTTTACCTTAATTTTAATTTTGCTTGTTATTGGAGCTTGTAGGCTTTATTTTATCCAAGATGATATCATTGCCAAAGTGCTTATTTTAAGCGCTACTTTAGGGATGCTGCTTTTTAGTACAGCTATTTTACCAAAATGGTTGTTATCCAAGTTACAAAAGCAATACCCTGTAATAACCAAAATAAACCCTAGTATTAAGTGGGTTGTCGTATTAAGTGGTGAAGGACATGGTATTAACGAATCAACTGCCCCGGCAAATTTTTTATTAAATCACGTAACCATAAATCGTCTGCTTGAAGGAGTTAGGTTATACAATGCTCTTCCACAGGCAAAGCTCGTTTTATCAGGATCTGCTTTTCATATTTCCTTAGCTGATCCTAATTTTGCTAAGCGTTTAAAGCGTAAAAATACTGACGCTGTGCATATGGCTATTTTAGCTTCTTGGTTTAAAATACCTGATAAAAACATCGTAATAGACTTAAATGCCATTAATACTAGAGACGAAGCGCTAGCCATTAAAAAAATAGTAAAAGACGAACCTTTTTATTTGGTTACTTCCTCCCTCCACATGCCGCGATCTATGGCTCTTTTTCTTAAGCAAGATCTACATCCTATTGCCGCCCCCTCTGATTGCGGACTTAATTGTAATAAAAATGGTATTTTTCCGTATATCATTCCTACTCCTCATAACTTATCTATTAGTAACGTTGTGTGGCATGAATATATTGGTAGATTATGGGAAAAAATTAGTGATGATAGTTAAATGAACTTGGCATATTGTTTATCAAATAAGGGCTTACATACCTTAATTCTGCAGGGCAAGGTAGGCTCATTGGAAGCTAAAATTCAAGTCCCTCAAAATATAACCACCAATACAGTTGCCATGTTAGGCCATCCCCATTCATTATTTGGCGGCTCTATGGATAATAAAGTAGTCACCACAATGGAGCGCGCTTGTAAGGACTTAGGTATACGCAGTATAAGGTTTAATTTTAGGGGTGTAGGTAAATCAGAGGGCAAGTTCGATAATGGCATTGGGGAAAGTGAAGATATGCAATGTATTTTGCAGCAAGTTTTAGATCTTGAGCCAAATATTAGCTTTATCCTTGCAGGCTTTTCCTTTGGATCTTATGTAACCTACCGCGTTGCATTAAACCTTACCCCACTATTGTTGCTATCTATAGCCCCACCCGTTGAAAGGTTTGATTATAGCAAAATGGTTAGTTGTCCTTGGGTTGTTATCCAAGGCCTTAATGATGATGTGGTTAATCCCCAAATTAATCTTGAGTTTGCCACTAAAATGTCGCCTCCTATAAAAGTTATTACTTTTAACAACACCGGACATTTTTTTCATGGTCAATTGTTAGCGCTAAGAGAAACCATTGTAACAACCATGCAAGGCTTCTTGGCTTTTTCTAAGGAGTAAGCATGACGTTGTTTGAGATGTACGCCGCTGAAATTGCTCGATATAGGATTAAAGATGATCAAGATCAAAGACAAGTGTTGCAACACTTTAATAGATTACGCGAAGAGCTTAATAACCAATCTTCCTGGTCCTGGCTTAAACCTAAACCTATTTTAGGAATTTATTTATATGGTCACATAGGTGTAGGTAAAACCTTTTTACTTGATTTATTTTATAATTCTATGCCAAAGGATAAGTGCATCCGGCAGCATTTCCATCAATTTATGCAATCACTTGACACCGAACTTAAAAAATACCAGGGCCAAGAAAATCCAATTAAGCTAATAGCAGAGCAACTCGCGACCAAAACTAAAGTTTTATGTCTCGATGAGATGATGGTTCAAGATATAATGCAAGCGAGTTTATTAGTAAATTTATTAACTGAGCTTGTTAAATTAAAAATTATTTTAGTAACCACATCGAATATCAAACCTAATGATCTTTATTTAAATGGCTTAAATAGAGAGCGCTTTTTACCCGCAATAGATTTGCTAAATAAGTATTGTGAGGTTTTACACCTGCAAGGAAAACAAGATTACCGAACAGGCCATATGCATGTACCCAAGGTTTACCACACTCCTTTAGGGCCAAAAACTACTGCTGCTATGGTAAGCTTATTTAATGAACATGAAAGTGAGATAAAAGAAAATGGTGAGATATTAATTCAACATAGAAATATTCCTTATATTAGGTGTGGGCAAAAAAGTATTTGGTTTGAGTTCGCCACTATCTGTCAAATTCCGCGGTGTAAGTTAGATTATTTGGAATTAGCAGATACATTTGATGAATTTTATATCTCTGACATCCCCAAGTTAACTCAGGAAAACTCTGTGGGAGTATTATTGCTCATGCTTTTGATAGATGTTTTATATGATAAACGTAGGAGAGTAATTTTATCTCTTGAGGTATGTTTAGAAAATTTATATGATAGAGGCCCTATGTTTAGCGAGTTTGCCCGCACCAAAAGCCGCTTAGAAGAAATGCAATCGGAAGAATATGTTCCCGAGAGAGTGCATCAACATGATTGATTAACTACGCCAAATACATATAATCGTACCCACATTACCTCTAGCATTTTCTCTTATGAATGAACCATTTCAGGATGAACCCTTTGATAGCAAGGCCGAAGAAGAAAGTAGAAAGAAGCAAAACTTAATAGAACAGCTTAACTATTGGTGTAGCGAGCTTCGCGACATAGTAATTGATAAAAGAGAAAAGGATTTGGAAAAATTTCATAGAAGAAATAGTGAAGCTATTAAAAGATTCAGCGAAGATCCTTTATTTCAAAAATTATCTCAAGAACAACAAAACCGCTATCAAGATTTGGTAGTTAACCTAGACCATCTATTTGATGAATACCTGGAAAAGCAAGATAAGCCTACCCTAAAAAAAAATAAACAACCTAATTCATTTAGTCACTCAGGAGAAACAAGAAGGCTAAGCTTTCACCAACAACCCCCAAACTCCGAGCAAACAGCAGCAAGTAGCACCAACGAACCATTTGCCCCTACACAATAGGTTAAATCTCTTCGGCATTAAAAGTTTGTTTAAAACTCTGCAAGCCAACATCTGTTGCTAGTGCTTGCTTTTCTTGCTGCAAAGCTTGTAATTTTTTCTCGTTTTGCATAGCCAGAGGAGATCCTTCAACTTTATCATTCTGCATATTTAAGACTACTTGCATAGAGCGATTAAAATGAGCACTGCAAGCTTTTTCAAGTTGTTTAATAACATTAGCAGTAAATAAGGTCGCATGGGATTTATTAATACCTAAAATAAGCTTAGCATCACTAACTTCTATAAGCCGAGCTTGCATAGCTGCATTTAGAGTCATGCCTTTTAAGTTTAAGGCATTAAGTAGATCTCCTACGGGTAAATTAGGCGGGGCAAGCTTTTCTCCTGAACGTTCTCTGGTAACTTCTTTGAAAGGCTCAACCTCACTTGCTGGCTGAAAAGCTAACATCCTTAATAAACACATCTCAAAACCAATTTTAAGATGGGGCGCAAACTTAAGATCATCTAAACCCTTAAGCACAATTTGATAGAGTAACTGTATAGTTTCCGGTAAAAAATACTCTATAAGAAAAGCGGTTTTAGGACATGAAGAAGTTTGCTTCAGGTGTTTTAGTTTTGCTAACTGATAAACCTCATGCCACAAGGTCTCAAGCACATAAGGATAGTTACCGCCTTCTTTGGCTATTTCATCACTTATGCTAAATAATTCTTCAGCTCTATTTTCTGCAAGCGCGTAAAGGATTCTTAGGGCATATTCTTGCTGAGTGTAACCTAACATAGATTTAACGTCTTTTGCTGTAATTTGAAAGGACGAGCAATTTATAGCTTGTTCAAGTAGGCTTAAAGAATCACGCACACTACCCCTTGCTGCATTTGCGATTAATAAAAGCGCTGCTTTTTCTGCTGCCACTCCCTCTTCTTGAGCTATTTTTTCTAAGTTGGCGACAATTAAATCAGTAGATAAAGGCTTTAAATGAAATTGCAAACAGCGCGAAATAATTGTTGCTGGTAGTTTTTGCGGATCTGTTGTTGCTAATAAAAATTTAACATGAGAAGGAGGCTCTTCTAAGGTTTTCAGTAAGGCATTAAAACTATGTTGCGATAACATATGCACTTCATCGATAAGATAAATCTTAAATCTTCCTAAGCTTGGTAGATATTGAGCATTATCAAGCAAATCACGCGTCTCTTCGACCTTGGTTTTCGATGCACCATCTACTTCTAACAAATCAATATAAGAACCTTTTTCAATACTTAAGCAAGTATTACAACTTAAGCAAGGATTAGCAGAAATACCTTTTTCACAATTTAAAGCTTTGGCGAATAACCTTGCTACGCTAGTTTTGCCAATGCCATGTGAGCCGGTAAAGAGATATGCATGATGCAGCTTGTTCTTCGTTAATGATTGCGTTAAAGCTTGCACTAGAATATCTTGCCCTAACAAATCGTTAAAGGTCCGTGGACGAAATTTACGCGCAAGAGCTAAATATGTCATGTATTGAGTCTATATATTATCAAAAGGCGGCAGCCTAATGAGCCTTTATCTCGGCGCCCGACATCCTTACTACCGTTGCTTCCTTCCGGATCTAGCGGGGTTCGTAAGTGTTCGTCGCGAGTAGACCCAAAAGGCCACCATAATGAACAGCGAAGCCTAGCAAACATTTTAGGAAAAATAAAGCCGATTGAGCAATTAGTACAATGTCAATTGCCGCAAGAGCCATCTACTTGTATAATCTGGGATTTTACTTAACTGAGAACGAATATGAGCACAAACCTTAACCTTAATAACCTTATGAAAGAAGCTGAAAAGATGCAAAAGCGTATGCAAGAAGCGCAAAAACAGCTTACCGAACTTGTCGTAACTGGCGAATCTGGCGCTGGTATGGCTAAAGTTGAAATGAATGGCCGTCATGATGTTAAAAAAGTAACTATTAAACCTGATCTTCTAGATGAAGGTGCCGAAATTGTTGGTGAGATGGTTGCTGCTGCTGTTAATGATGCCGTGCGTAAAATTGAAAAAGAATCACAAAGAAGAATCGGCGAGTTAACCTCTGGTATTAACATTCCCAATGTCTTCCCTGAAGATAAAGATGAATGATTATAAGCTTAATACTTATGCTACCTCATCTAATATCCTAGAACAGTTAATTAAAGCCCTACGCTACCTACCAGGCGTAGGGCCGCGTTCCGCTGAACGTTTGGCTTATTATTTATTGCAATCTAAAGAGCGCAGTCAGTATCTTGCCCACACCCTCCAAAATGCTTTAGATAAAATTCAACAATGTAGCCTGTGTAATCATTATTCCCAAGAAACAATTTGCCCAAGATGCTCTGACAATAAGCGAAATAAACAACTACTTTGCATAGTAGAAACCCCACAAGATTTACTAGCTATTGAGCAAAGCTCAGCTTATAAAGGACTCTTTTACGTTCTAATGGGAAGGATTTCCCCGCTTGATGGAATAGGCCCTGATGAATTAAATTTAGCTAAGTTACTGAAAATTATGCAACAAAACTCTATAACAGAAGTCATTTTAGCCTTGAGTCCAACGGTCGAAGGCCAAACAACTTCACATTACCTCCAAGCGCTCCTTGCACCATTAAAACTTAAATTAACTCAATTAGCGCAAGGGATCCCCCTTGGCAGTGATTTAGCTTCACTTGATAGCCTTACAATTGCCAACGCTATCTCAAACCGCCTTGTTTTGCAGCCACATCTTGACTGATTTAACTAAGTTATCTTGGACTTTTAAAATTTCAGCTGCGTAAGGACCAATTTTTAGGCAACAATCAGCAGGGGGAATGCTCCCTAAAGTTTCAATAATTAAACCACTTATAGTTTTAGGGCCAATAAGAGGTAAATTCCAGCCTAAGGCACGATTAACATCTCTTATAGTTGTGCCAGCATCTAGTAAAAATATACCATTTTCAAGGGGTACTATATCTTTATTAATAATAGACATATCAGTAGTAAATTCACCCACTATTTCCTCTAAAATATCTTCTAAAGTTGCTAAACCTTGTAATTCTCCATATTCATCAACTACAAAAGCACAGCGCTTTCTTAATTTTCTAAAATGCAAAATTTGCACATTAAGCTTAGTGGACTCAGGGATAAAATAAGGGGGATCAGCAATTTCAAGTAATGTTTCGAGAGTAAGGGTTTCATCAACTGCTAGATGCAAAATATTTTTCACATGTACAAGGCCAACTAAACGCTCTATATTGCTGCGGTAAATAGGCAAACGTGTATGTTGTGATGTACTAAGTTGATTCAACACTGTATGCCAAGGTTCTTCTATATCAATTCCAATAAGATCGGCTTTAGGGATCATTATGTCTTCAACTGTTGCATGTTCTATATCTAATAGACTAATTAACATACGTTTATGATCAGAAGGCAAAACGCCTCCTGACTCTACTAAAACTGTGCGCAGCTCCTCTTGCGATAAAAAGTCCTTAGGCAGCTCTTTTGTGGAAATAGAAAATAGTGACAAAGTTAAACTACTTACTCGAGTTATTAACCAAACTAAAGGCGAGAAAATGATCTGAAAAACCCGCAACAACCAAGATGTAAAAAAAGCTACTTTCTCAGGATAAACTGCCGCTACAGTTTTAGGCGCCATCTCCGCAAAAACTAAAATAACTATTGTCAATAAACTTGTTGCAGTAACAACCCCCAAATCCCCATAAAGCTTTTGACCTAAAAGAGTTGCTATAGTAGATGCAAAAATATTGCCTAATGTGTTACCAATAAGTACCACACTTAATAAATAATCAGGGCGTTTTAGCATATTGCTGACCCTAATAGCTTTAAGATTACCTTTTTTTACCAAATGCTTAAGTCGATAACGATTAAGCGACATCATGCCTATTTCAGATGCGGAGAAAAACCCTGATAAAACGATAAGTATAAAAAGAATCAACAATAACAATAAATTTGACAAAGAAAGCTCCTTTTAGCTTTATATGAACCGAGTATTTTCCTCTTGCAAGGATTTTCTTTCAAGTTAAAGGGAGACCCTAGTATTTCCAAGGATTTTGGGTATACTTATTGGTTTTGTCTTGAGCTTATAAATGTTTGATCAACTTACTTCACGCTTATCTGATGCCTTCAAGCAATTACGCGGCCTTAGCCATTTTACTGAAGCCAATATAGAACCTACTCTAAAAGAAGTGCGCTATGCTCTTATTGAAGCAGATGTTGCGCTTAAGGTAGTTAAAACTTTTATAGAAACGCTTAAAGATCAAGCCTTAGGCAAGGAAGTTGATAAAAATCTATCTCCCGCGCAAGCAATGATTAAACTTGTGCAGCAAGAGTTAATCAATGCTTTAGGCGCTGAAAAAAGTGATTTACAATTTAATACTCAGCCTCCTCTTGTAATCTTAATGGCTGGCTTACAAGGATCTGGAAAAACCACCACCGCAGCTAAATTAGCTAATTATTTAATTAATAAAGAAAATAAAAAAGTTATGCTAGCATCAGCTGACGTTTATCGACCAGCGGCAATTGATCAATTAGAGGTGCTTGCCACTCAACTTTCCTGCCCATTTGTGCATGCCACTCCACAAGAAGATCCTATTGCAATCGCTAAACGCGCTTTAGATAATGCCAAAAAACAATACGTTGATGTATTAATATTAGACACTGCGGGCAGGCTCCATATTGATGATGCCATGATGCAGGAAATTAAACAGCTCCATCAGGCAATTACTCCTATTGAAACTCTCTTTGTAGTTGACAGCATGACCGGCCAAGACGCTGCTCTTACTGCAAAAGCCTTTAATGAGGCTCTCCCACTTACCGGCGTTATTTTAACCAAAACAGATGGTGACACAAGAGGCGGGGCTGCGCTTTCGGTTAAAACTTTAACTGGTAAACCAATTAAGTTTGTCGGCACTGGGGAAAAAATTGAAGCCCTTGAACCTTTTCATCCTGATAGAGTTGCCTCACGCATTCTAGGCATGGGAGATATGCTTTCTCTCATCGAAGATATCGAACAAAAAGCTGACTTAAAAACCCAAGAAAAGCTCGCGCAAAAACTCAAAAAAGGCCAAGGTTTTGATCTAGAAGACTTCAGAACTCAGCTAATCCAAATGAATGAATTAGGCGGCATAGGCGAGATGATGAAAAAACTCCCAGGTCTTGGGGCTATGCAAGCACAACTACCCATAAATATGAGTGAAAAACTAATTAATAAGACTATAGCTATGATTGACTCAATGACACCTAAAGAACGCCAAAACCCCCGCATAATCCTTGGTTCCCGCAAAAAACGGATCGCCCTTGGCTCTGGCACCCAATTACAAGACGTTAATCGCCTCCTTAAACAATTCGAGCAAATGCAAAAAATGATGAAAAAATTCATGAAACCAGGCGCGATGAAAAATCTAATGCGTGGAATGGGCGCGCTTAAACATATACCTGGGATAGATGCTTTGCTTAAGGGAAAGAAGTAGATACTTGTGTACTTTAGCCGATAACCTGACAATTCTCACAACAAGTCGTGCAACGCTGCCCCAGGTTAATTGATGTTATTTTTTGCCCACAAACAACACAAGGTAAATTAGCGCGGCCATATACTAATAGCTGCTGCGCAAAATACCCCGGCTCGCCTTTACTGTTTATATAATCTTTTAAACTTGTGCCCCCCGCTTTAATCGAGGCATGTAAAGTTTCTTTAATAGCAATTACTAATCTTTCACAATCTTTAAGACTAAGATTTTTAGCTAAAGTTTTAGGATGAATTTTTGCCAAAAACAGCGCTTCAGTTGCATAAATATTACCAATGCCCGCAACTACCTTACTATTCAGCAAACAATTTTTTATTGGCATTTTACGTTTTATAGTTTGGGCGTATAAATACTCGCCATTAAATAGATCTAGCAAAGGCTCAACCCCAATTGATTTAAGCAAAGGATGCAAAAGAGGATCTAGATCTGTAAAAAGAATAGCCCCAAAACGCCGCGGATCATGGTAACGCAAAATTTTGTTATCACTTAACAAAAAGTCCACATGATCATGGGGTTTTAAAGGAATAGCTTGCTGCAATAGGCGTAAGCTTCCAGACATGCCCAAATGAATAATTACAGAACCATTGTTAAGCTTTAGCAGTAAATACTTACCCCTGCGCGTAATATCAATAATTTTTTGGCCACTTACCTTAAACTTAAGATCTGAAGGTACCCCAAACCTAAGCTTAGGTTGCCTAACTACTACATCAAGAATAATTGAATTTTCAAGATAAGGCGCTAAACCGCGTTTGATAGTTTCAACTTCGGGAAGTTCTGGCATAAAATTAAGTCTAGATAAGGAAAAATCGCAAGGGACAATATCACCTTAAGTATTTATGTGCAAACAATTATTTATGCGAAAAGTCAGGATAATGATTTTATCGATGGCTCATATCCGGTCTTTGCTGCTCTTCAGATAAACTCGGTGCAAGTTCTTTGCTAAAATCATAAATGGCAATACGATCGCGGCCTTTAAACACTTTAATCGTGCAGACTCCTTTGGCTTTAGATTTTTCAATTATAAAGTTTCTCGCGATTGTAGCTGCCTCTTCCATATCTTGTATATTCATTGTACGTTCCTGTTTAAAACGTACTTTGTTAAATTTTTGTTTGAGAGCAAAAGCATCGGTATATGATATGATAGCAAAATACCCGCCACCCAGATCGATGGGAAAATTATTTTCAAGGTTAACTTTTATGATCGGCTTTTTATCTTCATGACGGCATGCACATTCTGTATAATCTGTTTTACCTACTCCCGCACGCACTACTTGCTGCTGTATCACTTTCGCACCTTTTTGTATTTCAAAAATACTAATTTCCTTTGTTTTAGCTAATTCATCCTCAACATTTCCTGTATTTGTCAGTTTGTAAAAACTACAATACTCAGAAAAATCTGTAGGTAAATTACCATTGGGTTGCAACAGTGGACTGTAAAATATCTTCTTTGAGTCTGGTGGACGATCTTTTGGATCTACACGTTGGCCGAAGTGGCTTTCTTCTGCAGTTCCAGTAGTGTAATGGTCTGTCATTAAGGTCATATTTGCAATTACTCGCGCATAATAAACAAAATCTACTTTATCAAAATTATCCCTTGTAATATCAAGGCATTGCTCCTCGTGATATTTATCAATCAGCAGATTTATCACTTCTTCTACTGTTTCTTTTGATGCAAGCTGATCGATAAACTCATTGAGTTCTTTAAGCTGGGCCTTATATGGATAAAAACCGAGATCTTGAATAAACCTAAACATCTCAGCGCGTTTAATGTCAGGACTCATCTTCATCATAGTTGCAATTTTTGCTTTAATCTCAGCACCAGTAAGATGTTGACCAGAAACATAAGATATTGTCTTTAAATGATTGGTATGCTTGTCAAGATCTACAATGCCTTGGAGTTCTTGAGTATCTTCAATATTACTTTCGGCATATGCCTTTTTTACTCGCCCCACAAGACCAGTTACTCCCTTATGAAACTCTGATTTTTCTATAATGCCTGCAATATAATTGCGATATTTTTTAGCAAATGCTTGTGAAATACGTCCAGTTCTCTTATGTGTTGAAGAAGTCAATACATCTACAGTAGCCGCTCGTTGTAACGCAGAGTAATTCCGCATAATGGCAGGGACAACTATCTCGGGTACACTACTAGGTACAACTCTGGATGTATGCTGTAGTCCCGTCATAGTCTGAGCAACCCGTCTAAAAATGGTTCTTCTAAACATTTCTTACTCATATTAATGTTTACATATCCATATTATAGTTTATAATTACAATTAATGATTTTTTATGTAATTTTACTGGTGGTGTTATGCGTAGATTTATTAATAAAGCAACAAATGAGGTGGGTAAAAGACTGATGAAATCAACTATAACTTCAAATACAGAGCAAATTATTAATAAATATAGACATGATAATCCTAACTTGTGGAATAGAGTAAAAAATTTGTTGGCTGACAAATCTCCTCCTATTGAAGATGTCTTACAGGCGAATCACGATTTAGCGCGAAGTTATATTGAACACCCATCTAAGCTTTCAGACATTGAAGCTATCTTAAGAACCCTAGATAATAAAATAGAAACCCAAATTAGCTCTTCAAAGGGACCTTATAAGTAGCTCTTCGTCCACACATTCCCTTTAAAAGAATGGGAAAGATAAGACATCCCCATTTAAAACAAATCCAGCGCACCCAGGATCTGCTTGCCAGGTTAAGTTGCTGTTGTTGAGAGTAACCTTGCAGATTCTAGTTGTTTTTTTATCGCTTCCGGTAATTAAAATATTAGTATCACCAGCATTCAAAGTCACATATTTATCTGCCTCTGGTGAATCTGCTCTAACTGTTTTGCCATTGATAGTTATAGTAGTGCCTGCTGCAATTCCTAAGAAAACTGTTTTAGTATTGGGAGGAATTGGTAGAGGGTTCGGGATCTCAATAGAATAATCACCAGTGCTTAGTTTAGATATAAGCAAACCTTTATCGCATAGGTAGCCGCCATCTTGCACCGCTTGTAGTGAATTAGTAGTTTTAACTAGAACGCATTCTGCTTTATTGTTTCCCTGCATTGCAACAAGTGTCTCATTGCGGCCAATTGTGACATCTTCTACGTTAATACTACCACCGTTTTCAAGGGTTTTATTAACAAAATTAACTGATTCATCCTTACCCATATTAAAAATGATGTTTTTTGATTCATTAACAGGTGGGGGTGGTGGATTATCTGGTGTACTATTATTTGGAATCTCAGCTGGTAGATATAAGTCTATTTTACCATCTGCTACTACGTGGTTTATACGATTGCATAATTCACCACTTCCTTTTACTATATTGTCCTTACTAAAAGTTAAATCACAACTGCCCCAAATCTCCTTATCTTTTTGCTTTGCTTTTAGAACAGTTTGGACAGGAAAAACTCCTGAATATAAATCTTGCGCATTATTAATTACAACACCATTTAATTGAGCAATTTCAACGTATGATGGATTATAATTCACGTGGAATAAAAACCCTTTTGGTGCTGGATTTGGCGGATTTGGATTATCATCGTTGCCATTACTAGGTGTAGGTAAACCTTGTTTAGGGCAAAATATAACTTCAAATTGGGTGTGGGCATTACATTGGACTAACCCATAATCATCATCGTAAGCATAAGTATATGAGTTACAATGTTGCCTTAAAATTGCATCCCGATAAGCATTTCTACTAGCTGGGCCTTGTCTACATTGCTCACTACTAATTGGAGGTGTAGGGCAACAATACCATTTAGCAAGATCTGATTCTGGGGTAATAGGTGTATTAGAATCACTTGCTAGGCGCATAGCCCAACCACCGCTCGCATTACCGTTTTCGCTCCCTTGAGACAAGGTTAATTTTGCACATGGACTAAAGCAGCCAGCAACTTTATTAGTCTCAGGATCAATCCATTTCAAATTAACAGACGTAAGACTTATGTGGTTTACTTCTTTAAAAGCTCCATCTGAAGATAAATTTACATCTGTAGGACAGTTTTCCACATCCAAATCTTTACAGTCCACACCAGGATTTTTAATAGGTTTATCATCATTGCCTATGCAAGTTCCATTATCATTTTTTACTACCACTTGATAAGGCAGAGTATACCCATCTACAACAGATGCATCCCACCAGGTGGTAGCATCAAGTTGATGAGACGGATCGCTTGGATTTTTGGCACAGTTACCATCTTGTGGTGGTAACCGACATCCCCATGAAGCTTCAAATTTGCTATTTACGTCAGGAGCAAAAGGTCCATTAAAACTTTCCCCAATTTCGCAATCTTTAGCCCCTGCTTTACAATCTACAGCCGTACTTTCGCCCAATTTACAGCTGTAACCATTAGATGCACATCCTGTTTTTGCCCAAAAACGTGTTGCCGCCAACCCTGCTGCTGGAATATTATAGTCATAAAAGTAGTTTTTCTTTATTTCCACCACAATTGGATCGCTAGTATGGTGAATAAAATCTTGTTGAACCCAAATAGTTTCGTCACACTGATTAGTAACCCTTAAAATAGAATTCTGTTTATTAGCATCTTTTACATCGTTCACTTTATCGTCTGCAAGAACATCAATTTTCCAGATTAATAAAATTACTCCTACTATGTAATTTAAGTATCTCATTATCTTCTCTTTTGGTGGAATATTATAATATTTAATTATAGTAGAAGTTTTGCAAAATGTGATTTTGTTAGCCAACTCATGTATAGAGTAAACGTACCTACAAAATCACTGTGATTGGGTTGAAAAACGGCTATTGTTCACATAACATAATTGTTACTCAGGCTACGGCGCAAGAGACTATCGGCATGCTCGATATAGCAAATTTAACTAAGTCACGTCAGCTCCATGCTTACTTTGCGCTTTTTGTATTCTTGAGCATCTTATGGATCTGTTACGCTTATTGCTTTAATACACCTATTTTTCCCCTGGATGATGGCTTTATCGTTCTGCATAATGCACAAGTATTGCACGATGGCTATGATCGAAATTATGTAGGAGTTCCTGCGCTAGCTGGGGCAACAAGCCCATTACATCTTTTGGTGCTTTATGTATTATTATTTTTTATATCTCCCTTATGGGCTATGGCTACGGCTAATTGGTTGGCCATTATTGCTTTCGGCCTAGGATTGCTACGCTTGGCTTTTATTTTTCGCGCTTCGTTTCTGCAAGCAACTTTGTTTTGTATCTCTGGTTTAACTATAGGGCTGATGATTTTTCAGTTGTTAAATGGTTTGGAAACTGGTTTGAGCTTAGCTGCTGTCACGTGGCTATTATGTCTTTCTATTAACCCTACACAACGCATCTTGCGGAGTATCATTTGTGGTTTATTGCCATTTTTGCATCCTGAATTATTGCTCCTAAGTGTGTCATTGTGGGGATTTTATGGTTGGCAATATTGGCAACGTGATCGTGAAATAAAATCAGTATTTCGCTATCTCGCAGAAGATGCAGGATGGATGGGGTTGGCAGCGCTGCCGTGGATCATGTGGTATTGGTGGAGTTTTGGTACTCCTTATCCTTTGACTATATCAGCAAAACAAGCTTTTTTTGCCCAATTGTATTTGCCATTTCTTGCAAAATGGAAAATTTTTTATAAATATTTTATTAATTTCATATTTTTTATGGGTTATTTTAATGGTATAGGCATGATTTTATTGTTATTGCTTACACCGCTTGGTCGCACTGGGTTCTTTTCTCTGAGTTGTTTTTTTCTGCTTTATCTTTTTATTTACCCAGACGGTCTTGAGATGAACTATCAGAGATATATTTATGCAAATTTTCCTGTGTTATTGTTTGGGTTAATATCCTGTATCAATTATCCTCAAAAATTAATACGGGGTTTAGCGAACGCGATCCTTATTTATACTGCCATTTGTTCGTTTTTTATGTTTCCCCTACGAGTGCGTGATTTTATTTACTTTTCGGTGGTACAGACTGTAAAACAAACGCATGTGGCATCCTGGACCATGAAAAACTTACCATCAAATAGCGTGCTGCTTATCCTAGATGCAGGATACATGGCTTATGCTACCCCCTTTCATTTAATTGATTTGGTTGGACTGAAAACCCCTGCCATGATTCGCTTTCATCAACAATATACCTTGCCTAGTGTGGGTAAAGATCGCTCGAAAGCAATTGCCGCAATTATCAGCGCAACGCATCCTAATTATCTGATTGATTTTCCTATATGGGAACATGGCCTCGGGATCCTGCAAAACCTGGATAGTTATGGCTGGCACTTACAGATGGTTCATTTTCATGGAAAAGATGGGTATCGGGTGTATAAAATTCTGCCTAAAGCATCTAATAACGAGTTACTGTACTGGCGGCAGTCGTTATGAATATGGGGTCAGGCTGACCTCATATTATGGGAGTTACGAGTAGAGGCGCGTATTAACAATAGCATCATTAATTATATTAACAGCCCCATCATTTTTAGACTCTTGGGCAAATTGCAATAACCGCTTTAATTTATCTAAAGGCTGTGCGCTTTTTAATAGCAGTAATAAATCAAGAGTAATTAGGGTGGTTTTAAATATAGTTATACCAAGATACTTTACTCTATAATCGCGCAATTTTTTAAGATGATTCATTTCTCCATGCAAAAAAGAATATATTTTTTCAATTAATTCTTGAGGAACATTTTTCAAGCTACAGTCTTTTTGCCGACGAAAAAACCCACAATGGCCGGCTAAGAAAAATGGTAGCGTACGAGATTGTAATGAATATCCATTATTTGCAAGAGTTAGTGTTGTGGATGGGTGTTTGGCTGCATTAATTCTTTTAAATGATGCTTCAGTTTCTTGAATGCTTTTATCACTAAATACCCCATTTTTATCAGCAATAACGGTAGATACTTCAGGCCCAAGAGATTCTAATATAGCGACTAATACCGCCTCATATAAACCATTACCACTTAAATTTATACTTCTTATATTAGACGGCAAATTATTAAAGATTGCTCTTAAAGCTGTTGGTGAATGATGGCCTATGCAATTGTAGCCTAATTCAACATGCTTAACATTAGGAGATAAGCCTTGCAAGGTTTCTTTTAGATCTGATGCTTTTACTACGGTAAAACCCTTGCTAAGAAAACCATTGTTGCTTAAATCAACGCGAATAACTTTAGAGGGCAAGTATTTTAAAGCGTTTTCGAGAAAATATCCCTTTTGCCTCCAAAGCTCATTAGCGCTTAAATTAACATATGTAACATTAGGAGGTAGATATTGTAAAATCTCCTTTAAAGTAGCAGGTTCCGAATTGAAACCAAGTTCATTGCCACTCAAATCAACATGAGTAATATTAGAGGGTAATTTTTGGAGAGCTTCTTTCCATTTTAGGTTTATACGCAACAATACGTTGTTACTTAAATTAATTATTTTAACCCCAGATGATAGGCCTTGAAAAATCTCACTTAGTTCTTCGCCTGTTTTTCTGCCAAGCTCATTGGTGCTCAAATTAATATTAGTGACATTAGGATGTAAGCCTTGAAGAGCTTCTTTTAGCTCTGCCGCTGTTTTAGATCCTAGTTCATTTTCACTTAAATCAACGTGAGTAACATTAAGAGGCAAGCCTTGCAAGGCTAATTTTAGTAAGGAAGTTCTCATTGAACAAAACTCATTGTTCTTCAAATTAACATGCGTTACAGAATATGGTAATCCTTGTAAGGCTTCTTTAAACTCTTCTCCTTTCTTTCTCCAAAGAGCGTTGTAGGATAGGTCAACAGAAGTCACTTTAGAAGATAATCCTTGCAAGATTTCTTTGAGCTCCGCTCCTGTTTTGTGCCAAAGACCATTGTAGTGTATGCAAACATGAGTAACCGTTAAAGGTAAGCCTTGCAAGGTCAATCTTAGTGCTGATCCTCTGCTTTTCCAAAAATCATTGTGCGACAAATTAACATAAGTAATATAAGGCGGTAATCCTCGTAAAGCTTCATTTAGCTCAACACCGCTTTTACGCCAAAGTTCATTTCTGCTTAGAATAACACCGGTAAAATTTTCCGGTATGTTTTGTAATGTTTCTTTGATCTCTTTTAAAGTACAGTTTCCCAAATTTTTGTTATTTAGGTACGCGTATTGCATGAATTTATTCGCATCCTATGTCTGTTATAAATTGTTTGAATAAATAAATCACTACGTACTTCTTTAAGTGTCATCCTCTTTCCATGCTGTTCCATATAAAATAGGAGGAATGATTGTAGTAGTGTTTGTTTTCTGGTTCATCATCTAGAAATTTATTTTAATTGTAGTGTTATGCATTATAATGCAAATAATCAAACCTGCTACTCTTTCAGCCTCTTCCAATTCAAACGGTGATGAGCTTGTAATCCTACTTGGCGGTGGATCAAAAAAACAACAAAGTAAGGATATCAAGAAAGCACAAGAGCTTTGGCGAGAGTATAAGCGTTTAAAAAAACGGGGAGTATGACATCATGGCCTTAACGAAAGATTTTAAAATCACTATCAAAGAAAGAGCGCAACGTGATGCAGATTTTAGACAAGCATTACTGATTGAAGCAATCAATTCATTATTAGCAGATGAGGTCGACGTAGCAAAATCGTTATTACGAGACTACATCAACGCCACCATCGCATTTGAACCATTAGCTAAGCGGGTAGATAAAAACAGTAAAAGCTTGCAACGAATGTTTAGCGCCCGAGGAAACCCTACCGCACAATCCTTGTTTTCAGTGATTAGTGTATTACAAGAAGCGGAAGGAATTAAATTAACGGTAGGTCTTGCTCATTGAGCATTCGAATGATCTCACACTCTTGAACATTTCTGTAACACTGGTTTGATCATCAACCAGATCATGCATCAGTATGTGTAAAGGGGTCTACCATCGGATGATGCAAGTGACGAAGGCGGCATTTCAAGTCAAGCCAACACTTTTTCAAGTAGCGGACCCCTTAAGCCACACCTCCGTCAGGTCGTATAATATACAATCTTTTGAGAGGCGTCACCTGCAAAATCCGATGGTAGACCCCTTTCCATTTTGGATTCGCATTTTAATAGACTTTTATCCAAAATTAGTTTATTATGTGAGCAAATTTATATTGTACATCTTTTTAGAGGGTTTATTCGAGTCATGAAAATTATTTCTTAAGCTTGCCCAGGCACTGGGCTTTGGTTAAAACCATGTGATTTTTGTTAATGCAAATATCACGCCCTTACTTAAGAGAGATATACATGATGCATAAACCGATTCAATTTAAAAACATCTGCTTTTCACTCTCCCATAAACTCTGTTTTGAGCAATTTAACGAGACGATTTCATATGGTCAGCGTATTGCTATCATTGGACAAAATGGAAGTGGTAAATCAACATTATTGCGCATGCTACAAGGTCTTATTGAACCTACTGACGGCGAGTTAGTGATACCCCATGATTTAATAATGGGCTACGTACCACAATTGATCGATGAGCTTGAGATATTAAGTGGTGGTCAGCGATTTAATGAAAAATTAACTCAAGCCATGGCTGGTTTTCCTAATATTTTATTGTTAGATGAGCCAACTAATCATCTTGATCGAAAAAATCGACAGTCTCTTATGCGGATGTTGCGATCATTCGAGGGTACTTTAATCATTGTAACGCATGATGTGGAGTTGCTGAGTCAGACCGTTGATACCATTTGGCATATTGATCAGGGTAAGATTTGCGTGTTTACAGGATCTTACGAAGATTATCGGCGTGAACTGGCTATTCAATATCAATCTATTGAGCAAGAACTATCGCAGTTATCACGACAGAAAAAAGATGCACATCGTAAGTTAATGAAAGAACAAACTCGCGCGAAAAATAGTCGCATAGGCGGTGAGAAAAAGATTGAAAACAGGAAATGGCCTACTGTTGGCTCCGCAGCCAAGATGGGTCGAGCCAATGAAACATCAAATCGTAAGAAAAGTGAAATTAGCCATAAAAAGCAGGTGTTGACAGAACAGATGTCGGTTTTACGACTTCCTGAAATCATCAAACCTACGTTTTCAATCCAAGCGAGTGAAAGTGGAAGGGTGTTGGTCTCCATTAGTGATGGTAGCGTTGGCTTTGAAAGTCCAATTTTAACAGCTATCAACTTGTCTGTGACAACTGGCGAAAGAATTGCAATTTCTGGTGATAATGGATCGGGAAAATCGACCCTGATTAGAGCTATTTTGGGTGATACCACTATAGCTAAAACGGGATCTTGGCAAGTGTTAAGGCGAGAAGGCATTGGTTATCTTGATCAGCACTATTCGACGTTAGATGTGCAGAAAACAGTTTTGGATATCATGCAAGACGTTGTGTCGAATTGGTCTCATGCTGAGATTAGAAGGCATCTAAATGATTTTTTATTTCGTAAAAACGAAGAAATCAATGCAACCGTTTCAAATCTGTCTGGTGGTGAAAAGGTACGTTTATCATTAGCAGTGATTGCGGCCATTACACCAAAACTGTTAATACTTGATGAAATAACAAATAACTTGGATTTAGAAACCAGATCTCATGTGATTCAGGTCTTGCAAGATTATCCAGAAGCAATAGTGGTTATCTCACATGATGCTGATTTTTTAGCAGCCATACAGATTACCGCACATTATTTTATTCATAACGGTGTGCTTGAGCCCATAATAGAAGGACTATGATGAAACAAATAACTTCCAAGAGCCTGGTTTTATTAACCATCATATTGATGGACTTGTTAAGATGAAGTGATGAAATTTGGAGATATAAAATAAATGACTATACCTTACATTAATCTTATCCGTACCGTTTGGCAAAACGGTAAACCGTGGCATCGGAAGATCGTTGGTTATTACTGTGCATACATCGTAGCACAAGGATTTTTAAGTTTAAGTCCCTACGCTTTTGGACGAACCATTGATTTGTTACAGAATTTTTCTCCAGATAAATTTCATCAACTTTTGTTTTGGTTGATATTTGGAGTGATGTTGCATCCATTATTTTGGTTATTTCACGGCCCTGCGCGGGTGGTAGAGCGTAATGTGGCACTAAAAATCCAACAAACGTTTATGCAAAACATCTACCAAAAATTGACGCAGCTGCCTTTAAAATGGCATCAAAATCATCATTCTGGCGATATCATTACTAGAATTAATCGAGCCTGTACTGCGCTGAAAAAATTTGCCGAAGATCAGTTTATTTACATTGAAACGGTGATTCGATTTTTAATCTCCATTGGCTTTTTATTTTGGATTTCAATACCAATTGGTTGTTTAAGTTTGCTGACCTGTATACTCGCGACTGTTGTAGTTGTTCTTTATGACCGAAAATTAGTTGCGCTCTATGAACGGGAGAATGAAGCAGAAAATCATATTGGCTCTGGGCTATTCGATTACATTAGTAATATGACCACCATATTGACATTACGCTTGGGTCAACTGACTGAATCGAATCTTGTCAAACGACTAGCAACAATTTGGCCTTCTTATAAACCAGAGGTTGTATTAAATGAAGTGAAATGGTTTGTGATGAACATTATCGTCACTGTGCTGCAAGCCATTATTTTACTAGGATTTATCCTGATCCAACTCAAAGAGGTAAATGCCATTTTGATTGGTACGGTGGTGATGATTTTCCGATATCAGTGGGATCTCAGTGATGTTTTTTATACCTTTAGCGCACATTACAGTGAACTGGTTCAAAGGAATACGAATGTCCAAAGTATTCAACCCATTGTAGAAGATATTCAACAGTACGCTCACACTATTCCTGGAGAGGAGATTGCTGAGCATTGGAAAACAATGTCAATTGATGGCCTTAATTATCAGCATCCTGAGGCGCATGAAAAAAATGTCATTCGTGATGTTACATTGAACATTACTAGCGGTGAAAAAATTGCCCTGATTGGTGCAAGTGGCGCAGGCAAAAGCACATTATTAAACCTATTGTCTGGTTTATATACACCAGATACGGCATCACTTTGTATTGATGGAAACTGCTTTCAATCTTTAGAACCCCTGCATGCTATTACAACGCTTATCCCACAAGAACCAGAGATTTTTGAAAACACCATTGCGTTTAATATAACCATGGACTTAGAAGCAACCCCTGAAGATTTACAGAAAGTGATGATGCTATCAGGGTTTGCTCCTGTATTAGAGACTCTTAAATACGGCCTAGCTACCGATATTCGTGAAAAAGGTCTTAATTTATCAGTTGGCCAAAAACAACGATTAGCGCTTGCCCGTGGCTTATTTGCGGCACGGTTTAGCTCGTTTATTTTAATGGATGAGCCCACATCGAGTGTTGATTTGCCAACGGAAAAAACAATATTATCTGGCGTCATTGATGAATACCCTAACGCTACTCTGATGGTTTCGCTCCATCGTCTCCACCTTTTACCTAAATTTTCACGTATCATTATGCTCAAAGATGGGAAGGTAGTCGCTGATGGGCTTACAGAAGAGCTATTAAGTCTGGATAATCCCGTGAAAACGCTTTGGGAGAAATATCAAAAACATTCATCATGAGCGCGATATTATTTTGTGGCATAGTTTTCACCGAGGCCAGTCAAGATGCATGTAAAGGGT
>Ga0155589_141_pt4 | contig 22084 bp, 19 predicted proteins | sample RifCSPhighO2_12_FD_107246 | JGI IMG/M metagenome (GOLD analysis project Ga0155589, IMG submission 107246) | Legionellales bacterium RIFCSPHIGHO2_12_FULL_37_14 | reverse complement strand
CTTGGAGTATCAAGACCGACACCTTTTACCTTCTTTTTGCGTAAGTATTCTGCAGCTTCCTTGGATATGCCAGGAAAATGTAAGTTTTTTACATCGTTAAATTTAGCTGTGCCTAAGTATTTCTGCTTATTTGGCCAAAATTTCTCCCATCCTGTATAAAAAAGAACTATATCTTGATCAGTAAGTGGGCGCAACGCTGCTTCAAATTTTTGAATGTCAGCAGCTGAAATAGCATAGTCATGATCCTTGCTTACTTCTCTCTTTACGTTGATAACTATAGCTTCACCGAATAGCTGGCTAAGAGGAATTTTGTCGACAGTTAAACCATTTTTGGCAAAATGATAGGGGGCATCAATATGGGTGCCGCCGTGTTCGGAGGCGCAAAATTTAAATGCCGAATAAAAATAGCCTTCTTTGGTTGTGCCAACGTAAATAGGAAAAAGGCTAAAGCCTTTTTCTGTTGGCCAATAAATAGTTTCATTTGAAAACTCGTGGGTTAAATCAATTATTTGTTTATTACTATGGGCAAAAGTTACTTGCAGGGAAAATAATAAGCCAATAGTAAAAAGCTTTGTGATTTGCATTTTTCAAAATCCATATTTATTAATGTAATTTAGTGTAGATTAATTACGCCTTTCTCTCAATGTGGCGTGTAGCTTGTGGGGATTGTTACATCTTTTAATGAGTAAGGATTATGCATAAACCTTTGGGGTGAAGATGCGGCGCTAGCAGGGTTATTTGCTGATGCAGCTTCAGTATTCCAATTTTGCGATTGCGAGGAGTTTAAGCTGTGATTTTGCGGGGGTGTTGCCGGTCTTAGAAAGCTAAGTTTTTTTTCCCAGTCTGATGGTCTTTGTGGTTGATTGTTATCATTAAGCATAGGGTTTTTCCTTGTTTGATGGGCCTGGTTTTCTACTATTTGTTTGGCTATTTTAGGTGCATCTTGGGTTTTAATTTCTTCTTGCGGGATAGTACAAGGAGGGTTTTTAGGTAGCGGGGTATGTTTAGGTTTTGGTTTTATTTTGTGCGTTTCTTTCCAGGTTGCAAGGGTTTTCAAAGTCTTTTCTTGGGCTTGCAGCTTTTTTTTAGTTTCCTGTTCTAAAAAAAGCTTTTGCTTTTCTTCGGCAATTTGGCGGTTTAACTTAATTAATTGATTATAATCAGGGGGATTATTATTTTGGCTGGCAGAGGTTTCAGGAGGGGGTGGCAATGTAATGGGGGGAGAGACTTTATGTTCAAGTGGTTCTTCTTGCGGTTGGGGATTTAAGCTTTCTATTGCAGGCTCGGTATTAAGGTTATTGGTATTTTGGCCTTGAGGCTCTGCATGATTTTTAATTTGCGCAATAAACTTTTCCCCTGGCCTGCCAGTAGTTTTTAGGCGGGAGCAGAATTGTTTTTCTGATACAGTATCGTGGTTAATATAATAAGTTATATTCTCGCTTAATTTTACAGCAAAACGTAAGTTAGGAGCGGCAAAAAAGTCTAGTGCAACTAAAGTATCTCCTATATACATTTTTCCAACTTCGAGAAGCGCTCTTTCTCCATTTACGCCATGGCGAAAAATAATATCTAAAAAGTTAGCGTATTTATATTTAACCGTTCCAAATAGTAAGTAGCCTTTAAATAAACCTTGGGCGGTAAAAAAATTTATTTGGTCAGCTGGGAGTTTTATGCGCCAAACAGTATTAATCCACCTTTCTAACTCATCTTCGGGAAAATAGAAGCGTAACTCTCCATTAGTGTCAGCAAATCTTGGTTCTAATGGGTTTTCAAATTTCCCTTTATACTTACATGTGGAGTTTATTCCCGGTGGGGGTTTTATAAATGGTAAGAGGATATTCTCGCTAAGAAAATAAACGAAAGAGACTAGTGGTTTAAGATAAGGGTAGATTATATTTTTTAGGGTATAAGAAAAGCTTTTGATGGGAGATAGAAAGTGGGTTAAGGCTTCACCAGTAAAATAAATAAATGCTAATTTAAGCATGCTATTTAAGCTTGGTTGCAGGGCTGTGAAATATAGCGATGCTGCTAAGACAAAAATTATAAAATTAAATTTACTGGAGGAATCAAGGCCAGTAAAGGTGTCAATTTCTCCTGCAAAGGTTGTTTGGGTTATTTTAACAGCGTCCATATGTATATAATTTAATCCAGAATATGCAGTTGCAACTTTTTGGAAGCGTTTTAAGCGTAAATTAGGAGTTTTTTGTAAGTTAGCGGATATGGAGATCATTTTATTGGCAAAAGAAATTTCAAGCTGGTGCGAAAAATGCGTAATATTATCATCATGGATGTAGAGTAATTTAATCGCATATTTTTGATCGGGCATCTTTGCCAAGGAAATTATTACTAGTTGTGGATCTTTTTTTAAAGGTGCGGTATCAAAATAGCCGCACATTCCAAAAGTTACTTCACCTTCTTCATCGTATTCTTCTTGTCTTAGGGAGAATCTTGTTGACTGATGTTCAATTAAATTTAATTTTCGCGGGACAAAAGTATTTTTGTTAGGATTAAAAGTATATCTTCCTGCAACAGTTGGCCTGGCTTGATTATTTGCCGGAGTTTGCACTAAAACGCAAGTATCAGATCTTGTTGTTTGGTGTAAACAAACACTGTCTTTATGGAGGTGAATATTGGTGTCACTAGCTTTAGTATCTATGCCTAAGCGCTCGGCGTTTTCTTTAAAGTAAATATCAAGAGACTCAGGGTAAACATAGTCAAACAACCATTTTACCTTTAGAAAATCAGGAATTTGTTCTAAATGTAGAGGTTTTGAGTTAGTTGGCATGCTTGTCCTAAAAAAAATACTTTAAGTTTTGCCTGCATTCTAAAAGATTTTTTTTAAACTTCAAGCAAACTATATATCAACAATGATTTATTTTTTTCCGTCAAACAAAAAACATAATTTAGATCTTTGACTATACTTAAAATTGATCAGCCTAAGAATGTGCTGAAAATGAGTAAAACTAAAGGAGAAAATAATGAAGAATTTATTCGCTAAAGTAGTTGTTTCTCTAGTATGTTTTTCTATATTAACTTTAAGTGCATGTAACACAGTAAGAGGTGTTGGTAAAGATGTCAAACGTGGCGGTCAAGAGATTGAACGTGCTGTTGATTAGTAAAAAAGGTGCTGATTAACTCAGCACCTTTATCTTCAACGCATTAAACTGGCGCTTTTTCTAGGCTAAAGCTCTTCTTAATATTTTCCCTACATTACTTTTAGGTAATTCAGTCCTAAATTCAATTACCTTGGGTACTTTATAAGGAGTTAAATGTTGCCTGCAGTAAGAGATTAATTCTTCGGCGGTTAAATCCTCACGTCTTTTTACTACAAAAGCTTTCACTCTTTCATTCCCAGTATCATCTTGGATGCCTATTACGCCTGCTTCAAGAACGTCAGGATGTTGGGTTAGGATTTGTTCTACTTCATTGGGGTAAACGTTAAAGCCTGAGACAATAATTAGCTCTTTTTTTCGATCTACTAAATAAATAAATCCCGCTTCATCCATAGTGCCCAAATCGCCAGTTTTTAAAAAGCCATCTTGGGTAAAGACATCTTTAGTGTCTGCCTCACGCTTCCAATAGCCGCGCATTACTTGAGGGCCAAAAACACAAATCTCGCCAACGTCTCCTGTAGGAAGAGATTTATTGTTATCGTCACGGATGGAGACAATTGTTGAAGAAAGGGGTAAACCAATACTGCCGTTGTAGCTTGTTAGGTTCATGGGGTTTATGGTTACAGCAGGAGAAGTTTCAGTTAAGCCGTAAGCTTCTAAAATACGGGTTTGAGTTTCGTGATGCCAGCGTTCCGCAACCGCTTTTTGTAATGCCATGCCGCCTGATAAAGTTAGCTTAACCGTAGAAAAATCAATTTTTATAAAGTCTTTGTTATTTAATAAAGCATTAAAAAGCGTGTTTACACCAGTAAAAGCAGTAAAATGCAGTTTTTTAATTGTTTTAATTAAACCATTGATGTCTCTTGGGTTGGTAATGAGGATATTTTTTGCACCTGCTTTTAAAAAGGTCAAGCAATTAGCGGTTAGGGCAAAAATATGATACAAGGGTAGCGCAGTAACTACTATATCTTTAGAGTTAATCTCAAGTGGTGTAACCCAGGTATATGCCTGTAAAACGTTAGCTATCATATTAAAGTGACTCAGCATGGCTCCTTTGGCTATACCAGTTGTGCCTCCTGTATATTGTAAAAAAGCTAAGTCTTGAGGATTTATATCAATTGGCTGATAGGGAATTTTTTGGCCATCTTTAAGTGCACAATGCCAAGTAAAAGCGCCTTTAATAGAGCAGCCTTTGGGTAGGCCTTGAGTATATTTGGCAAGGAAATTAATAATAAAGCGTTTGGGGGCGGGTAATACGTCGGCAACTTGGGTGACAATAATAGTCTTTATGCTAAAGCGTGTTAGAACCCCTTTAATTAAATTTGTTAAATTACTTAATACAAAAATGGCATTAATTTCAGCGTCTTGCAGTTGATTGGTTAATTCATCAACAGTGTATAAAGGGTTGGTATTTACGACAACTGCGCCAATTTGCAAAATAGCAAATATAGCCAGCGGATATTGCAAAAGATTAGGCAACATTATCGCAACTCTATCACCTTTTTTTATGCCTTGTTGTTGCAAAAAGCTTGCAATATGCTGGCTTTGTTGGCGTAACTCATTAAAAGAAATTGCATGGTTTAAGTTAACATAAGCTGGTAAATCCTTAAACTCATCGCAGGATTGGTGAAATAAATCTACTAATGAAGTGTATAGGGTTGGATCTATTTCTTCTGGTATGCCACTTTGATACGAAGCAAGCCAAGGTTTGTCCACAGGTAATTCCTTCAGAAATGTAAAAGAGCGTGGTAGTATAAACAATATTTTTTACCCTGGGTATGCTCTTATGAGTAATGCAAACACATTGCAAACGCAATCATTTAAACTAAAAGGCAGACTTTATACTCTTACCGTAATGGCTTTACTAAGCGAAGACCTTGCGGCTTTCAAAGTTACACTTAACAATACCATTGCTAAAGCGCCCAAGCTTTTTCAAGCCATGCCAATTGTGCTTGATTGTACTGCAATTGGTAATAATGAGCTTGACTTAGCCGCATTTGTGCAGTTTATGCGCGCTAACCAGGTTTTTCCTGTCGCGGTCCAAGGGGGTAATTCTTACATTAATACCTTAGCAGAGTTGCAAGGCTTAGCTATTCTCTCTAGTGCAAATCAACAGGAAAAAAACAATACTCCTGAAATGAGTCAAAAGTGGTCCCATACAAAAGTGCAGCACACAACAGTCCGTTCGGGCCAGCAGGTTGTAGCGCGTAACTCAGATCTTGTGGTAATGGCAGCAGTGGGTCAGGGGGCTGAATTATTAGCAGATGGCAATATTTACGTTTATGGAGCTTTAAGGGGGCGTGCACTTGCAGGTATTAGTGGCTACGCTTATGCGCGAATATTTTGTCAGTCTTTACAGGCTGAATTAATAGCTATTAATGGGGTCTATAGACTCAATGAAAGCATGAATAAAATGGAAGAGCCATGCCAAATTTACTTGCAAGCAGGCAAAATTATTATAGAGCCTTTAACGGGTAATAGTTTGTTATGAAATATGCTGCCATTTTTATTTCTGATCTGCATTTGCACCCTTCAGAACCTCTTATATTAGAACGTTTTACCCTTTTTATAGAGATGGCTAAAAATAAAACAAAGGCCGTGTATATTTTAGGGGATTTTATTCATGCCTGGCCTGGGGATGATGCAATTGATGATTGGAGCCGCAAGCTTGCTAATTTGGTAGCTGAGCTTTATGCTGCCAACGTTAAATGCTATTTTATGCCAGGAAATCGTGATTTTTTATTGGGCGAAAAGTTTGCCACACTTGCTAAATGGCAAGTGCTTCCAGATCCATATGTAATACATTTAAATAATAAACCGATTCTTTTAAGCCATGGAGATAGGTTTTGTACAAAAGATTGGTTACACCAAGTTTTTATGTTTATAACAAGGGGCAAAGCGTTTAGTAAGATTTTTTGCCTATTACCGCTTAATTTGCGTAATTGGTTAGTAAAGGGAGTAAGAGGATATAGCTCTAAAAGACACAAAAGCCAAAGCACAGCGGTGCTTGATGTGGTAAATACAAGAGTAATTCAAGATATGGCTTTATATAACACACAAATACTTATTCATGGACACACTCATAGACCAAATGTGCATCAATTAATTGGTAATAAGAGCAAGATGACACGATTTGTGCTGAGTGACTGGGATGACAATCCCGCTTTATTGTGTTATAATGATACACAGGAGCTTATTTTTAAGCGCGATATAAAGTAAATTTAGTTGGAGAAAAACATAATGGCAAAGCCGACTGTTAAAGAGTTAAAAGAAGAACTCAATAGTTTAACCGCAACTTCTCATAAACTTTCGGAAGAAAGTGACAATGAGTCCTTTAGGAAAGATTTTTTGAAACACCAAGGCGAATATCAAAAGAAGCTGCAAGAGCTGGAGGAGAAAATTAGAGAAGCACATCACGCAATTGGCTCCCAAGGAGATCATGTGGCTCAAACACAGCTTTGTATAGCATATATGGAATATTTCAATCATCTTATATGGCAAGGGTCATTTGGTCAACGTGTAAGTATGCTAAAGCATCAAGCTGCCAATAAAATTAGCACTGGTTTTAAAAACCTCACTGCTAACTTTAGAGATGTTGCTATTAAAGATATCGCTGATTGTGTTACACTAGAAGAAAATAAAGCTAATGGAAATGTTAAGCTGGGTTTCAAGATTAATAACAATGATTTAAGTCAAGAAGATACTAAAAGGTTTCAAGCATTATATGAAGGTTTTTTGCAACATAAGGGCTATACAATAGATCATCCTCAAGGAGCAAATCCAGGAGAGATACGAGTATTGCAGCCCGGCAACCCACCAACTCCTATTGATTTGAAGCAACTGCGAAGGGAAACTAGGGATGAATTTACTCAATTTTGCGCTGATCTTCATAAAGAAGCAGATCATATTAATTTGCCGAAAATGTAAAATTTAACTTTACGCTTGAAAGGAGGCAAGATGGCCGAAGAGATGGAGCATGTTGAACAGGTTTTATCGACTTATCAATGGGTTACTGTGGGCCAGCTTTTGGAAACTTATGGAATAAAGCTTCCTGAGGCGTATGTTATTGAACTTCTCAATAAAAAAACTTCATTTTTTTATTTAATGCTTAAGGTTCCCGCAATTAACGTTCTTTGCGGGATTATTGTCGATCAGGTCAAAACTTATCAAATTTTCATCCAAAAGCTTTTTGTAGAATATCTGGTTTCAGGGGCGGATGATGTAGAAGAATCTATGGGTTCAGAGACAAGAAAACAAATTGAAGCTGCGCGTAAAGGTATGTTGATTTTGGGCGGTGCTTTTGAAGAATTAGAGCTAGACCGGGAAACCCTAATTCTTGATAGTCAACGTAAGCTCCAAGCTTGGATGAATAATTTCATAGGCTCAATAAAACAAACCCGCCTGGACTTACAAGTAAAAATAAATTCCGTAACCCAAGAAGAAGTAAAAATTTCCTTAGTAGATCTTTATCATCTTTATGTTGACGCAGATAATTTTTCTGTAGTAGAAGACGCGAAGACAAGATTTTGGAAAGCTATAAATGTTGAATCTACAAGTGAGTTAGAGCAAATTCTACAAACCAGCATATACAAAATAAAAAACACCGAAGAAGCTTTAAACCAAATTTTAACTTCTTATCATGATAAAGCCGATCAGCTACGTGAAAGGCTAATTCAAATGCGCAAGAAATTTTACACGGCAATTGAAGGAGTACAAGCCTTATTAAATCAAGTCCCAGGTTTTAAAGTAGATGAAGTAGAAGATGCAAGAAATAGAAGCAATTTAATTTTTGACACCAAACTAGGCGAGTAGGTAGGCTCTTGGCCAACAATATGGGCTAGGCAAGTAGGTTGGGCCTTGGCCCAACAATATGGGCATTGCCAGAATTGCCTGCAAAAATAGCTGTTTTTTCTTAAATCATATATAATGCTTGCTTTTTTTACGCAAGGGAGCAAGTATGTCAAAAGAATGTACATTATCAATTATCAAACCGGATGCGGTTGCAAAATCAGTCATCGGGGCTATTTATTCGCGTTTTGAGCAAGCAGGGCTTAATATAGTAGCCGCGAAAATGAAGCATTTAAGCAAGCAAGAAGCAGAAGCATTTTATGCTGTGCATAAAGAGCGGCCTTTTTATAATGATTTGGTTAAATTTATGACTGAAGGCCCGGTAATGATCCAAGTATTATATGGAGAAGATGCCGTAAAGCAAAATCGCAATATAATGGGAGCTACTAACCCTAAAGAGGCGGCTAAAGGCACAATAAGAGCTGACTTTGCCGATAGCATTGATGCTAATGCTGTACATGGATCTGATAGTCTTGAAAATGCACGCCAAGAAATTGAGTTTTTCTTTGCTAAAGATGAGATATTTTTACGCTGAGATTTCCTATGATTAACCTTCTAGATTACTCACGCGCCGCGCTTATTGATTTTTTAGCTAAAATAGGCGAAGCGCCATACCGCGCAACCCAATTGTTAAAGTGGATTCATCAAATTGGGGAAACTGATTTTTTGCAAATGAGTAATTTAAGTATGGCGTTACGTAAAGAGTTAGCGCGCATTGCTTGTGTTAGGGTTCCAAAATTAGAAAAGACCCAAGCATCTTCTGATGGCACTTATAAATGGCTATTAAAGCTTGATTGTGGAAATTCTATTGAAACAGTTTTTATTCCGGAAAAAAATCGCGGGACCTTATGCGTGTCTTCACAAATAGGTTGTGGGTTAACTTGCACTTTTTGTGCAACAGCTAAACAAGGGTTTAATCGTAATTTAACTACTGCCGAGATTATTGGCCAAGTTTGGTTTGCGGTTAGATTTCTTTCTAATAACGAAAGTCTTAAACATCTAAAAGTAACCAACGTAGTTATGATGGGAATGGGCGAGCCTTTACTTAATTTTAACGCTGTTGTTGCTGCTATGGATTTAATGCTTGATGATTATGCTTATGGATTGTCAAAACGCCGCGTAACTTTAAGTACTTCAGGTCTTGTGCCGCAAATGTTACAGCTAAAAGAAGCTTCTCCTGTAGCTTTGGCGGTTTCTTTGCATGCCCCAAGAGATTCTTTAAGAAATGAACTTGTGCCTATTAATAAAAAATATCCACTTAAAGAGTTAATGGCTGTATGTAAGGATTATTTTCCCCGTGAGTCAAGAAGAAGAGTTACTTTTGAGTATGTTATGTTAAAAGGCATAAACGATTCTTTAGAAGAAGCAAAAGAGCTCGCAGCCCTTATTACTGATGTTCCCGCAAAAGTTAACCTTATTCCTTTTAATCCATTTCCCAATTCAGGCTATGAGCGCTCTTTTGCTGCCACTATAATAAACTTTCGTGATTATCTACTTTCTAAAAGTATTAATACCATAGTACGTAAGACGCGAGGCGAAGACATTGACGCTGCTTGTGGACAGCTTGCGGGAGCTTTGCAGGATAAAACTTCGCGATCAAGTAGGTGGAAAAAGCTTAGTGAGATTAAAGTTTTAGTAGCAGATGGGCAAACTTAGCATTTTTCTACAACTAAGGGTATACTAACTGCCTTTTTAAGGCGGGTAAGACAGTGGGAAAGCTGGTTTTTTTGTTGTTTAGTCTCCTTTTAGGATGTACTCAGCAGGCGTTCATGCAAGAAACTAAAGCTGCCAATGCAAATGTAAAGCTTGGCTTAGCTTATATTGAGCGTGAAGATTATCCAAGGGCGCAACAAAAACTATTGCTAGCCCTTAAGCTTTCTCCTGACTCGGCAAATGCTAATAGTGCAATGGGGTACTTGTTAGAAAAAACTGGTAATCCAAGAAAGGCCAATGCCTATTATTTACGTGCAGTAACTTTATCCTCACAAAGTGGGGCCCAAAAAAACAATTATGGAGCCTTTTTGTGTCGCATAGGCCAACATAAAAAAGCTATGCAATATCTTCTTGAGGCTACTCAAGATATGCAATATGTAAATGTTGCAACCGCGTATCAGAATGCTGGCATATGTAGTGAAATGATGGGAGATAATGTAAATAGCATGCAATATTTTGCCAAAGCTTTACAACATGACCCTAAATTAAAGCTTGCATTATATGAATTTGTAAAGCTGGCTTTAAAAACCCATAAAGAACAAGAGGCGATTAATAAACTTGAGAAGTATGCTGTTAGAGTTAAGGCTGATGCGAAAATTTTAGCTTTAGGGATTAAGGTAGCAAAAGCAAGCGCAAACACGAGTTTATTGGATAAATACCAAAAACAATTAACTGCTTTGAATAAAGGAGGCAAACATGAACGTTACCGAGTCTTGGGATGAATCGCTTAATATTGAGTTTTATCCTGGGCAGCATTTAGCTAAAGAAAGGCAAGATCAAGGTTTAACGCAAGAATACGTTGCAGGAAAATTGCATTTACGCGTTAAAATGGTAGAGCTCCTTGAAGAAGATGCCTATAGTGAATTGCCGCAACCAGTGTTTGTGCAAGGTTATTTGCGTGCTTACGCCAAGCTTCTTAACCTCGATCCTTCGCCTATTCTTAGTTCATACAGTAAAAAACGTGGACCTGAAAATACGAATGAGCGTATATTGCGGCAAAAACGTAAAGAACCTAATTTTATAGAGTTACATCTGCGCTATGTAATAGCGGCGGCTGTGACTTTGGTTTTGCTATTGTTTTACTTTTGGTGGAGCCATACCCCTTCAGTAAAAGTCAAAAAACCATTAGTTACGGTACAGGCACAAGAAAATATCCAAACTAATAATCAAGACCTTGGTTTAACTGATTTATCAAAGATGGATACCACAAATGTAACCTCATTGCCTAAGTCTAAGTCTAAGCCTAAGCCTAAAATGGAGTCTAAAGATGGCTGAGATAATTCAAGCCATTCGTGGCATGAATGATACTTTACCTACTAAGACTTTAGCTTTACGTGAGTTAGAGGAAGTTTTGCGTTCTTGTGTTGATTTATATGGTTATCAAGAAATTCGCCTGCCTTTACTTGAGAATACCCAGCTTTTTAAACGTACTATTGGCGAGGTTACTGATATTGTCGAAAAAGAGATGTATACATTTACTGATCTTAATGGCGAATCAATAAGTTTAAGACCAGAAGGGACCGCCGGCACAATTAGAGCCTGCCTTGAGCACGGGCTATTATATAATCAAATTCAGCGCCTCTGGTATCTTGGTCCTATGTTTAGACATGAAAGGCCACAAAAAGGGCGGTATCGCCAGTTTAACCATTTTGGGGTTGAGGCGTTTGGTATTGATAGTAGCGCGATTGATTTAGAGCTCTTAAGCATGTGCGCGCACCTATGGAATATTTTAGGGCTAAATCAGCATCTTACGCTTGAAATAAACAGCTTAGGTACGCAAGAAGAGCGTAAAAATTACCGCCAAACATTAGTTCAATATTTTCTTAAACATAAAAGCAACTTAGATGAAGACAGTATAAGAAGGCTAGATCGCAATCCTTTACGCATCTTAGACAGCAAAAATCCTGCTATGCAAGAAATAATTTCTAATGCGCCTAGTTTATTAGATTTTTTAACTCATGAAAGCCAAGTACGCTTTGCTGAAGTTTGTTCAGGCCTTACCTATTTAGGTATAAATTATGCAGTTAATAAGCGTTTAGTAAGGGGTCTTGATTATTATGGCCATACCGTATTTGAATGGGTAACTGATAAATTAGGTAGTCAAGCGACGGTGTGTGCTGGCGGGCGTTATAATACGTTAGTTGAACACTTAGGCGGCAAGCCAACACCTGCTATTGGGTTTTCTATTGGCATAGAACGTTTAGTATTGTTACAAGAAAGCTTAAATTTACATGCCGCAAAAGAGCCTAGCCCTAAAATATATATGGTTTCTGAAGCTGGTAAGCCTATGTTTGAGGCCTTAGCAATTGCAAACACTTTAAGACATGCATCTTGGTCAGTATTAACCGAGACCTTAGGTTCTAGTTTTAAACAACAATTTAAGAAAGCCAATCAATCAGGAGCTTTAATTGCAGTTATTATTGGAGAAGAGGAATATAAAAATAATTCAGTAAGTATTAAATGGCTTAGGGAAGATAAGCCGCAAGTAAGTTGTAAAATAGAAGATCTTATAAAAAATTTACAAGCCTCAGGGGTTTAATATGCATTATCAAACTGAAGAGCAACAAATTGAAGCTATTCGCACGTTTTTTAAAAAACATAGTAACTTGATGTGGTTGGTTATTTTAACTTTTGCCTTAGTTTTTATGGCATATCGTTATTGGACTTGGCAGCAAATTGAGGTAAAAACTCAAGCCTCAAGCTTATATGAGTCCATGATGGCAGCGTCAGAACGTGGGGAGCAAAAAAATATTATTGCTTATGCAGACAAGCTAGCAAATTCTTATGCAAACACAATTTATGGCCAAGTTGCTAACCTTGTAATGGCAAAGTATGCCGTGCAAGACTCTAATAATAGCCGCGCAAAAAAACACCTTGAAACCGTAATAAATAAAGCTAACTTACCAGCTTTAAGGCAAATTGCAGTATTGCGCCTCGTCAGGGTGCTTATTGAGGAGCAAGATTACCCAAGAGCAATGAAGCTTTTAAAGAAAAATTATGAAAAAAATTATGATTTTATCAATTATGAGTTGCAAGGTGATATATATGTAGCCGAAAAAAAAATGGCTAAAGCCAAAATGGCATACAACGAAGCGGAGAAAATAGGCCATAAAAAAGGCATTATGAATAGAAGACTAGAATTAAAACAGCAGAATCTGTAGGTTGGGCCTTGGCCCAAAAAAAAATAGCTGGATCCCGCGGACAAGCCGCGGGACGTAGGTGTAGAGGGTAATTTATTAAAGAGGCATGGAAAAATGCAAGTAATTAGAAACATCAAATGGTTAATTATAACCGTAACTGTATTAATAACAGCAGCAGCCTGTAGCAAAATAGATGACTTTTTTTTAGGCAAAGATAATACCCCAATACCTAAAAGTTTACCTCCTGCTACTAACACCATAAGGCTAAACCAACTATGGCGTGTCGATTTAGGCGCAGGCTCTGCTTACATGCATGAAAAATTAGCGCCGCGCGTCAAGGGAAATTATATTTATGTGGCTCTACCAGGAGGCTCGCTCCAAAAAAGAAGCATATTCTCAGGGGATCTTGTTTGGAAGCAAATAATCACTAATGGCATAAGTAGTGGACCTACTGTCGCAGAAGGGATCGTTGCAGTTGGTGAGCAACATTCAGGTCTTGCAGTTATCGATCAAGAGACTGGAAAAATCTTATGGAAAAGACGAGTTTTAGGCGAAGTTCTCGCAAGACCATTAATTGTTAGAGGTAAGGTAGTTGTCAAAACAGTTGAAGGTCACATTTATGCATTTGATAAGACCGGTAAGCGCATATGGCATTGGCAACATGGATCACCTGAACTTATCTTAAAAGCAAGTTCATCTCCTGTATTAGCGCAAAATCATCTTATTTTAGTGGGGTTTGCCGATGGCAAACTTGATGCTGTATCTGCTAGCAGTGGCGAGTTAGCTTGGCAAAAGAGTATTGTTTATGGGCAAGGGGCTAGTGATGTTGAGCGTTTAGTCGACATAGACGCAGATCCTATTGTAGATGGTGATAGATTATTGCTGGCTAGTTATCAAGGATTTGTGGCCGCTGTCTCGCTTGAAAATGGCGATGTACTTTGGAAGCAACCTGCTTCTGTCTATCAAAACATGACTTTGGGTAACAATAAGTTATTTATTGCTGATGCTAAAAGTGTTATTTGGGCACTTAATCCTGATAATGGTCAGGTTTTATGGCGTCAGGTTGGTTTAAAATCAAGAGATGTTACTTCGCCTTCTCATACTCCATTAGGTATTGTACTAGGAGATAAAACTTCTTACGTGCATGTACTTTCATTATCTACAGGCGCTTTAATAGGGCAGACAAAATTACAGTCAGCTATATCTATGAGTCCATATGCTGTAGGTAAAACAGTCTACATATTAACTGTTAAAGGCCAGTTATACGCTCTTAGGCTAGTTAGGAACAACAAATGATTGCCCCTGTAATTGTTTTAGTTGGTAGGCCAAATGTGGGTAAATCTACTTTATTTAATTACCTAACTAAAACCCGCCATGCATTGGTTGCAGATTATCCAGGCCTTACAAGAGATAGACAAATTCATCCAGCTTCTTTTAAAGGCCAAGAGTATTTTGTAATGGATACTGGAGGTTTGGGGGTTGACGATAGAGATATTGACAAATTAATGTCACAACAAACCCAAAATGCGCTCAAGGATGCGAGTCTTATTTTTTTTGTAGTCGATGCTAAGAGCGGCTTAACCCCTGTTGATGAGACAATTGCCAAGCAATTACGTAAACTTGGGAGAAAAGTATTTTTATTAATTAATAAAATAGATGGCCTTGATAAACAAATTGTAAACCTTGAATTTAATAGCTTAGGCTTTCAGCAAACTTTTTTAATTTCTGCATCTCATGGTACAGGTATAGATTCATTATTAACTGAGGTTTTCGCGCAAGAGATTGTCCAAAATATACCTTTACAAGAAGCTCATCCTGACGCTATAGAAGTTGCATTTATAGGTAGGCCGAACGTTGGGAAATCAACTTTAGTAAATCGTATTTTAGGTGAAGAAAGGGTTGTAGTTTATGATAAAGCAGGAACTACCCGTGACAGTATCGCAATTCCTTTTGCGCGTAATGGGCAAAATTATGTCCTAATTGACACAGCAGGAGTTAGAAGGCGCGCACGAGTTGATGAAAAAATTGAAAAAATTTCCGTTATCAAAACTTTACAGTCTATAACCGCGGCAAAAGTTTGTTTAATGATCTTTGACGCATCAGAAGGCATAACAGATCAAGATTTACACCTTTTAGGCCTAATTATGGATGCTGGCAAAGCCTTAATTTTAGTTGTTAATAAATGGGATAATTTAACTTTAGAAAAAAAACAGGCTGTTGAGTCGGCAATAGAAAGGCGCCTTAGATTTGCCCAATTTGCTAAGCTAAGGCTAATCTCAGCCTTGCATGGAACTAATGTTGGTTTATTGTTTAAGGATATACAAGAAGCATATAGATCTTCTATTAAAAAAATTTCCCCTGCTAAATTAACAGAATCTTTAACGCAAATAGTGGCGGCTCACCAGCCACCACTTATTAAAGGTAGACGCATAAAATTAAGATATGCCCATTTTGGTGGACATAACCCCCCAATGATTGTTATTCATGGTAATCAATTGGATAAGTTACCCGCTTCCTATGTAAGATATTTAAGCACTGCGTTTATGCAAAGCTTAGCATTAGTAGGTACACCAATTAAATTTGAGTTTAAAGTAAGTGAAAATCCTTTTGCCGGGAAAAAAAATAGTTTGACCCAAAGGCAAATAAAACGTAAAAAGCGTTTGCTAAAACATGTTAAATCTTAGGAGAATTTATTGTTGGGCCAAGGCCCAACCTACATTTAGATCTTTTATTTATTTGAGATAATTATGCAAAATGCAACAGTCTTTTACACAATTTTTCTTATATTTGCTGGGGCAGCAGTATTGTCCACCATTGTACTTTATACCAGACAATCATTATTAGTTGCCTATATTCTCCTTGGTGCATGTTTAGGTCCTTGGGGAATAAAATTGGTTACTGATGTTGAAGTAGTAAGAGAAGTTGGTGAAATTGGGATTGTGTTTTTGTTATTTTTACTTGGGCTGCATTTACAACCCCAAAACCTAGTTCATATGTTACGCAAAATAACGAGCGTTGCTGTTATTAGCTCTATTTTATTTGCCGGAGTTGCTTATTTAATCGGTAGGTGGTTTGGGCTTTCGGTGGCTGAGTCTTGGATTTTAGGCGCTGCAATGATGTTTTCCAGTACTATCATAGGACTTAAGTTATTGCCTACAACTATTTTGCATCATCAACACACGGGTGAATTGATGATTAGCGTTTTACTGATGCAAGACATGATTGCAATTTTAATCTTAATATTAATTAACGCAGCAGAAACCGGCAATGCTTTAACTTGGAATGACTTAATTATAACTTCTCTCGCCTTGCCGATACTAATATTAGTTAGCTTCTTTAGCGAAAAGTATATTTTAGTAAAATTGTTAGCGCGCTTTGATAGAACCCAGGAATATGTTTTTTTACTCTCAATTTCTTGGTGTTTGGGGCTATCTTGGCTTGCAAGAGTTTTAGGTTTGTCAGAGGATATTGGCGCTTTTGTGGCCGGGGTTGCTCTTGCTTCTAGCCCTATTTCTTTATTTATTGCCGAAAGTCTAAAACCTTTACGTGACTTTTTCTTGGTGATGTTTTTCTTCTCGATTGGGGCAACTTTTAATTTTGGAATGGTTGCGCAAGTTATTATACCTGCTTGCATTTTAGCCGCCTTAATGTTGGTTCTAAAGCCGGCTATTTTTAGTTGGTTGTTAGCAAGATTAGGGGAGAAAAAGCACGTTGCGAAAGAAGTCGGAATACGCCTTGGACAGGCAAGTGAGTTTTCTTTGTTAGTTGGTAGTATTGCCGTAAGTGCAAAACTTATTTCTGATGTAGCGTCTAATCTAATTCAAGCAACTACTATTTTAACATTTATTGTTTCATCCTATGTTGTCGTTTTAAAATATCCAACACCTATTGCTTTGTCAGATAGCATGCGGAGAGATTAATGTTTAAGTTTGGGTATATCCTGATAGCTTTTATGCTAATAAGCCTTAGCTCATGTAAAGGCACACAAGGGGAGCATATTACCCCTTATCCTAAAATAATAGAGCGCTATACGCCAAATGAGCTTAGAATGTGCTCTTGCGAAAACAAATGCCGAGCGCGTTATGCGGCTTGTGTACCTATCTGTAGAGATAATTGTAGCGAATGTCAGGCAAAAGCAATTAAACTTAGCGATGCAAGAGATCTAAATTACACATGGCGCGAAAGAGTAATAGGTAAAATTCTTGCAAGAGAAAGAAATTCTTTTCGCGATCCATTAGCCTGTACAAAAGTAAGTTGTGATTGCCAATTAGATCTTAAAAATTGTTTAAAGTTGTGTAAGCATAGATTAACGATTAAGCTAAAACATAGATCTTGTGTAGATTCAGAAATTCCCTACGAAAGAGGTTTAAGAGATCTACTATCAGGTTAGTAGGTTGGGCCTTTGCCCAACAAAAAAGGAGGTGCACCATATGAAGAGGATAAAATAGTGCAAGAAAAAGATGTAGAAAAACTTAATAAACTTGAAGAAGCAGAATGGCTTGATGCCATAGATGACATAATAGACGAAGACGGCGCCTCAAGAGCGCAGCAGCTCTTAGATTTATTAATCCGCCATGTGCAGCATAAAGGGCTTAATCTTCCTTTTGTGTTAAATTCACCCTATTGCAATACTATTCCGCAATCTTTAGAAACAAATTCTTTGCAAGAAGAAGATCAACTCATGATGCCGCGCATTTGCGCTCTAATTCGCTGGAATGCAGTAATTATGGTATTAAATGCTGGCAAACATTCGCGAGAGCTAGGCGGTCATATTGCCACTTATGCATCTTCAGCTTTGCTGTATGAGGTAGGTTTTAATTATTTCTTTAAAGGCCCTAAAAATCCGCAAGGGGCAGACTTAGTTTTTATTCAAGGGCACTCATCTCCTGGAATTTATGCGCGGGCTTTTTTAGAAGGCCGCCTTACACATGATGAGCTGACACACTTTAGGCGCGAGGCTTTTACCCAAGGGCTTTCATCTTATCCGCATCCTTGGCTTATGGATGAATTTTGGCAGTTTGCTACAGTCTCTATGGGCTTAGGACCCATGCAGGCTATATATACTGCACGTTTTTTAAAGTATCTTGAGAACCGCAATATCAAAGACACCAGTGCTCGTAAAGTTTGGGCTTTTTTAGGTGATGGCGAGACCGACGAGCCAGAAAGCTTAGGCGCCTTATCAATAGCGGCGCGCGAAAACCTCGATAATCTTATTTTTGTTGTAAACTGCAATTTACAACGACTCGATGGCCCTGTGCGTGGGAATGGGAAAATTATTCAAGAGTTAGAACGAATTTTTAAAGGCGCAGGCTGGAATGTAATTAAAGTTATCTGGGGCCGAAGGTGGGATCCGTTATTTGCAAAAGATACAGATGGCCGCATGCAACAAAGAATGGATGAATGTTTAGATGGCGAATATCAAGCTTACAAAGCTAACGATGGGGCTTTTGTAAGGGAGTATTTTTTTGGGGTAGATCCTGTTCTAAAAGAGCGTGTTGCCAATATGACTGATGAAGAAATATGGCGCTTAAATCGTGGGGGACACGATTTGCAGAAGGTTTTTACCGCCTATGAAGCTGCCGTTAAACATAAAGGGCAACCAACAGTAATCTTAGCTAAAACCATTAAAGGCTATGGCATGGGAGCAGCAGGTGAAGGGCAGAACATAACTCACCAACAAAAAAAGATGACTATAGATCAACTTAAAATCTTTCGTGACAGATTTAAAATCCCCTTAAGTGATGATGAAGTTAATAATATGCCATTTTATAAGCCAGATCTAAAAAGCCCTGAAATCCAATTTATCCTGAAACATCGGGAAAAACTAGGTGGCTTTTTACCTTATCGCAATAAAAAATCAGACAAACTAGCAGTCCCGTCCCTAAACTCTTTTGCCTCTTTATTAGAGGGCACACAAGATAGGGAAGTATCTACAACTATGTCTTTTGTACGTATGTTGGGGATGATGTTAAAAGACAAAAATATAGGTCCAAGAATTGTTCCTATCGTGCCTGATGAAAGTCGAACTTTTGGGATGGAAGGATTATTTAGGCAAATTGGCATTTATTCGCCGCATGGGCAACTTTATACCCCAGTAGACCATAGTCAATTGATGTCCTATTATGAGGCAAAAGATGGGCAATTATTAGAAGAAGGCATAAATGAAGCAGGAGCATTTTGCTCATGGCTAGCTGCAGGGACTGCATATAGCCACACAGGCGTTACCATGATTCCCTTTTATATTTATTATTCTATGTTTGGTTTTCAGCGTATTGGCGACTTTGCTTGGGCGGCAGGTGATATGCAAGCGCGTGGCTTTTTATTAGGTGCAACAGCAGGGCGCACAACCCTTGCAGGCGAAGGGCTGCAGCATCAAGATGGTCATAGTCATATCCTCGCATCAACAATTCCCAACTGTGTGGCTTATGATCCTGCCTTTGCTTATGAACTTATCGTGATTATTCAACATGGCTTAAAACGCATGTTAGAAGATGAAGAAAATATTTTTTATTATTTAACCATAATGAATGAAAACTATAAGCAGCCTCCTATGCCTAAAGGAGTAGAAAAAGACATTATAGGAGGCATGTATTTATTAACTAAAGCTAAAAATCCTAAGAAATATCATGTCCAACTGTTAGGATCAGGTTCTATCTTACGTGAAGTTATTGAAGCAGGGAGATTATTAGAACAAGATTACTCTGTTAGTGCAGATATTTGGAGCGTTACAAGTTTTACCGAGTTATATAAAGAAGCCCAAAGCACTACTAGACAAAACCGCCTTAATCCTAAGGAAAAACCCAAGCTAACTTTTGTCGAAAATAAACTTAACGACACTAAAAGCCCAGTCATCGCAGCAACTGACTATATTAGATTGCATGCTGATCAAATTAGAGCTTTTGTAAAAGCACCTTATGTAGTTTTAGGCACCGATGGATATGGAAGAAGTGATACAAGAGAAGCATTAAGATCTTTTTTTGAAGTTGATGCATATTGGATTGTGTATACAGCATTAGAAACTTTAGCCAAAGAAAGACAACTTGATATGGCAATCGTAGAGGATGCTATGAAAAAATATAAAATAGCAAAGGATAAACCAGATCCTCTCAAGGTTTAGTGGAGATTAATTAAAAATGACACAAGAAGCCAAAACTATTTGCGTGCCAGATATTGGCGGCGTAAGCGGGGTTGACGTAATCGAGATTTTGGTTAAGCAAGGAGATGAGATTGAACTTAACCAAGCGCTTATGACGTTAGAATCAGATAAGGCAACAGTAGATATACCTGCGCCAGTAAAGGGTAAAGTTTTAGAGTTACTTGTTAAAGTAGGCGACAAAGTTTCTGAAGGGACTCCTATATTAAAAGTAGTCGCTAGTGAAGGAAAAGACGCAGCAAAGCCAAAGCCTGAAAAAGTAGACCAAGCTCCTAAAGATACCCCTAAAGAAAAACCTCAAGTACAAGAAGAAAGCGAGCCTTTAAATGACGAAGCTAAGAGTAAAGATACTACTTATGCAAGCCCAGGAGTGCGGCGTTTAGCGCGCGAGCTTGATATTAACCTTGCTGCAATAAAAGGCAGTGGGCGTAAAGGACGTATCACGCGAGATGATTTATTAGCCACAATTAAGCGTAACATGCAACAAGGTGTAAGCAGCGCATGGCCTAGTATGGTTACGGCGCTTAGTGATGATTTTACTCAATTTGGCAAAGTTGAAGTTAAACCGTTAAACAAAATTAAACGCCTAACTGCTGAGTATATGCATAAAGCTTGGCTTACGGTGCCACATGTTACCCAGTTTGATGAAGCAAATATTACTGAACTTGAAGAATTTAGAAAAGCTCACTTGCAAGAATCTAAAGATAGAGGTTACAAGCTAACTATTTTAGCATTTGTGGTTAAAGCCCTGACAAGAGCTTTAGCCCTGCATCCACAGTTTAATGCTTCCCTTGCAAAAGGTGGTCAGGAGCTAATTTATAAACATTATTTTAATATTGGAATAGCAGTTGATACGCCCAATGGTTTAATGGTCCCAGTTGTTAAAAATGCTGATGCACTGAGCGTTTCAGCCATAGCGCAAGAAATGCAAAGATTAAGCACTGTTGCGCGCGAAAAAGGCTTGTTGCCGGGTGATTTAAAGGGTAGTACGTTTACTGTTTCTAGTTTAGGGGGTATTGGAGGTACTCAGTTTACTCCTATTGTAAATGCCCCTGAAGTTGCAATTTTAGGTTTGTCGCGCGCGCAAATTAAACCTTATTATGCTGGGCAAGCATTTATTCCGCAATTAATGTTACCCTTAGCTTTGTCTTACGACCACAGGGTAATTGATGGTGCGGAAGCTGCAAGATTTATGCGCGATTTAGCTGCGTTAATTAGTGATATTCGAGGTATTTTATTATGACAAAAAAAGTTGATTTAGTGGTTTTAGGAAGCGGCCCTGGCGGCTATACTGCAGCTTTTCGCGCAGCTGACTTAGGTTTAAGTGTAATTTTAGTAGAGCGTTATCCTACGTTAGGTGGCGTGTGTTTAAACGTGGGTTGTATTCCTTCTAAAGCGTTATTGCATTTGGCTAAAGTTGTTGCTGAAGCAGAAGATAGCGCAGCGCACGGCATTGAGTTTGGTAAGCCTAAAATAAATTCTGCCAAGATGGTTGCGTTTAAAAACAGTATAATTAAGAAATTGACTGGAGGGTTAAGCGCTTTAGCAAAGCAACGCAAAGTAGAAGTCTTAGTTGGAGAGGGCAAGTTTTTATCCCCAAATACTATTGAAGTAGTAGATGGCAAGAATAAACAAACCGTTGAATTTAAAAATGCCATAATTGCGGTCGGCAGTGAGTCAGTAAATTTACCATTTATCCCTGAAGACAAGCGTATTTTTAGCTCAACAGGCGCTCTTAATCTTAAAGATATAAAAGGCGATTTATTAGTATTAGGCGGCGGTATTATAGGTTTAGAAATGGCAACGGTATATTCAGCGCTTGGCGTTAAAGTTACTGTAGTTGAGTTTTTAGATCAATTAATCCCTGCAGCAGATCTTGATCTTGTTCAAGTATTACAAAAACGCATGCAGAAAAAAGGCGTGACGTTCTTACTCAAAACTAAAGTAACTAAAGTTGAAGCCAAAAAGGAAGGTCTTTTTGTCACTATGGAAGGCGAGCATGCAACTAGTAAACCTTTATGTTTTCAGCAGATGCTGGTTGCTGTGGGGCGTAAACCAAATGGCAATAAAATTAACGCGGAAAAAGCAAAAATTAAGGTAGATGATAAAGGCTTTAT
>Ga0155589_137_pt1 | contig 22729 bp, 27 predicted proteins | sample RifCSPhighO2_12_FD_107246 | JGI IMG/M metagenome (GOLD analysis project Ga0155589, IMG submission 107246) | Legionellales bacterium RIFCSPHIGHO2_12_FULL_37_14 | reverse complement strand
AAGCCGCGGGACGTCGGCGTACTAGATCAATCTGTCAAGCCGCTGGACGTAAGTTATGGATTGGAAGAGAGTTTTTTATATACTTCTATGGTCTTTGCGGCGCATTGATCCCAAGTGAATTGTTTGGCTTGCTTTAAACCTTTATTACGTAATTGTTCTGCGAGGGTTGGGTCGTTGATTAGACGTTGCATGGCGGCATTAATGGATAGTTTATCTTGTGGATTAACTAAAAGTGCGGCTGTGCCAGCTACTTCTGGAATGGAGGTGGTATTTGATGCTATAACCGGGCATTGGGAGGCGAAAGCTTCTAAAACCGGGAGCCCGAAACCTTCAAATAGCGAAACAAACACTAAAGCCTGGGCAAGTTGTAATAAAGCTTGAACTTCTTGTTGCGGTAAGTGTTTTAGCCACTTAACAGTATCCTTGCTTTCACCTTCTTTAATTTTATTAATGAGCTCATCGGTACCCCAGCCATTTTGTCCTACTAAAACTAGTTGATGTTTGGTTTGTAATTCTAGTGGTAAAAGAGCGTGGGCATCAATTAGTTCTATTAGGTTTTTCCTAGGTTGGAGCGTGCCAATGAAAAGAAAAAACCCTGGTTTTATTTTATGTTTTTTTAGGATTTTTTGATAAAAGGTCGGGCTACACCTTGCAAAGAAAGACTTATTAACTCCTAAATGGGTAACAGAGATTTTCTCCTGCTTAATACCCATATAATTTACCAGATCATTTTTACTATATTGCGAAATAGTAATTATATGATCAGCTGATTTAATTAGTTTTTTAAAGCCATAATTTTTAAGACCCCTTAACTTACTTGAGACCCACTCAGGATGTAAAAATGGGATTAAATCCATAACAGTTGCAATAACTAAGGTGTTTTCTAATGCTGGAATATAGTGATCGGTTGCATGAAAAATATTTATTTTAGGATCTTTGAGGTTCTGCTTTTTATTCGCAATAAGGTAAGGCAAGATATGTAATAAATAGCTATTATTAATAGTATTGCTATTATTTAAAGCCCGTCCAAACCCTAAGGGATGCAACTTAATTAAAGGGTGCTTCTGTAAGGCATGAAATAACTCTTTGGAATAAATGCCAATGCCATCAAGGTGTTTTTTTTTGGTTTCATTATTTAAAACTGTAACTCCAAAGCCTATGTTTATCATTTAAAAGATACCGTTTAAAGTTTATAACCAACTGTCATAGCATCGTCATAAAACATTCTTACTGTATCTAATGAATATGCTCCCAGATCATAATTTACCATACTAAGCTTTTTTAAAATATCAGAAGTGACCGTTATTACATGACAGCCTATTGAATCTGCTTGAAATATATTTAAGAGTTCTCTTGGGCTTGCCCAAATAAGCTCGGCTTTAGGTGAGACTTGTAAAATTTTAACTGCTTCTGCCATTAATGGAACAGGATCGCGCCCGGTATCTGCTATACGCCCGGCAAATACTGAAACATAGCTTGGGGTTTCTTTGTCAAGGCAGGCTGCAACTTCTTTAACTTGGGTAAGTGTCATTATGGCAGTAATATTAAGCTTTACTTTATTAGCTGCTAGTTTTTTGACTAATTGATATGCTGGAACTTGTTTAGTATTAGTAACAGGAATTTTAACATATACGTTATTACCCCAACTCGCTATTTCTAAGGCTTGCCTTTCCATTTCGTTAAAGTCATCAGAAAATACCTCGAATGATATTGGCTTGTCCTTAATTTGCGTTAATACTTCTTGGCAAAATGATCGATAATCGGTAATTCCGGCTTTGCGCATTAAAGAAGGGTTGGTTGTTAAACCTTTAATGTAATGCTGATTATATAGTTTTAACATGCTTTCTTTATCAGCGCCATCGGCAAATATTTTAACCTGTAAATCTTCAACATTTTTTACTAATTGCATTAACTATCTTCCTCAATAATCTTACCTTAAGCTTCAATTAATGAACCTAGAGTATACTCTTCTTCCCATTTTGTTATATGGCTTTTAAGCTTTGGGTGCGATACTAACAAATGCCAAATAACTCCTTGAAAAGCTTCAGCATGTGGGGTAATTGTTTGCTCATTAACTGTTGGGATAATAACACAAACATCTGCAGCTTTTGCAGTGTATCCGCCATCGCGCCCCACTATTCCGGTAATTTTAGCGCCAACTTTTTGCGCATAGATAAGCGCTGTTACTAAGTTTGGCGAAATATTTTTTTCTAAATTGCCGCCACCTACCGATAAAACAAAAATAGCATCTTTGGAGTTAAGCTGGCTTACTTTAAGCCACTCAACGAATACTTTTCCCCAGCCTTCGTCGTTGGTTCTTGCGGTTAACTCGGCAACGTTATCGGTTGGAGCGTAAGCTTCTATTGCAGCAATTTTACGAAAATCGTTAACGGCATGGGAGCAATTAGCGGCGCTGCCGCCTACGCCTAAAAAAAAGAGTCTGCCCTTTGCTTGTTTAACTGCCAGAATTAAGTCTGCCATTGCTTCGATTTTATTGGTGTCTAGAGTTTCTAGAATTTGTTTTGTTTCTTCTAGGTATAGTTGGGGGAAATTTTTCATTAGTTTTCCTTTTTAGGGGTTTGTTGGGCCGAGGCCCAACCTACTAGGTATTTGGTGGTTTCTTCTAGGCCTTTAGGGGAGCCTATTTCGTAAAATCTTTCAAATACTTCATGGCCGGCTAATTCTTTTTGCAGCGATAATTGGAAATAAAGAGTGGCAAGATCGAATTTTTGCGCGGTTTTTTTAGAAGTAAAAGCTTTTTGAGTTAAAATTCCTAAGCCATAGTCAATATATTCCATAGCAGGAATCTGCGTTTTTTTAGCGTACAAATGGACTAAATTATTGCGATAAATTACGTTACTTTTATCCCACTGATTGTTATTTTTCATCACTGTCAGCAAAGCTAATTTGTTTGATTCTTTAAAAGCCTGAAGCACGTTAGCATAATTTATTGGTAAAAAAGAATCACCATATAATACAAAAAATTCTTCTCCTAAGGTTGGCAAAGCTTTAAGCAAAGCGCCACCTGTTCCTAAAAGCTCTGGTCCATCTTCAACGTAGCTCACTTTAAGGCCAAACGCCGCGCCATCTTTAACTTTTTCTTGAATAAGGTTGCCTAGGTAACCAATAAGCAAAACTACGCGTTCTATCTTGGCTTTACGCAAAGCGCGCAATTGATGGAATATAAAAGGTTCCCCTGCAACTTCAAGAAGTGATTTAGGAATTTTTTCCGTTATGGGGCGTAACCTGGTTGCAAGTCCGCCAGCTAAAATAGCAACAGGTAACATTACATAATCACCTTAGTGCCTTCAAAGTCAAAGCGAAAACGTACTTCTTCAAGTCCTAATTTTCCCATAGTATGTTTTAATTTATTTCTATCACTAGCTAAAAACATTAAAAACCCTCCCCCACCAGCGCCAACTAATTTACCTCCTACAGCTCCATTTTGCATAGCTAAGTCGTACCATTCGTCAATTTGAGTGTTACTCATGTTAGAAGATCGCTTTTTCTTATACTCCCAATGCTCGTGCATTAATTCACCAAATAACCTAACCTGTCCTGACTCTAGAGCTTCTTTACTTCTTATGCCTAACTCTTTAATGTAATGTAAGTTTTTTAGCATATAAGCATCATGCTTAATTGATTTAGTATGTTGATCTTGTAAAATTCCGCTTGCACTTCTACTAAAACCGGTAAAAAAAAGTAATAAGTTATCTTCTAAATCAAACATAGTTTCTGTTGATATATGTAAGGGCTCTGCTATTACGTCATCATCTTTTTTAAAAGTAAATGTGGTAAGGCCGCCGTAAGATGCTATATATTGATCTTGCTTCCCAATTGGTTCACCTAATCTTTCTATTTCAATGTGACAAGCAAGCTCTGCTAGCTCTTTAGGATGAATAAGTTGCCTTTTATGGGCGTATAAAGCTTTAATAAGAGCTGTAGTAAAACTGCCTGATGATCCTAAGCCAGTTCCTGAAGGGATATCTGCTAATGTTGTAAGTTCAATTTGCAGATTCTCGATCCCTTGCATATGTAAAACTTCGCGAATAATGGGGTGTTTTATGTCTTCAGCATTAGCAACGTGTTCAAGTTGCGAGTATTTTAAAAATATCCCTTGGGTAAATGGACGCATAACAGTTACATAAACGTATTTATCGATTGCGCCAGCAATTAAAAAGCCTTCATGTTCGCGATAGTAAGAAGGTAAGTCAGTACCGCCGCCGCCTAAAGATATCCTAAGAGGGCTCCTTGCTATAATCATTTACGCCTCCTTGTATATTTCTTGAATAATTTTTAGGGTTTTATATGCATCGCTTAGACTTGATGAAACTACCCGATTTTCCCTAATATCCGCATAAAACTCTTCTAATTCACATGCCCAGGAATCATCTGCCATAGGGTATTCATAGATAATGGTTTCAGGAGGACCCATTTCTTGTAGCATATGGTAATGAGAAAGCCGCTCAACTCCATAACTACCGCCAAGTCCGGTTATTTCGAGCTTGCCTTTTGCGCCCATAATCTCCATGGCAAATGTATTTTTCCATTCGGTGCATGAAACATGTAAAAAAGCTGTTTGACCTTTAGCAGTTTGTAACAGCATAAATGCATTATCATCAACTGGCATATCCCAATAATAAGTCTTGGCAAATCCTTGAACCTTGGTAAACTCACCTAAAAACCACCTAGATAAATCAATTACATGTGGACCTTGATCAATAAGCTCACCACCCCCTGATAAATCACGATTAGCACGCCATTCTTTTTCATAACCTAACCTGCCACCGTGTCCATAACGCGCTCTTATATACATTAAATCACCAATAAGGCCTTCATCTATCATTGTTTTAGCTTTGCGCATAGCCCGATGGTAGCGATGGTTAAAACCAACGTGGACTTTTACTTGATGTCTTTCTGCTGCATGAATAATAGGTTCTAATTCAGAAGGAGTGCGCGCTGCTGGTTTTTCTACTAGTACATGTTTGCCACTTTCGATAGCAGCTAAAGTAATGGCAGCTAAGCTGTCGTGTAAAGTTGCGATGATAATAATATCAAGATCTGCCTCTTTAATAAGTTGCCGCCAATCTTGGAATAGCGCTATATTACTTATGCCTGCAACTTTCTTGGCATTTTCAAGGTTAAGATCAGCAAGCGCGACTAACTTAGCGTTCTTACCTAAATTATTAGCGCGTTTTTGGCCAATTAAGCCACATCCGATTATGCCAATTTTAAATTCCGGATAAGTCACACATCCCCCCAAGATAAACCCCTATCTTTACCTGTTATCCGCCTTAAAGTATAAGAGTCACTGTTAGCTAACTCCTCTTTATAAGCTGGCCAACTTTCCCATTTATCCCAAGCAGCACTTATTAATTTGCCAGTAATGCCATCGCTTGCATGCGCTGCTAGAAATAAAATTAAATCAGTTGCTATTATAAATGAGGCTCCGCCAGATTTTTTTTGATCTACACTTTTGGCGTAGTAACTTTTCCCTACTTTATCAGGGCCTGCTAGTAAAATTTCTTCAAGCATTGCCGTATTTAAAGCTCCAGGGGCTACCGCATTTACATCTATCCCAAAACTAGTTACTTCTTTAGCTAAAGACTCGGCAAATCTAACAACCGCAGCTTTTGAGGCTGCATATGCGCTAATAAATGGCATGGGTTGAGTTGCTCCGCCACCTGAAAGCTGAATAATTTTTCCATATTTTTGCGCTTTAAAATGGGGTAACACAGCTTTGCACATTAGGACTGAGCCAAATAAATTAATCTCAATTGTTTGTACCCATTCTTGCCATTCTAGTTTGTCAAGATCGCCTTTTGGGCCATAAATGCCGGCATTGTTAACTAGGATATGGAGTGAACCTATATTTTTTAAAGTATTTTTTACCGCAAAAGTTACGTCTTTAGGAGCTTTAACATCGCCAACTGTAACGCAAACTTTTTGCGTGGCATTTTTAAGCTCTTCCAGCTCTTGTTGCAAAGATGCAAGGGAACTTTTGCTTCTTGCAAATAGCATAACGTTTGCTCCTGCTAAAATGTACTTGCGCGCAATTTCTCTGCCTAGGCCTTGGCTTGCGCCTGTTATTAGGGCGGTTTTTTCTTTTAGGCTATGTTTCATGTTTTTTCCTTTTTTTTTGTTGGGCCAATGGCTAACCTACTGTGCTTTTTTTTGTTGGGCCAAGGCCCAACCTACTATGCTCGTATTAGGACCCATTCATTTTGTTGTAGGTATTGCAAGGTTTTTATTATTCCTTCACGTATGGTTAGTTTAGGGCGAAAGCCGAGGGATTGGATTTTTTTGGTGTCTAGGTAAATAAAAGGGCTATCACCGATCCAACCCCTATCTCCCCCACTATAATTAATTTGCGGAGTTAAATTTAACGCTTCTTTAATCCAGGTGATAGAATCATTTACTTCACAGTAGCTATCTACACCTAAATTAAAAATATTAACTGGATCATGAGCTTTATTAACAGCTAATAAAATTGCATCAATACAGTCTTCTACATATAAATATGATTTGCGCTGCTTACCATTGCCTAAAACAAATAAATTATGCGGATCATTTTTAAGTTTTTTATAAAAATCAAACACATGACCATGGGTGTAGCGTTCGCCTAAGATAGATACGAAGCGAAAAATCCATGCCTTAAAACCAAACCCTTCACAATAAGCAGAGATTAAACCTTCAGCTGCAGCTTTTGAGGCGCCATATAAAGAGGTTTGAATGGGAAAAGGGCTATCTTCAGGAGTTGGAATAACTTTAGCCTCTCCATAAACAGATCCTGTCGAAGCAAAAGCAATTTTTTTAATGGAGTTTTTGCGCATAGCTTCAAGAACGTTATAGGTTACCAGAGTATTTTGCTCAAGATCCCTGTGGGGATGTTCGGTACCAAACCTGACATCTGCATTTGCAGCAAGATGAAATATCATCTCAGCACCTTTACAGGCTTTTTTAAGACGCGCATTATCTAAGAGGTCCATTTCGAGTAAAGTAAAATTAGGATTTTGGCGTGCTTTAGTTAAAAATTTTTTTTGTCCAGTTACAAAATTATCTATACCAGTAACTTTATAGCCTTCTTGTAACAACCTATCAACTAAATTGCTCCCGATAAATCCAGCTGCCCCTGTTACAACAACACTCATGTTTTACCTCACCTAAATATCCAAAACTTTCCCATAACATACCCTGGCAGCATTGTGCACAAAATTGACACAGCGATTCCAAGGTAAGGGGATAAATGATAAACCTCAACTACAGTATGTACAATAACAATTGAGATGCAGTAATTTATTAACAGCATAGTTAAATACCTTGCAATCTGGCTATGTGAAATTGCTGTAGAGGCTTTAAAGGTAAAATGACAATTGGCAAAATAGTGAAAAATAACTGAAAAAACATAACTAAAGCTAACTGCAATAAGGTAATGTGGCGCTACAATATTGGTAAAAACCCACATAGAAAAAAAATAAATAAGCGCGCTCGTGCCTCCTACTAACAAAAACTTAGGAAAAGATTCAATATGTGAAATTGCAAGAAGATTCTTCCTTTCAACAAAATCCATCCTTAAACTGCCTCGTCAAAATTTACCTTCTTATCCAAAATAGACATAGGACGTCTTTTAACTTCATCATATATTCTACCCACATACTCTCCAATAAGACCTAAGCCTAAAAGCTGCACTCCTGAGAAGAAGGTAATGAATAAAACCGTTGTTGAAAGGCCTGGGCTTAAATCCATCCCAATAAGCTTTTGGATGACATACCACGCACCTAATAAAAAACCAAAAAGGGCTAATATAAAACCCGCAAGCGACATTAAAAACAAAGGTTTTGAGCTAAAACCAATTAGTCCATTTAAGCCAATTTTTAAAGAGCCGGTTAATCTATTGTAGTTGCCTTTGCCAGCAAACCTTGCGTCTCTATCGTACTCAATGTGAGTTTGCTTAAATCCTACATAGGCAACAAGGCCACGCAAAAATCCATGCGATTCGTTTAAATGTCTTAGCTCTTCAATAACCCGCCTTGTCATTATTCTAAAATCGCCGGTATTACGAGGAATTTGCACGTCGGTTAAACGGTTAATAACTGAGTAACCAATATGGGTAATTACTCTTTTAATGAGGGTTTCACCTTGACGGGAACGTCTCTTAGCGTAAACAACTTCATAGCCTTCTTGCAGTTTTAAATACATTTTTTCAACCAATTCTGGGTTATCTTGTAAATCAACGTCTATGACCACACAGGTTTTACCGGTGCAATGTAAGATCCCTGCCATCGTTGCTGCAGGCTGACCAAATCTTCGGGAAAACACTAATAGTTTTATACAAGGGTTTCGGTTAATTTCTTGCAGAATAACTTCTTCAGTTTGATCAGGAGATGGATCAAGGGCAAAAACAATTTCATAGGTTAAATGCATACGCAAAAGCGTAGCCTCCATACGCGCTAAAAAAGGCTTAATGTTGGCTTCTTCTTTATAAACTGGCACCACAACCGAAATTTCTGGCAAAGGCTTTACATTAGCGTGTTTCTTTAAGAACATTGTGCTATCCATAGGCAAAAACTAGCGCGATTATATACCCAACCACCTTAAAAATGCTATGTTTAATGCAATCACCCCAATATTTCATTGAATTTTGTAGATAAGGACTCAATTTTCATGTAAAATTGCTAGTAAAGGTTAATGGAATTACTCATGATCTGGTTTACTAGAACTCTGCAAGAAATGCTTAATCAAGCTCTGTCTTTTGGTAAAAGTATTTTGCTATTTGGTCCAAGGCAAACAGGTAAAACGTCCTTAGTTAAAAGTATTCCCCATGATTTATACATTAATTTAATGGATCCCAATAATTTACGGAAATATGAAGTAGCGAGCGGTGTGTTAATTGAAGAAATAAAAGCATTGTGTTTAATGATGACAAAATCACCATTAATTATCATAGATGAAATTCAAAAAGTCCCGAATTTAACTGACAGTATCCAGATCCTAATAGACGAAAAAATAGCCACATTTATTTTAACAGGGTCTTCAGCACGAAAAATAAAAAATTTATTACCAGGAAGGGTGCTGCGTTATGAAATGACTCCATTAAGTATAAAAGAATTAACGTCAAATAATACTCATACTCTAGCATTAGAGGAAAGGCTAGTGAATGGTTCGCTGCCGGAAATATTAGTAATGTCTAACCAAGCGCAAATAGACTTACAATTAAATACTTATGTAAACGTGTATTTAGAAGAAGAAATCAGAAAAGAAGCTTTAGTACGTAATGTTGGTGCATTTAGCAACTTTTTGCGCTTAGCTTGTATTGAATCTGGAAATATTGCGAATTTTAATAAACTGTCGCAAGAAATTGGGGTGGCTCATAACACAATTTCAGACTATTATGGAATATTAAATGATTGTATGGTCGTTGAAAAAATAGAACCTCTATCAAAAGGCAGCCAACGAAGACGGTTGACTAAGTCAGCAAAATATATACTTTTTGATTTGGGCGTTAGAAGGATTGGGGCACTAGAACCTGTTAATCCAACTATTAAACAAAAATCCGAGCTGTTTGAACAGTTCATTGGCCTCGAATTACGTAAGTTAATGCTAGAAAACTCTCTTAATGGCCAACTGCTATTTTGGCGCGATCACGCAGGTCCAGAAGTTGATTACGTTATTGAATATAGCGGCTACTATATTCCAGTTGAAGTAAAGTTGACTAACAGCCCAAAATCAAAAGACATTAGACATTTACTAACATTTAAAAACGAGTATAAGAACGTAAAATATGCTTTTGTCGTTTGTCGTATAGACATTCCTAGAATACTGACAGAAAATGTAATTGCACTGCCATGGCAGCAATTAGCAAAAGTTTTTCAAGGCTTTTAGGAATTTATTATGAATATTACATTTTTAGGGGCAGCAGGCACTGTTACCGGATCTAAATATCTTTTAACCTTTGATGATAAACGTATTCTAGTTGATTGTGGACTTTTCCAAGGACTTAAAGAATTAAGATTACGTAACTGGAGCGCTTTGCCTTTTTCTCCTACAACATTAGATGCTGTTATCCTTACTCATGCGCATATTGATCACTCTGGCTATTTGCCATTATTAGTAAAAAATGGTTTTACAGGACCAATATATTGCACCTATGGGACTAAGGATTTATGTAGTATCTTACTCCCTGATAGCGCCCATATTCAGGAAGAAGATGCATTTAATGCGAACAAATATCATTATTCTAAACATGAGCCAGCTCTGCCTCTTTATACAGTTGAAGATGCCGAAAAAGCTTTAACGTTATTTAAACCCCGAGATTATAACTTAGTTACGGAGCTAAATAACAATACTAGTTTTCATTTAATTCCAGCAGGCCACATTATAGGCTCTTCATTTGTGCGGATTCAAAACCAAAATACCTCGCTTCTTTTTACCGGCGACTTAGGCAGAATGCAAGATCCAGTAATGAAAGCCCCTACTTTTGTCGAAGAAGTTGACTATCTTGTTACCGAATCAACTTATGGAGATAGGCTGCATGAAAAAATTCATCCTAAAGTATTATTAAAAGAAATTATTGATAAAACCTTGCAAAGAGGCGGCTCGGTTATTATTCCTGCATTTGCTGTTGGACGCACCCAGTCTATTTTGTATTATCTTTCTGAGTTAAAAAAAGAAAATGCCATTCCTATGGTACCTATTTATTTAGATAGCCCCATGGCAACTAATGCCACACAAATTTTATGTCACCATTTAGAAGATTTAAGGCTAACAAAAGAAGAGTGCGCATACCTTGCAGAAGTTCCCAACTATGTAAAAACAGCGGAAGATTCACAAGAGTTAGATATTCATAATAATACGCCTAAAATTATTATATCCTCGAGCGGTATGGCAACTGGAGGCCGCGTATTATTTCACCTCAAAGCTTACGCTAGTGATAGACGCAACACCATTTTGTTTACTGGCTTTCAAGCTCCTGGAACAAGAGGAGATCATATGTTAAGTGGAGCTAAAAGCATAAAAATGCATGGCCAAATGATACCTATTAATGCTGAGATTAGATCGATAAGAGGTACATCCGCACATGCAGATTATGCAGAAATGCTTACCTGGTTGAGCCATTTTACTAAACCGCCTAAAAAAACGTTTATTACGCATGGAAAACCTGAGGCGGCTTTATCATTAAAAGACAAAATAACCGCAGAACTTAAGTGGTCTTGTGTTATTCCCGAGTATAAGCAAATTGAGAAACTATCTTGAATAAGCAATCAACTTTAACCCTTAAATACTTAGGCATTAATACCCATCAAGAGCCCATTATCTATATGCGCCAAGACTGTCATATTTGCAAGTCAGAAGGCTTCGATGCTCTTGCGCGAGTAAGGGTCACTTTGGGTGAACGGTCTATTATTGCAACCTTAAACACTGTAGAAACTAATTTATTAAGACACAACGAAGGAAGTTTATCTAAATATGCTTGGAAGCTATTAGCCGCCCAAGAAGGCATGCAAATTTTGATTACCCACCCAAAGCAGCTTGATTCAATTAGCTATATTCGCGCAAAAGTCTATGGTCATGAGTTAAAAAATAAAGAGATAAAGCAAATTATTAGTGATCTTGTTGGCGGACAGCTATCAGACATAAATGCTGCCATGTATATTGCAGCAAGTGTCGGCAATAAGATTTCTAAAAAAGAACTGGTTGATTTAACGAGAGCAATGGTTGATTCAGGTCAAAGGTTAAAATGGAGTGCGGAATGTGTGGTTGATAAACATTGTGTAGGTGGATTACCAGGAAACCGCACAACTCCCATAGTCGTTGCAATTGTTGCAGCCTTTGGCTTAATGATTCCTAAAACCTCGTCACGCGCAATCACATCCCCTGCGGGGACCGCTGATACTATGGAAGTTTTTACTGAAGTTAACTTAGATATTAAGACCATGCGAAAAGTGGTTGAACAAGAAAATGGCTGCATAGTTTGGGGCGGCTCTATGACATTAAGCCCTGCTGATGATTTACTTATAAGAATTGAAAGAACCGCAAACCTTGATAGTGAAGAACAAATGGTCGCCTCTATTTTATCGAAGAAAATTGCAGCAGGTTCAACCCATCTCGTAATAGACATGCCAATTGGCGCAACCGCAAAAGTTAGATCAATTACCCGCGCCAAATATTTAACAAAATTTTTAACTTTAGTCGCCAATAAATTTGGCATTGAGACAAAAATCCTTTTTTCCAATGGATCTGAACCTATTGGGCGCGGAATAGGTCCTGTGCTTGAAGCTTTAGACGTACTAGCTGTTCTTACAAGAGATAGACATGCTCCCCAAGATTTAAGGAAGCGTGCCTTAATTTTAGCTGGAGAAGTTATCGAATTTTCTCCTAATGTTGCTAAAGGTGAAGGGCTAAAAATTGCTACAGAGCTTCTCGATAGCGGGAAAGCGCTCGCAAAGTTTGAAGCCATTTGTAATGCCCAAGGAGGTATGCGTCCTATAGTAAAAGCTCCTTTATCCCATACAATAGAAGCAAAATGTTCAGGAACTATAATAGATATTGATAACCGCCAGATTGCCTGTATCGCAAAACTAGCTGGAGCTCCTAAGTCAAAGGGCGCTGGAGTTTTACTTTTAACTCCGCTTAATTCTAGCGTACATAAGTCTCAACCTCTTTTTAAACTTTATGCCGAAACTCAAGGAGAGCTAAACTATGCCCTTGATTTCCTTAAACAAGGACATGAAATTTTCAAAATTAAGGTTGACTCATGAAAAATAAGCCTATTATTTTTCCGTTACCCAAACTTACGCCGCAACCCATACAGTATTAATTTAAAGTATTGATTAGAAATTGATTTATTCCACCGAATATTACCATAGACAGAATGCATTAGTATCAGAACCAAAAACAACCTGGGATACATTTTTTTATTCATTTTACCTTCAATGACTGCAAAGGCATTATTTACAATCCATTTAGCTGGAACATAATTATATTTGCTTTTAAACATCTGACATATTTCATGGTGCACTTTGGCTCTTGCGCCTAACGTTTTAGTTTCTTCATAAAACCTTGATCCGGCTAACTTTTTTTCTAAGTAGTAAAATTTTATGCCATGGTCATTTAAACGCAACCAATATTCATAATCCATGCAATATTGTAAATTTTCATCTAATAGACCACATTTATCAATTACCCGGCGTCTCAAGAAGAGCGTAGGCTGGCAAATATAACAAGTTTCAAGCAGACGTTTTTCATCCCACTTTTCTGAAGGGTATTCTTCCAAAATAATGTCATTTTTATCAATATGATCTGCCATGCCATAAACTACATCAACTTCTTTATTAGCTTTAAAAACCTCTAATACATTTTTTATTGCATCTTTATAATAAATATCATCGGAATTTATCCACCCTATTATTTCACCTTTACTTAAAAGAATACCTTTATTAACAGCATGTGCTTGACCTTTGTCCTTTTCCGAAGTCCACTTAAGGTGTGGGTTTGAAGATGCATATTGCGCTAGAATCTCAAGGGTATTGTCAGTACTTGCTCCATCAAAAACTATGTGTTCTAAATTAACCCCATTAATTTGTTGCTGCACGCTTTCTAAGGTGCGTAGAAAATAAGGTCCTTGGTTATATGACGGCGTAATTATGCTAACTTGCATGCTCTACAACCTTTTTGTCAGCTCCTGTGTAGATTTCTTCACGTTGCATAAAGTCTTGATAGGTTTTTTCTAAGCCTTTTAGTAACGAGATCTTCGCCTGCCATCCTAACTGGCTCATTTTATCGACGTTTAATAGTTTTTGCGGCATTCCATCTGGCTTTGTAGTATCAAATATCATTTCACCTGCATAACCAACTACATCCATAATGAGCTTTGCTATTTGGCTAATTTTATAATCTTCTCCACAGCCTATGTTATAGACTCCATCGTTTATTTCATGCTCCATTAAAAATACACAGGCATCCGCTAAATCGTCAACATATAAAAATTCACGTCTTGGATTTCCAGTACCCCAGATGACTATATTAGGATCTTGGCGTTTTTTAGCGTCATGGGCTTTACGAATTAATGCAGGTAATACGTGGCTTGTTTTTAAATCATAATTATCATTTGGACCATACAAATTAGTAGGCATTGCGGAAACATATTTAGTGCCATATTGTCTATTGTAGCTTTCGCATAGTTTTATGCCGGCAATTTTGGCTACGGCGTAAGGTTCATTAGTAGGCTCTAGAGTTCCAGAAAGTAAATAGTCTTCTATAATAGGCTGCTTACAATTTCTTGGATAAATACAACTTGAACCTAAAAATAATAATCTTTCAACTTGAGCTTTCCAGGCAGCATGAATAACGTTTAATTCAACTATTAAATTTTCATAAATAAATTCAGCGCGATAAGTATTGTTAGCATAAACCCCTCCAACTCTTGCCGCTGCTAAAAAAACATAATCAGGCTTTTCCTTACTAAAAAAATCTTCTACTGCTTTTTGCTTAGTAAGATCTAGCTCTTGACGTGTTCTAAAAACAAAGTTTGTATAACCTGCCTTTTTTAAGCTGCGCACAATTGCTGAACCAACCATACCGTTATGGCCAGCAACATAAATTTTTGCATTATAATTCATTTAATATCCTTAGAATGAATAACCCTTTTCATTACGCTCTAAATCAGCGCTAACCATCATTTCACACAACTCTTCCAGAGTAGTTTTAGGCGCCCAGCCTAGTGCTTTTTTTGCTTTCGTAAAATCTCCAATTAATAAATCAACTTCTGCTGGACGGTAATATTTAGGATTAACCTTTACCAAGGTTTTTCCAGTAGCAGCATCAAGCCCTATTTCTTGTTCGCCCTTACCTTGCCAATTTATTTGCACGTCAATTGCTTTAAAGGCCAGAGTAACAAAATCACGAACAGTTTCCGAACGACTGGTTGCTAATATGTAAGTTTCAGGATCTTTAGCTTGCAACATAGCCCACATACCTACGACATATTCTTTGGCGTAACCCCAATCTCGCTTTGCCTCGAGGTTACCTAGTTCTAAAAAGTCAATTTTACCCAATTTAATTTTAGCAACAGCATCGGTAATCTTGCGAGTCACAAATTCACGTCCTCTAAGTGGAGATTCATGGTTAAATAATATGCCGCTACAAGCAAACATATTATATGACTCGCGATAATTTACTGTCATCCAATGGGCAAATAGTTTGGATATTCCATATGGACTTCTTGGATAAAATGGCGTGTCTTCTGTTTGCGGAATAGATTGGGCCTTACCGAACATTTCAGATGTAGAAGCTTGATAATAACGTGCATCTTTATTCACAATGCGGACAGCTTCTAATAAATTAACCCCGCCCATGCCAGTAATTTCTGCAGTAGTAATAGGCTGCTCAAAAGACACGCCAACATAGCTTTGTGCTGCTAAATTATATATTTCATCGGCTTTAGATTTTTGTACAAGACGAATACTAGCTGAAGGATCTGTTAAGTCATGTTCTACTAAGTTTAAATTTGGATGTTTTTCGATACCAAGATCTTCAATACGCCAAAAATTTACTGAGCTAGTACGCCTATATGTACCAAATACCTTATAGCCTTTTTGCAATAATAATTCAGCAAGGTACGCCCCATCTTGTCCAGTAATTCCGGTAACAATTGCGTTCTTCACTAAGCACTCCCTTTTAAATATCTCGTCGCATGATACAAAAACTTAATCAATCAATAAAGCTTCTTTTAATTTATCTGCACTATCCTTCCAAGTTAACCACCTCATATTGCTGGTGCTAGGATGAGAATTTAGCGCGTAAAGTTGTAGCCAAGAATTTACCGCCACAGCAAGATCTTCTGCTTTAAGCCCAGTAAAATAAAATGCTTTATCTTGCGCAACTTCCATAAATACTGGCAACTTGCGAGCTATAATAGGCAAATTATATTTAGCAGCTTCAATCAAAGACAAGCCAAATCCTTCCCCTTCACTTGGGGCAATAAGGCAAGTAGCAGCTGCATATAGCTTGGTTAAATATTCGTCACTAACATTTCTAAGCCAGAATAATTTATGGTTTAACAAAGGGTGTTGCGCTATATCTTTAACAAGAGAATCCACTAACCAACCTTTTTTCCCGACGATAATTAAGATTACATCAACGTTTTGTTGCCATAATAAATTAAAAGCTGCAAGAAGCTGAGCATAACCTTTACGTGGCTCAATAGTACTAACAGATATAAAACTTTTATTAGCCTTAAAAAAATTAATCAATTCCATAGAGCCATCTGGCAAACCTCTAGTCGGCAAAGAGTTTTCAATATCAGCTCCAAGATGAAACCAGGCAAAAGATAAGTTTTTTGGGATAGCAAAATTATTGTTTTTAATCCAAAGTTTAAGCTCATCATGCACTGCTTTGGAAATACAAATAACTCCATCAAATTTTAATATAACCTCTAACCAGATAGTAAAAAGATCTTTAACAATAGGTTTAAACATCTTTGGTTTGAGTGCTGGTAAAAGGTCATAAACTATAAAAAAAATTTTAACGCCTTGCTGTTTAATTCTATTAAGCTCTTCAAGCTGCTTGGGAAGCATTGCTAAGTTAAAATCCAAACCTAAAAATATATCATTTGGTCTAATGTCAATTTGGGTGTCTTCAAGGTTGTTTTTAAGCCTAAGATTTTTATCAATATAGTAGTGGGCATAATAAAATCCTGTATCTGTTTCTGTACAGTAAACAGGCTTTACTATATAGCCTTCGATTGGATGCTGCATTAACTCACTTAATAGGCTCCTGACAACTCGTTGCACTCCTGTTTTTAAATCATTTCTTACTATGGTCGAGATATCAAGGAATAAATGTTTGATGTTAGGATTAGGCTCTATGTAAGGATGGCAAAAATAAGGCTGCAACTTAGGGTAGAGCATAGTAACTAGATATATTATTTTGCGTTTTAGTGGCATGAAAAAATTCTTTTTCCCCAAATATACTATTTTATTAATCTTAATGATTAAAAAGCGAGCTATTCTTTTAAGTAAATACATATTAAATATCTAGTTTATGGAAAAAAAATGTGGGCATACATTTTATAATACCCATTACAAAACGCCATCTTTTTGGAGTATAAATAACTCCTTTACCTTGATTTAGCGCGTTCACTATCTGTTTGGCAACTACTTCAACCTTTGCTAAAGAGCTTCTTTTAGGCTGAATATTTGCCGTCATTGGAGTTAAAGTTGGCCCTGGTTTAATTAAAGATACGCGAACGTTTGATTTATAAAATCTGTGCTGTAGCCCTTGCACGTAGGTTTCAACTAAAGACTTAGCAGCTCCATAAATATAATTAGCTTTGCGTCCTCTATCACCTGCAATAGATCCTATAACAGCCAACTGGCCCTTATTTGCATTTTGCATTTCTCTAGCGAATGCCTCGGCAAACAAAACAGTAGATATACCATTAAATGTATATGTTTTTATTAGAGCGCTTAGAGTGCGTGCCTTTAAATCCAAGGCAACCTCGTCTAAGCGTTGCTTATCACGCCCTGCAAGGTAAAGCTCAATATTAGAATATTGTTGCACCCACAAGCGCAAACAGTGTTGGGCAATCAGGGAAGTTGCACCAACCACAACTATTTTCATCACATTATTCTGCATATATTATTCTATACCCAATCTTCTTGCTAAAAGCGAGCTAATGTTAGAATCCTTGAAACGTAAGAATGTGTCAACATTGGGATACCCTTGTTGAAATACATCCTCTGGCATTCTAGCATCTTTAGCTAAATAAATCCTACCGTTGGCAGTTTTTACAATAGAATCTAGTTTTTCAAACAACTTTAAAGTTTTAGCACCCAAATTGACAAAGTCAAGAGCTAAAGTAATACCAGGCTTAGGAAAACTCATTAAACCACCAGATAATCGATCACCAAAAGTCTTAAGCACACTAAGAATCGCCATAACTGCTTCCCATGCCGTATGCAATGACGGGGAGCTTAGTTTGTAAAACCCTAGGCGCGTCTTCTGCCTTATATAGGGGAATAAGAAAATGTTCATCTTAGATTAATCTACCGAACGAACTAATTCTTTGCATTAATTATCCTAAATAAAATTTTTATCGTATTTACATAATAAATTTAGTAAAGTTTAATTATCGTGTCATTAGATAATTTATTCTATGGAATCTACTTCTAACCAGCAAGATTCACTTATTCCTTATCTAAAACTAGGGAATATATGAAACTAATTTATCTAATAAGCCCTATTTTTGCATGGATAGTGGCAGGTTCTATAAAGTTTATCTGTAATAGCATTAAAGCGGAAACTCTTGCCTTTGCACAAATTGGCTATGGAGGTTTTCCTAGTACACATGCGGCTATTGTCACTAACATTGCAGTCTTTATCGCTCTAAGAGAAGGCCTTGACTCACCTATATTTGGCATTGCCTTTACCTTAATGCTAATAATTATTATTGATGCTATTGGCCTGCGCAGACAAATAGGCAAACATGCCGAAATCCTTAATAAACTATTGAGAGATCTCTCTTCTGAAACTAAGCTCCGTGAAAGGATGGGACATAAATCGCATGAGGTTTTAGCAGGAATTATTGTAGGCATTCTAACTGGATATTTAAGCTATTTAGCCCAATCTTGCACATCTTTCTTTAAGTAGAGCTATGTAGCTTTTTTGCATAGGAATAGACAAATAGCTACATTGAATTAAATTATGCCAGGTAGCTAATGCTTTTTGGAAGGTATGGATTACTTCGTCAATTATAGTGTTATTTAAACCTAACTGACCTTTAGCAAAGTAGCCAAAAAAATCATCTTTTTGTAAGTTTTGTTTTTTGCCATGTAAAGGCAAAGCCATTTCTTCTTGCGTATTGTTTAATACGATACTCGTGTTAAGCAAATCATAGCAAGGAGCTAGCATAACTTTGTTATTTACCGTAATAAGCGTGAAGTTTTTTAAATGCATATCTTCATTACCTACTAAAAAATTAAACAAAGTTAATTTGAATAATTTAACAAATTCTATTTTGGGAAAAGTACAATAAGTTGCAATAAGCCGAGCAACGTTTTCCATACTGCTTGCATACTTAGTGTCTCTATTTTGTAAAGATAATTGGGCAAAATCTTCTATATGATGTCTTTTATAATGTGATAAGCGATCGAAACGTTTAATAAAGTAAGTTAAATAATTATCTTGCGTAAATATTAACCCATTTAAGGGCACATCTAAGCCTACTGTCTCTGCAAGCTTCATGGTAATAGCTTCATTTTCAGGGAGCTCGCGGTAATCCTCGTTTTGCGGTTTTAAGATAAATAAACCTTGTGGATCAATTTCAAAACACTGTTTTTTTAGATTAACTTTAGCGCATAATTTAGCCTGCATCCCTGGAATTGACATGTTGGCAATATCAGCATGTGCTCTTTTTAGAAGATCAGTTGCGGTTAATTCTATTGGATTTAACTTGGTTAATTTAGGAGCAATACGTTTTATTGCATTAGGAGAATAAAAAGCATCTGGCGCTATTGGCGCGTAAGATATTGCACAATATTTCATTTAAGCTCCTCAATACTAACGGCTCCAACAACGTTATTGCCTACCTTAAGCAATTGGCCAAAAAAATCCTCTTTATCAAGGTTATGTTGCGCAACTAATGCTTCTAATAGAGTGCCTTCGGGTAAAAGGCCTTCAAAGAAAGCGGGAAATTTTTCAAAAGTATAGCTTTGCTGCGTAACTGGCATAGTAAGCGACACTTGTGGGCCTTTATATTTATTATGATAGGTAAACTGATAAGTGTTATCTTCAAGTTCATGTAATAAACCTGCAAATACCCCATGCATTAAAATTCTAGCTTTTCTCATGGTTAATTCTCCTTAAAAGGGAGTTTCTAATTTCATATTAATATTTAAGACAGATAAAATTTTAAATAATGTATCAAGTTGCGCGGTCTCCTTGCCCTTTTCAAGGTCAAATACGGCGGTTTTCCCAACTCCTGCAAGCTTGGCCAAATCATGCTGAGAAAGACCGCTATGCTTGCGATATTGACGTAAAATTTTGGCTATTTCAGCTGAGTTTATGCTCATTATTACCTCCTTAGCTTATTTATTAAACACCCAAAAGACCAGCGTAACATCCCAATGTGGGGTAAACCAATACTTTTACGTTGATCAAATTTTTGAAAGGCAAACGGCCCATTTTTATCCACATAACCAAAAATAGCCGAGACACACCATTGCCCGGTAAATTTTTCGCGCCAATGTAAAACTTCATGTCCTTTAAAAATTACCAAATCCCCACTATTTAAAGCAATCTTTTCTTCTTTACCCTCAAGGTCTAAACATAAAGGCCAGCTGCCTTCATTTTGGGTAAATTGCGGATCTGCAGCTATATAAAGCCCTGCTACAAACTCGCAAGATGAACGATCTTTATGTTTATTAAGCTCGTTACCTTTTGCATAGGTATAATAAAATGATAAGGTTGGCCAAAGTTCACATTGTAAAGCTTCTTCGACTTTAGGGGTTAGCCTAAGCAATAAAGTTTCCATTAGTGGATCTGCATATGCTCTATGTATATATGCTAGCGGATCGCCTCTTTTATGAATTTTAGGCTTAACGCTTGCTTGCAATCTTGCATATTCAGCAATTAAGTCACATATTTCTGGCGCAACAGCTTGCTTTAAAATTATATAATTATTTTTGTTCATTGCTCGATTAACTTACCATTATTTAATGCATAACACTTATCTAATTGTTTAGCCATGTTTAAATCATGCGTAACTATAACTAAGGCTGTATGGTGTTTCCGATTTAACTCTAACATTAGCTCAAAAACTTGTTTTGCGGTATGGGTGTCTAAGTTGCCTGTTGGTTCATCTGCTAACACACAAGAAGGTTCATGGATGAGCGCTCTTGCAATTGCAACTCTTTGCCTTTCGCCACCTGAAAGCTCTGCTGGTTTATGTTTCATTCTGTTTTGTAATCCAACAGCTTTTAATATCTTAACTACCTTATCTTCAATAAAGCTTGGGTTAGCATTTCTTAAAAGTAAAGGCATAGCTACATTTTCAAGCGCAGTAAATTCAGGTAATAAATGGTGAAATTGATAAACGAAACCTAAATATTGATTCCGCAATTTACAGCGGTGCTTTTCGCTTAAGTTAAACCATGATTTATCCTGAATTAAAACTTCGCCTTTACTTGGCTTATCTAATCCGCCTAGTAGATGTAACAAAGTACTTTTACCAGAACCTGAAGGACCCACAATAGCAATTTTGTCCCCTTGCTTAACTTCAAGGTTAATTGAGTTTAAAATCTTAAGGTTTTCACTAACCTCAGAAAAAGATTTACCTAAATCTTTGGCCTTTATAATATTATTCATGATGCAAGGCCTCCGCAATAATTGTACGTGACGCTTGCCAAGCGGGATAGATTGTTGCACTAAAACACATCAGTAAAGCAATACTGCATATTTCAACTAAATCAGAAAGCAAGATTTGTGAGGGAAGAAAGTCAACAAAATAAATATTTGAAGACAAAAATTGAGTATGAAAACATTTTTGCAAGGTGTTAACTATTTGGGTTGCATTTTGAGCCAAGATAATCCCTGCTATTAACCCTAAAATAATCCCAGCAGTTCCAATAAGCATTCCTTGGACAATAAATATCCGCAATATTGTTGCAGGCGTTGCCCCCATTGTGCGTAATATTGCAATCTCCGCTTGTTTGTCATTTACTATCATTACAAGGGATGAAACTAAATTAAATACTGCTACAGCAATAATAAGTAACAAAATAAAAAACATCATGGTTTTTTCCATTTTAACTGCATGAAAAAATGGCCCAAATTGATCGGCCCAACTGCTAACTTCATACTCTTCGCCTAATTTTACTTGAATTTCGTGCGCAAGCTTAGGAGCTCTGTATGGCTCTTTAAGGCGTAATTTAATACCTGTTACTGCATTACTTAACCGCATTAAGTTTTGGGCGTCTTTAAGGTCGATAAAACCAAGGCGAGTATCAAAGTTAAAACCATTCCCGGCGGAAAAAATACCCCGCAATGTAAAGCGCTTAAACCTAGGTACAACTCCCGCTGGCGTAACAGTTGCTTCGGGAATCATGATGGTAATTAAATCCCCTTCCATTACGCCTAATTGATCTGCAAGATTACGTCCTAATATTATGCCAAAGTGATTTAGGTTATTAAGCTTTCCAATAAGCATTTTTTTACTAAGCCCGCTCATGGCCTCTTCATATTGGGGAATTATTCCAGTAAGAGCAATAGGTAAAACCTGCCCTTGAAAGCTCATTAAGCCTTGGGTGCCAACATAGGGCGATGCATACTTTACCTCTTTTATTTTGGTAAGCTCTCTTGCTAAACTTTGCCAATTATCAAGCGCACCATCACGATGAGTTATAGTTATTTCAGGCGCCATACCAAAAAACCTTTGATGAATTTCCTTATCAAAACCATTCATAACAGAAAGCACCGTAATCAATACCATTACCCCAAGGGCAATGCCTAACATAGAACTTAAAGAAATAAATGAGACAAAATAGCTGCGTTTTTTCGCGCGGGTATATCGTAGACCAATAAAATACGAAATGGGAGTGAACATTTAGATTAGCTAGCAAAAGGGTTAGTATACTTGAGTTAGGTTAAAATGCTAGATATGAACAATCTACTATCAGGGCTGTCCCGTCTTAATAAATCATAAAAGCTCCCTTCTCCCGCTTGCGGGAGAAGG
>Ga0155589_125_pt1 | contig 22936 bp, 25 predicted proteins | sample RifCSPhighO2_12_FD_107246 | JGI IMG/M metagenome (GOLD analysis project Ga0155589, IMG submission 107246) | Legionellales bacterium RIFCSPHIGHO2_12_FULL_37_14 | reverse complement strand
AATAAGTTAAATCACCCTCATCCCCAACCCTTCTCCCGCAAGCGGGAGAAGGGAGCTTTTATGATTTATTAAGACGGGACAGCCCTGAATCTACTATATGTATTGGTAAAATGTTAAAATACTGCTTTACAATGATTATTGAGTTTTATGCCTGAGGCTTATACCGCAGAATCAATCGAAGTATTACAAGGCCTTGATCCAGTCAAGCGTCGACCTTCGATGTATACTGATACCACTAATCCTAACCATTTAGCGCAAGAGGTTATTGATAATAGCGTAGATGAAGTGTTAGCAGGGTTTGCTACTGAAATTACTGTTATTTTACATAGTGAAAGCACTATTGAAATTAGCGATAATGGCCGCGGGATGCCTACCGATTTACATCCTCTGTTACAGTTAAGTGGGATTGAGGTAATTTTAACGCGCTTACATGCTGGCGGTAAATTTTCGCTAAAAAACTATCTTTATTCAGGTGGGTTACATGGTGTTGGGGTATCTGTGGTTAATGCACTTGCTAAAAACCTAGAAGTCACTGTTAAAAGATCTGGCATAATTTATCATATGGCTTTTGCCAATGGAGAAAAAACCACTGAACTTAAACAAATAGGCACAACTACTAAACGCGATACAGGAACTAGCATTCTCTTCTCAGTTGAGCCTTCTTACTTTGATTCTGCTTTTTTTGCGCTAAAACCCTTAATCCATAACTTACGTTCAAAGGCCATATTATGCCCTGATTTAACTATTAATTTTATTAATAAAATTAATGGCGAGACTCATTCTTGGCATTACACAAACGGTATTACTGAATATTTAAAGTCCATGCTGCCAGCAGATCTTTTACATGAGTACCTTTTTACTGGCAAAGCGCAACATTCTCTTTGTGAGCTTGAATGGGCAACAACTTGGTGTCTCGATACCAATAAGGTTTGGGAAAGTTATGTTAACTTAATCCCAACTGCCCAAGGAGGCAGCCACGTTAATGGCCTCAAACAAGGCCTTTTTGACGCTTTTCTAAGCTTTTGCTCCATGCATAATCTTATTCCCCGCGGCATAAAAATAACTGCAGATGATTTAATGGATTACTGTCACTTTATTTTATCTTTAAAAATTCAAGAACCACAATTTGCCGGCCAAACTAAAGAAAAATTAACTTTAAAAACCGCTACCTCTTTAGTCAGTAACATAATTAAAGATCATTTTTTATTATTCTTAAATGAAGAACCAATAAAAGCTGAGGAACTCGCTAAAATAATTATAGAAAAAGCGCAGCAAAGGATTACAGCGCTCAAAAAAGTTAAGCGCAAAACCTACACTCAAGGTCCGGCCCTTCCTGGCAAACTTGCTGATTGTCTTGAACAAGATTTAAACCATTCGGAATTATTTTTGGTAGAAGGTGATTCAGCTGGAGGATCAGCTAAACAAGCACGTGATAAAAATTTTCAAGCTATTCTGCCTTTAAGGGGTAAGATTTTAAATACCTGGGAAGTTAAAAGCGAAGAAACTTTTCTTTCGGAAACTATTAAAGATATAGCAACTGCAATTGGCATTTTCCCCGGAAGTTCAGATTTAACTAGTTTACGTTACGGAAAAATTTGCATCCTTGCAGATGCTGACTCAGATGGAGCCCATATAGCCACCCTTCTTTGTGCGCTTTTTTTAAAACATTATAAAGCTTTAATTAAACAAGGTCATGTTTATATAGCAACTCCACCACTTTATCGGATTGATGTTGGTAAAGAAGTTTTTTACGCGCAAGATGAAGCTCTAAAGGACAAGCTTATTTTAAGTCTTAAAAAGCAAAAAAATGCAAAAATTAATGTCCAACGCTTTAAAGGCTTAGGCGAGATGAATCCTATTCAACTGCGTGAAACTACGATGAATCCTAAAACGCGTAACTTAATTCAACTCACCATAAAAGATGAAGCAAACTGTCATTCAATTATGGATATGTTGTTAGCGAAAAAAAGAGCGCATGATCGTAAGCACTGGCTTGAGAGTAAAGGCAATAAAGCGCTAATTTGATTTTTTCTATTCTCGGCACATAATTAAGATACGCTCCTTTTTCTGGATAAAAAATGCCTAAATTAAAACTGAGTGTATTAGCCTTATGTATAGCCTTAAATAACCAAACATTTGCTGACGAAGACGCCGAAATAACTGAACTATTAAAATTTATGATTTCCGATCAATTAATGGTTTCCTATGATGGGGTAAAAATTCCCTTAAGTTATTCAGTAGGCACTCCTAAAGCTATAGATCTATACTTTGGTGATTATATTTGCGCCAAAGCTTCAACTTGCGAGGTTGTAGATCATCAATATAGCAATCCTTATGCAGTTTTAGGCCAAGGCTTACCTCCTGAAAATGGAACAGAGCAGCAACTTCGCCAAGCGCAAGCGCAAATTGAACGTACTGATGTTATGTATGGCACAGATATATATGATGCCGCTACTTGGACTATTGCAATCGCTCTTGCACATAAAAATGGCAATAAGGTAATTACTGATCCATTAGCATTAATAAAAAATTATTACATGATCTTAGAAGGCAAAAATAAACATGGCTACAATGGTTTTAACTATGGATATAAAACACGTTTTAGCGAAAATGATTTTAATAAAGCTTTTATATTTCGCATGATAGCTCCAAATTTTGAGAATCTTGACCCATTTGTCTCAACAGATAAAAGTATACCTCGTAAATATAGTGCTGGTATAACTTGTGATGCTAGCATCACTACATGCAAACAAATCTCTACCTGGTCTGACTGGAAACCAATTTTAGGCGAAAATGCTTGGGCACAATTAATAGGACCTCTCCAAAGTGCGATTTTATTAAATGATGCGGCATTTACCAAAGAGACTATCAATAAAATCATACCTGCATTAGATGGGTTTTCAGCTATGCAAGCAGGAATTGGGGCGTTTTATTATGCTCCAGAAGGATCTGATGGTAACGAAGGTCCAATTGTGCGCGGAACTATCTCGCTTGAAAATAACTTTTCCCTACTTGGAGGCCTACAAATTTTACGCGATTTATTAACTCAACAAAAAGAAACAGATGCAGCAGAAGCTCTTAAAAAAATTGATGTTATGTTAAATGGTGGTGAAACGGTAAATAAATTTAGAACAGTAGGTTTACTGTATTTCTTATATAAAGGCGCTTTTAACCAAGAAAAAGGGATTTTTTATTCAGGAGGTATAGCCCCAGATCCTACATCTACCCACGATTGGCAACCTGACAAAAGCGATGCTTCAGGTTCCAATGCTGTAGACGTTAATACTTGGGGTATAGCAGCCTTAGGGCCTAAAACTATAGATGAGTGGTTCGGCAAAGATACAGCGTATAATATTTGGACTAATACGCGGGATAAAGGCGGATATACTCATGATGGTACTTTATGGGGAGTTGGTTATACCCTAAATAATAAAGATGAGAGCGAGCAAATTCTTTCTGCTGAATGGACAGCAGGAGCAATTAATACCGTATATATTCTAAAGAATTTTTATCCAGATCATAAAAAAGATTTAGAAGATGATGAAAATAATATGAGAAATGGAATAGTGAATCTTCGCAGCGATAAATACTTAGCAGCCAACTTCAAGGGTGGTACGCCAAAAGATTATTATGCAGTTGAGGGATTGTCATATCTATATGCAAGTAAAAGATTTCACATACCTTTTGGCTGGTATGCCAATACTTTACCTAGCACCGCATCAACTAGCTGGGTAATTATGAACCATTATAACTTTAATCCATTTCAATATGCTGGTGCGCTAGATAGAAAAGAGGCTTATCCTAAACCTACCCAAACTGAGAATCTTTCAGGTGGCGATCCTTTACCCAAAGATGTAGCTATAACATTTGATGCGGGTAATTTAGAGGAAATTAATAAGCTTAGCTTACTGTATACAACTAAAGATGATGATAACTTCATACCAGTAAGTGAGGTTGATAAACGTAAGGGAGTAGGAACAGTTCCTGCAGGCGCTAAAAAGCTTGCTATAAGTTTTTATAAAGAAGGCGGCGGATATAGTAGAAGCTGCCAACTCTACGCTGCCAAAGACATTTGCCAGGATGATAATTGTACAGCTAGTTATGTTTTATCGGCCGCTTGGTCTCAAGATGGAAATGGCGCATGCCTAGTTTCAAAACCTTTACCTAATGAAGTACAAGTACGTTTTACAGCTGGGGAATTAAGAGATATTTCTGGCCTAAGTTTACAATATATGCTTCCCGATAGCGAAACCTGGCAACAAGCTACGAATGGTAATATTGAAGGCAGCCGTAGCGGTACTGCAACTATACCAAATGGGGCTAACGAGCTATCCCTTTCCTTTAAGACCGATAATTGGTATGGCGCCTGTAAAGTTTATTCTGCTGGAAGTTTATGTGCGAACCCTGACTGTACTAAAATCCTAGGGGTAGAAGCAAAGTACAGTTCTAATGGCATGATAGACTGCAAGCTAACTGACGATCCTAAAGAATAGGTTGGGTCTTGGCTTAAAGCTGCCCATTACATGGTAGGAACCACAGGAAAAGATTTTTTTTCAACAGCTAAAGCAGAAAGCGCAGCAATAGCCAATGGCTGGCCTTTGGCTGCTGCGCGTTGAATCCAGTATCTGGCTCTATCGCGATCTTCATATACCCCTTTACCATAATAATACATATAGCCTATGGCATATTGCGCATCAGGGTTACCATAAATGGCTTCTGGTTTTAAACGGATAAAAGCACTTCTATAATCATTCATTTTATAATCATACATACCCTTTTGCATATTTATATTATGAAATGAGCATGAGGTTAATCCAAAGAAACAGCAGGTTACAAAAATTATAATTCTTACCCCAGACATAAATTATAGTTCCTTCATTGATAGTGGTTTTTGCGCTGGTTCGAAATGTAATGCGGTTTTAGGCAGATTTAGTTTTTCTATTCTGCCATGATTTAAAATAATAATCTCTCGAGGCCTTATATGCTTAACTGTTATCCCTGCTCTTAATTCGGCGCCTTCAAAGTATATTTTTTCAAATCCATCGTCATTACGAATAATAACTTGTGAATCTTTATTTTTTTTTGAGTACAAAATCCCTACTATTACATAAGATAATGCCGAGACAGAAATATCTTTATCATTTAAATGAGGAACGTACATCCCAAAAATCGGCGTTTGCAGCCACGACCCTGTGGTAATTTGCTTGGGGAGATTTACAGGCTTAGCGGATGGTACAGTAGGGTAAACATTAATTTCAAAGTTAATAAAAATTATTAGATTAATAAGAAAAAATAAGCTAAACAAGCCACTTAATGCAATCCATACCCATTCTAAAATAAAATTTTCCTTAATCCACGCCAGAGTTTCATTCACGGATAACATCAATCCCCCTTGGGGCTTTAAATTGAAATGCGGTATCTCTAATAGTTTGGTTTTGCTGAACGTCTTTCAGAGTTAATTCAGTAATTTGACCTAATTGATCCTCCAATAAAATACCCTGCAAAACCGGCCCTTTAAAAATTAGATCCATTTTAGTAAAAGTCGGTTGAGAAGATTTAGCACGTAAATGATAAATTTCATTGTCTCTCTTATTTTCCTTATTTATAACAAAATCTTGCCGCAAATTATCATTAGACTCACTTAAAAATAAGGCTGGCGTACCGCGAAGTGCTTTAGCTTGGGGTTTTATGGTTACTTGCTCAAGATCTTTGTCGTAAATATACACTTCTTTACCATTTGCAGTAAGAATTTGACTAGGGTCGTTTGTTTCAAACCTAAAACGCAGCGGCCTTTTTATTAACATTTTGCCTTTAGAGTTGGTAAGTTTTTTATGTTTTGCATTAATAACTTGGGTAAATTGCGCCCTTAAAGTTTTAATTGAATTAAGCTTTTGGACTAAAGACTCTCCGGCGTCTTCAGCAAATGCTACACAGCTAAATAATAGTAGACTTAACATAACATATTTCACTCGCTTTCACCCCCTCTAACTAGCACTTCCCTAACCCCACCTTCTAAGGGCCCAAGTACGCCTGACTTTTCCATAGTTTCAATTAACCTTGCAGCCCTATTATAACCAATTTTAAAGCGTCTCTGGACGGCGGAAATACTACTTTTACGTGTTTCGATAACAAAAGAAACTACTTCATCATATAAAGCATCAGTCTCTTCAGGAGATTGATCTTCGGAAGAAGTTTCATCCGTATATGTTTGAGTTACATCGTCTATATAATCAGGCTCTCCTTTACTGCGCCAATCATCAGCTACTCGATGCACTTCGTTATCGTCTACAAAAACCCCGTGCACTCTAAGAGGTGCCCCTGATCCAGGAGATAAAAATAACATATCCCCATGGCCTAATAACTGCTCTGCTCCTTGTTGATCTAAAATTGTCCGCGAATCAATTTTAGAAGAAACTTGGAAGGAAATACGCGTTGGAATGTTTGATTTAATGAGGCCTGTTAAGACATCAACAGAGGGCCTTTGGGTTGCAAGCACTAAATGTATACCGGCAGCGCGCGCCTTTTGAGCAATGCGTGCAATTAATTGCTCAACCTTTTTACCAACCACCATCATCATATCAGCTAATTCGTCTATGATAACTACAACATATGGCAAGGTATGCAAATACTTTTTTTCTCCTGCAGGTAAAGTTGGCTCAAAAGGATCTAATAGAGGGTTATTTTCTGCTTCAGCTTCTAGTACTTTATTATTAAATCCAGCTAAATTTCTCACTCCAACAGATGCTAATAACCGATAGCGCCGCTCCATTTCCGCTACACACCAACGTAAAGCATTGGCAGCTTCTTTCATATCAGTTACAACAGGAGTTAAAAGATGTGGTATCCCATCATAAACTGAAAGCTCGAGCATTTTTGGATCTATCATTATTAAGCGAACTTGAGAAGGATTTGCTCTATATAAAATACTTAAAATCATGGCATTAATACCTACTGATTTACCCGATCCTGTAGTACCTGCAACCAATAAATGTGGCATTTTTGCCAAATCAACTATCATAGGGTAACCCGCTATATCAACCCCTAAAGCTAGAGTAAGTGGAGAATGCGCTTGCTGAAATACATCGCTTTGTAATACTTCTTTAAGGCGGACAATTTCCCGATGTTGGTTAGGCAACTCAAGACCTACTACAGTTTTTCCAGGAATTATCTCAACGATACGGACACTAGTAACAGATAACGCTCTTGCCAAATCTTTTACAAGAGCGCTTAAACGGCTAACTTTAACTCCGGCTGCAAGTTGTAATTCAAAACGTGTAATAACAGGACCAGGATGAACCGCAACAACATCTACATGGATACCAAAATCAAGTAAATGTTGCTCTACTTCTCTTGAGTATTGTTCTAAGGCCTCTGCGCTAAAACCACTAGATTTTACTTGCTGCGTGTCTTTATTATATAAAAGATCTAATGAAGGTAAACTAGTTGATACATCTTTACGAAAATTCTCTAATTTAGCCACAGCTTGGGTTATAGGAGGTTTTATAATGGATTCATTTGAAGGTGTATCTGCTTCTTTTATAAAATTATTTGGCAGTTTATTTGTACTAAGCATAGGTTTTCTCGGCCTTACTATATTAACTTCTTTAGCTTGATTTAATTTCGTAAACTTAAGATAAGTTGGCAAAATAAAAGATCTTAGAGTCCTTTTTAAAGCATGATAAATAAAACTAACTTGATTAAAAATCTTAGAAATTAATTGCAAAGTGTATTGACCGACATTTTCAATCATGCGAATCCAGGAAAAATCAGTTAACCAAGTAATTCCTACTAACATTACTGCCAATACTAATAACAAAGCTCCTTGAACATTAAATGCATAACTTAAACCATCAGCTAAAACTGCGCCTAACATTCCACCGGCCCCGGGCCTGCCATCTGGTCCTATCCATTCTATTTTTAAGCCGAGAAATGCTGAAAATCCCAACATTAATAAGAAAAACCCTGTTAGCCTTAAAATAAGCGCTGATTGATTAAAATGGGGCATTTTACTTTCTTGCACAATAAAAGATGCCAAATATGAGACTCCCAAAGGAATGACATAGGCAAAGTAGCCACATAGCCAAAAAAGAGCATCTGCAAGGTAGGCTCCTATTTGTCCGCCTGAATTTACTACATTTTTACTATGGCTATTTACATGCATCCAGCTAGGATCTGTTGTTGAATACGTAGCAAGCGCAAGAATTATGTAAAGAGATATAAAAATTACAAAAATAAAAAGCCCTTCCATTAGTCGATTAAATAAAAATAATGGCAAAACTTGGGAACTTTGATTAAAGAATTTTGCTGGACGTTGCTTAAGCATAACTTTTCTGCCTTAAAATGCGCAAAAATCTAAGTATATACCTATTGTACTTTAAAATACGATATTTTTATTGGTCCTCAAGACCACTTCATACTGGACAAAAAAATAATGTAGCCTAAAATACCCAGTTTTCATAGTACGATTGCTCCTTATGCAAACACAACATCATAGGCTTATCATTTTAGGTTCGGGCCCTGCTGGTTATACTGCAGCTGTTTATGCTGCGCGCGCTAATCTTACCCCTGTTTTAATTACAGGTATGCAACCTGGTGGTCAGCTCACTACCACTACTGATGTAGATAATTGGCCAGGGGATATAGAGGGCTTGCAAGGTCCTGCTCTAATGGAAAGAATGCAGCGCCATGCAGAAAGGTTTGCGACAAATATAATTTTTGACAGCATTGTAAAAACTGACCTAAAACAAAAACCATTTCTGCTTTATGGTGATGAAGCAAAATATACCTGTGATGCCTTAATTATTGCCACAGGAGCAAGTGCTCAGTATTTGGGTCTACCTTCTGAGGAAACTTATCAAGGAAAAGGCGTTTCTGCCTGCGCTACTTGTGATGGATTTTTCTATAAACAAAAAAAAGTTTGCGTCATTGGAGGTGGTAATACTGCTGTTGAAGAAGCCTTATATCTTGCAAATATTGCTGCTAACGTTACTTTAATTCATAGACGCGATGCTTTGAGAGCTGAAAAAATGCTGCAAGATAAATTATTTGCTAAAGAAAAATCTGGCAACATAAATATTTTATGGTCGCATACTTTAGACGAGATAGTTGGTGACACTAATAAAGTCACTGCGATTAAAGTTAAAGCACTTAAAACAAATAAAATCGAAGAGCTCCCTATGGACGGAGTTTTTATCGCAATTGGCCATACTCCTAACACCCAAGCTTTTCTCCAACTTGAAATGCAAAATGGCTATATAGTTATTCGTTCAGGTTTAAAAGGTATGGCAACATTAACTTCCATCCCTGGTGTGTTTGCTTGTGGCGATGTCGCTGATTCTGTTTATCGACAAGCTGTTACTTCAGCCGGCTTTGGCTGCATGGCCGCATTAGATGCAGAAAAATACTTAGATAATCTTTGAAAGGGAAGCTACTCAATGTCCATTAAATCAGCACAAACAGCAAACCCCATTGATGAACTACTTGCTGAACGCTGGAGTCCTAGAGCTTTTGATGTTAATAAAGATATTAGTTTGGATAAGCTTAAATCATTGTTAGAAGCAGCCCGTTGGGCTCCTTCTTGCTATGGAGATCAGCCATGGTATTATATAGTTTGTCATAAAAGCACTAATAAAAAATCCTGGGATCTTGCCTTTGAATGTTTAGTGCCTTTCAATCAAAATTGGGTTAAAAACGCTCCTTTGATATTATTTTCCCTTGCTAAGCATGTTTTTCACCATAATGAAGAACCTAACCGTTGGGCACAACATGATACTGGCGCTGCTAGTGAGAACCTATGCTTGCAAGCAACCTCCATGGGTATGTTTGCCCACCAAATGGGCGGGTTTGATGAAAATGCCGTAATTAATAAGTTTAATGTGCCAGCAGGCTTTACCCCAATGGCGGCTATTGCAGTTGGGTACAAAACCAAATCTTTAGTTTTACCTCTTGATTTACAAGAGCAAGAAGAAGGAGCGCGGAAACGCGATCCTTTAAGTAAACATTTTTTTAATGGCGAATGGGGAGTTGAGCTTGAGTGACCTAGATATTACCTTTAAAAAATATATGTGTGTTATTTGCGGCTTTATTTATGATGAAGCAGAAGGCTGGCCTGAAGATGGTATTGAGCCAGGCACAAAATGGGAAGATGTGCCTGAAAACTGGTATTGCCCTGATTGTGGAGCATCAAAATCAGACTTTCAGATGATTGAGGTAGTAGGAAGTTATTAAGAACCCGCTATCATCATTGATTCTATTAAAATTGAGCCACATCTTGTAGCATGGTTTTTATCATGATCTTTGCCTATGCCTATGATTTGTTGAAACATGTTTTGTAAATTTCCGGCAATCGTAATTTCCTCTACTGGATGTTTTATCTTGCCTTTTTCTACCCAATAGCCAAAAGCACCTTTAGAATAATCACCATTTTGGATATTAACCCCATTTCCCATTAGCTCAGTCACCAATAATCCTCTGTCCATCAATTTGAGTAAGCTATTAAGATCAGGATGAGTTCCGCTAACTTCAAGATTATGCACACCCCCTGCGTTAGCAGTTGTGTGAAGACCAAGCCTTCTAGCAGTATAACTAGATAATACATACTGATTAACAATGCCAGCTTTAACAAAAATGTTATCGCGCGTGGTAACCCCTTCTGCATCAAAGGAACTTGAGCCTAAGGCTCCTTGTAAATAAGGATGTTCTTGAATATGTACGTTTGCGGGAAAAATTTGTTTACCTAAAGAATCAACTAGAAAAGTTTGTTTACGATACAAAGCACCTCCGCTTATCGCATGTAAGAAATGCGCTATTAGATGGCTCGCGACGCGTGCTTCAAATAAAATTGGCGCCTTTTGCGTTTTAATTTTCTTAGCCCCTAATCTTTTAACAGTTCTTCCTACCGCCTCTTCTGCAATATGCTCTGGCGTTTCTAAATTACTGGGATCTCTTGCTGTTGAATAAGCATAATCTCGCTGTAGCATATCCTTTTTCTTCCCTACTAAAGAACAGCTTAAGCTATGCCTTGAACTATAAATTATCCCTTCTGCGCCATGCGTATTAGCATAACCAAAAGCTCCAGAAAAATTTGCTAACCCAACCCCATCTGAGTTAACAATATTTTTATCCGCCAAAGCTACTTCTTCACATTGCTTACATAGAAGAATAGCTTCTTCTGTGTTAAGCCTCCAAGGATGATATAAATCTATATCAGGGTGTTTGCTAGTAAGAAGCTCTTTATCTGCAAGGCCAAAACAAGGATCCTTAGCGCTTACTTTAGCAATATCTAAGGCAGCATCAACTATTTGTTCAAGGCCGGTAGAATTAAGCTCAGTGCTACTAGCAGAGCCTTTTTGTTTACCTATATATAAAGTTAAAGCAATTGACTGAGCGTTACTAAAGTTAACTGTTTCAACCTGTTTAAGCCTCACATCAACAGAGTACCCGCAGTCTTGCTCTATGCATACTTCAGCATCAGACGCGCCCTTTTTGCGCGCTTTTTGCAAAATTAAATGCATTATATCTTTTAGTTCATCAATTGACTTAAAAGGTGAAGGAGGGTTATTGTTTATTGTTTTTAGCATATAGTTCGTGGATATTGTGAATATTGCACATAAGGTTACTCTTTCTTTAAAGCATTTAAAATGCTTTTTTCTTGCTTGTTTTCTTTTACATGCAACAAGCTCCTATGCGTGGAAAGTAATTAATGCTGGCATTGAGTACTTAGATATACCTTCCCCAACATCGCAATGGTCACATATCCACATCTTTAAAATTAAGCTTAATCGCAATCAATTTTATTTATCTAGCGCACATGATCTTGGATTAAAAAATGCTTTTGTTTGGGAGTTAGGCGAAGCGCAAAATGCGACTATTGCAATAAATGGCGGTTTTTTTGATGCTAATTTTCGGCCTTTGGGTTTAAGAATTCATAAAAATATTAAATATAATTCATTAAAACCAGTAAGTTGGTGGGGAGTATTTTATATTGACAATGACAAAGCAGATATTTTAGCGCAAGCGAATTTCCCTAATAACAAAGATGTTACCTTCGCTATTCAAAGTGGCCCAAGGCTTTTAATAAATGGGGAAATACCTCCTTTAAAACCAGGCAAAGATGAACGTACTGCTTTGGGAGTTAACGCACAAGGTGAAGTATTTATCCTAGTAACCGAACATAACCCCATATCGACACACGAGCTTGCAGAAATAATGCAAAAACCCCCGATAAGCGCTCTAAATGCTTTAAACTTAGATGGTGGGAGCTCAACGCAACTATACGTTAACTCTCCCGAATTACATCTTGATATTCATGGGTTTTCTATGGTGGCTGATGCTGTTATTGTAAGACCTAAAAAAGGGAAAAAAAGTTAGTTCTTATCCCTAAAGATAATACGCCCTTTAGTCAAATCATAAGGTGTTAGTTCAACTTTGACTTTATCGCCAGTTAAAATTCGAATATAGTTTTTGCGCATTCTACCAGATATATGGGCTGTTACTATGTGGCCATTCTCTAGTTCAACGCGAAACATAGTGTTAGGTAATGTTTCAATAACTGTGCCTGGCATTTCAATATGTTCTTCTTTGGACATAATACCTCTTGGGTTATTAATAATAAGAGGGAAATAATACATCAATTGAAGAAAATGCCAACTAGGTAATGAAACTTTTTTTATATTATGTCCATAATGAATTAAAAAAATATTTACAGGGTATATTTTATTCAGTACAATAGATACTTATTTAAATTGGAGTTACCCAAATGCATACCCTTAAAATTCCTTCTTCAGCTGATGATTTAGCAAAAATACTTTTAGATAGTTACAGCGATAATTTAAAAATGACACTCCGTGAGTATTTTCGCAAGAAAAATTTTATAGACCTTGCGGTTCTTAATAATGAATTAGAGGTTTATCTAAGCCAGTTTTCTGATGACTCTAAAGACAAATTTTTGTCGTATGCTAAAAGCGAGGGGCAATTTGATGAAGAATTTAAAGATAGTATAAGAACTGAGTGCAACAAAAGCATTATAGGGAATAACAAGGGACTTACCACCAGTTTCGCTGCTTCTACTATTGTTGCTGGATTTGCTGCTCCCATAATTACTGTTTTATTATATGGATTAATTACCGACATCCCTTTTTTAGCAGCTACGGCTAGCGGCTTCAATCTTATTTTACCTTTTTTACCTTTTCTTGCAGCTTTAGGGCCAGTTGGGGGTATGTTGGTTGCTTCTTTACTTTTAATGGGTATGGTTGCCTTAATTGTTACTGTGGGAATTATGATTGCGCATTTTTCTACAGCTTCTAATATATCTAGTATGCGTATTGGTAACCCCTTTGAGCCAATTGCAACTGTTGCGGATGCGCCTCTAGATAACCAACAAGCAAATACAACTAGACTATTATCAATGAGCAAACTAGCAGAAGCAAAAAACGATGCTACTTCAGATGCAGAAGTTAATCCTTGTGATAAACCTCCAGTGAAAGTTGACCCACCCCCTACTGATGAGGCTCGAGCTGTGAGCCCTCCTCCTAGCAGGAGGCTGTTTTCTAAACCTTCATCTAAAGATGAACTGGAAGAGTTTGTGGATAGGTCTACTAATAATACTGCCAAGCTGGCATAGGTTTTACCTTAACCCAACATAAAGTAGGTTGGACCAAGACCCAGCATAGAGTAGGTTGGGCCTTGGCCCAACATAGTTGAAGAGAAAAGATCCACCGCAGAAAAATGCTTTACTTTACCACCACCAAAAAAACTATACTTATTAAAAATACCGTAGGTATTTCATTCCATATTCGAAAAAATAGTGCACTATGTGGCTTTATGTCGCGGTGCAATAAAGTTAGATAATGGCCTAAGCTTAAGTGATAAACTAAAAGCAGCGCAACCAAGAGGAGTTTTGCATGCATCCATGGTTGATAGAGATAATATAGAGGATTATCCAATAAAATCCAAATACCAAATACCAAAGTCAATAAAGCCGCCGGCCACATTATGCCTTTATATAAACGCCTTTCCATTATTTTAAAGCGCTCTTTACTAATTTTATCTTCTGCTTCTACGTGATAGACAAATAATCTTGGTAAATAAAATAGGCCGGCAAACCAAGCGACCATAGTAATAATATGTAAAGCTTTAAGCCATAAAATCATTTTTGGTTACCTTTTTTTGCGTTTTCTTGCGGCATTTTTAGCTAAATTAAGAATCTCGACTCCTAAAGAAAAGCCCATGGCAAAATACACGTAAGCTCTAGGGATATCTACTGAAAACCCATCTGCCACTAAAATCATTCCAATAAGCATTAAAAAACTTAAAGCTAACATTTTTACTGTAGGATATTTATTAATAAGTAAACAAATCCACTTTGCCGCAAAAATCATCAAAATTACTGCACAGGTAATAGCGCTTGCCATAATATAAAAGTGTTTTGTTAAACCAATAGCTGTTAAGACACTATCAAAGGAAAAAATTATATCCATAAAGCCAACTTGGATAACCACGCTCCAGAATAAACTTGCCTTAAGAGGAGAAGATCTTTTGTCTGTTAATTCGTGGGTCACTTCTTGGTGAATTTCTTGCGTGGCTTTCAGCAAAAGAAAAATTCCTCCTAAAATTAAAAACAAATCACGAACTGAAAAGCTAAAATTAGCATAAGAAAAAAATGGTCTTGTATACTTTACAATCCACACTGCCATAAATAATAGCAGTAAACGAAATACCCAAGCTAAAGTAAGCCCAAGGGTGCGCGCGCTTTGCCGCTCTTTTGCAGGTAGCTTTTCTGTTAACACTGCAAGAAGAACTATATTATCAACACCTAAAATGATTTCTAATAAGGTTAGAGCAAGAAAACTTGCTCCTATTTCGAATAATCCCATAATTGCCTTTTATCGTAGTAAATTAATAGAGTTTAGCATTTGTTGGGTCCAATATTAAACATAGCATTTATAAGGATTAGGAGTATATAATTATCAGAGATAAATAACCCAAAGGTGATCAACATTATCTCATTAATTAAAAGGTTATTAGGTCATGTACATAAACCTGATCCAACTTTAAGTTCTATTGAAAAAAAATATTTAATATCAAGACAGAAACATAGAGTTTCAAAAGCACATATTAGTCCTAATGCCCTAACAGTAATTAATAAATTAAGATCTGCAGGTTTTGAAGCATATGTTGTTGGCGGCTGTATTCGTGATTTACTGGTAAATAAACAACCTAAAGATTTTGACGTAGCGACCAATGCCACCCCTGCAGAAGTCCGTAAGCTCTTTCGCAATGCAAGAATTATCGGCAGGCGCTTCAAGTTAATTCACGTTTGGTTTCAACGGGAAATAATTGAAGTTGCAACTTTTCGTGCAGGAGTTACTGCTGATGAACAACAAATGACCAATGAACGCGGTATGATAATAAGAGATAATGCCTACGGAAATATAAAAGATGACGCCTTTCGCCGCGACTTCACTATAAACTCTTTGTATTATGCAATCGAAAGTGGAGATTTAATTGATCTTACAGGTGGAGTCCCTGACATAAAAAATAAGCAAGTAAGGATAATAGGAAAAGCTGAGCAACGCTATCAAGAAGATCCTGTAAGGATGTTACGCGCTATTAGGTTTGCAGCTAAATTAGATTTTACTATTGAGGAAAATACCAAGAAACCATTGTATAATTTAGCGCCTAATATATTGCATGTTGCACCTCTACGATTATTTGAGGAAGTAACTAAACTTTACCAGTGCGGCCATGGCGAAGCTGCCCATAATATGCTACTTGAATTTAATTTATTTTCTTTACTTTTTCCCGCTACAACAAAACTTTTTAAGAGTAATTTTAAGACGCAAGAATTTATTACGCTTGCGTTAAAAAGTACTGATGCACGGATTAGGGAAAATAAACCGGTAACTCCGGCTTTTTTATTTGCGGTTTTACTGTGGTTTCCTCTCCAAGTAAGGGCAAATAAAATTCAAAAAGAACTAAACACTCCCCCACTAACTGCACTCGAACAAGCTATGTCTAATGTATTAACTGAACAAAATCGCCTAGTAAATATACCGCGGCGTTTCTTGCTGATTATAAGGGAAATATGGATCTTGCAATTTAGGTTTCATAAACGCCTTGGCGGTCGAGCGCAACATCTTTTAACCCATCCACGTTTTCGCGCAGCTTATGATTTTCTCGCCATAAGAGCTTTAGCCAAAGATGCCCCTATTGAGCTTGCCGATTGGTGGACTGAGTTTCAAGAAAAAGATGAGCTTACGCAGGAGTTAATGGTCAAAGAGATCCTAGCAAATTCAAACAAGAAACCTTTGAAATGAACTTGTGCCTGCTAGGTTTAGGAAGTAATTTAAACTCCCCCAAAAGACAGCTTTATACTGCTATAAAAGCTATAAAACACTTACCTAAAACCAATCTTCTTCTTGTGGCCCCATATTACAAAAATCGCGCGTGGGGTAAAAAGGCGGTACCTGACTATTACAATACGGTAGCACTTATTCACACAGGCTTACCTTGCCTTACCCTTCTTAGTTACTGTCAAGCAATAGAAAAAAAGCAAAATCGTGTACAGAGGGTTAAAAATGCCGCACGCCCAATTGATATTGACCTTCTAGATTACGCAAACCTAACTATGCAGCACCCAAAATTAACTTTACCTCATCCAAGAATGCATGAACGCGACTTTGTGCAAGTTCCATTAAAGTTTATCCTCAAAAAACTCGCGCTAACTGCTGACTATCACGCCTATATGCAAGGACCCCCATACTAAAATAAGCAACCATTATAAATAAAACAATATAACCAGAAGCGAAAACGGTTGTTTGTGTCGAGAGTAATACATCTAAGATCAATAGACTCGGTGTAGATGCAATTAGCATCAAACGATAAACCTCTTTATATTTAAGATAAGTCTTTAAAATAGTCCTACTAACCATTTTGGCCATTAAAGATAAAGAGAAATTAAAAAAAGCGCATAATCCAAACACTATTCCGACTAATAGCGGATAAATTGCAGCTATTAAAATTTTAATTATTAAGTTTATTTTTTTATCTTTAATAAAATCATTTCCTGAAAAAGATTCATTCATATATTTAAAATAATCAAAATAATAGATACGACTACTATATTCAGGAAGTTTGTTCGCAAACGTTGCAAAAAAACCTTCGCGAAATAATAATTTATCTTGCGCAAAATATACCATTAGTTTAGGAAATTTATACATAATGGCAGTATCAGCTTTTTTAGTAGTATCAATATATACGCGCTCTTCATGTTTAGCATTTCTAATTATATATGGCATAGTTTTATCACATACACCCACACCATTTTTTATAGTAATCTTGGGAATATCCGCAATTACCTTAACGATGCTATTATTAATTTCATGGTAGCATCTAGTAGCAACTAATATATAAAGTGGAATTGCTAAAATTAATGACAAAAGCATAAGGTAAAAAAAAGCAACACCCTTCCACCTTCGAATAACATCAATGTATAACCGCGAATTATAAAATGACATATATAAAGCCTGAAAGATGTTGAATAAAGGCTTTGAGAGTTCAGTTAAGTTATTGTTATGTTTAGATTTAGATCTTTTCATGAAAACCACCTATGCGCTCTCCTGTGCTTGCTAAAAATAAATGCCCATAAAATGAATCAAACGCAATCTTTTTTATTGATTTATTAAATTTTTCTTTAACCGACTGTCTTACTGTATAGATATCTTTAGTTGCTTCACATTGCACCCTTATAAGTAGATCGGTTCCCATTTCATCTACTAATACCTCTTGTACATTTAAGCCAGGTGATTTGTCATCATATAAGACCTTTACTTCTTCTGGCCTTATCCCAACAATAACCTTCTCATTATCTGGAATGTCTTTTTCCAATTGCGGCAGGCTGATGGTAAATTGTTGCCTTAAGCGTATTGTTTTATCACGAAGACTAATATTTCCAGAAAATAAATTCATAGGATGCAGTCCCATAAAAGAGCCAACAAAAACATTCGCGGGTTTTAAATATATTTGGCGCGGAGTTGCAAATTGCTCGATACGACCGTGATTTAAAATAATAATTCTACTCGCCAATGTCATTGCCTCTATTTGATCATGAGTTACATATAAAGAGGTTATTTGCGCTGACTTATGCAGCTGTTTTATCTCAAGCCGCAATTGTAAACGTAGGGCAACATCAAGATTAGAAAGTGGCTCATCGAACAAGTACAAGCTAGGAGTCCTTACTAAAGCACGCCCCATTGCAACCCTTTGCTTTTGTCCTCCTGATAAAGATTCAGGCTTTTGCAAGAGATATTTGGTTAACCCTAACCTCTCAGCAACATACTCTACACTAATTTTAATATCATCCTTGGGATATTTACGCATTTTTAAGCTGTATGCAATATTGTCAAACACGCTCATGTGGGGATATAGTGCATAATCTTGAAACACCATGGCAATGTCGCGCTTAGCAGGAGATAAAGCGCTTACACTTTTTCCATTAATGCGAATTACTCCTGAAGAAGCTTCTTCTAAGCCAGCAATAATACGTAAAAGAGTTGATTTTCCTGAACCTGATGGACCAATAATAGCGACAAACTCGCCCTTATCAAGACAAACATTCAAAGGATGCAGAATAATTTGCCCTTTTTTTGTTTTACTTAAGTCTTGTATTTCTAAAGTTGACATAATTAACGTAACCCTCGTTCAAAGGATTTTTCCATGGCAAAAAGCAGTAAGCATGGAGGAATTAATGCAATCAAAGCCATACACATAATTAAATTCCACTCAGGCATTATATCAGTTGTTGCAGATAAATAACGCATTCCTACAACCATAGTTGTGGCTTTAGGAGAAGTAATTAAAACCATAGGCCATAAATATTGATTCCAGCCATAAATAAATAAAATTACAAATAAACTTCCAATAGGCGCTTTAGATAAAGGTAATGCTATATCAATTAAAAATCTAAATGGTCCTGCCCCATCCAATTTTGCAGCATCAACTAGGTTTTTAGGTAGTTGTTTAAAATGATCGCGAAATAAAATAATCCCACTCGCCGACACCATTAACGGCATTGTTAATGCCCATAAAGTATTTAATCCATGTAACCCAAGAACAACCTCAAATGTGGGTACTAGCCTCACTTCTATCGGTAACATTAAGGTAACTAAAATAGTTGAAAAAATAAGTTTTTTATATGGAAATGCAAAATACACTAAACTAAAAGCCGTAAAAAATGCCAGACAAATTTTACCCACAGCAATAACAAACGCCATGCGAAAACTATTCCATAATAAAGTCGCACAAGAGCCATCTAAGCTGCCACCAATACCGTAATACCAAAGCGTTTTTAAATTTAAGAATAGATCTTTACCAAAATAATGCGGGAGGGGAAAACTTGTCATTGCGCGCATATCATGCGTGGACGCAACAATAGCTAAATAAAGCGGAAAAGCCAAAAAAAGGATATTTAACCAAATAAAAGAATGTCTGCCCAACATCTTAAGGTTTAGCATGATCAAAGTTTTTGTATCCTTGTTGTAAAACACTTATAAATATAACAACCGCCATCAACAAAATTGATTGCGCGGCCGCAGAAGGAAAATCCATTCCTAAAAACCCATCTTTATAGATCTTATACAACAACGTGGTTGTCTGATTCCCTGGCCCACCAGATGTTAAAATATCAATTACCGAGAAAGTATCAAAGCATGCATACAAAGCATTAATTAGACCCAAAAACCAAATTGTAGGTTTAATTATGGGGAAGCGAATATTCCAAAACCTTTGCCAGGAGTTTGCGCCGTCTAATTTTGCAGCTTCGATTAATGCTTGAGGGATCCCTTCTAACGCAATGAAAAAGAACAAAACATTATAACTTAACAGTTGCCAAACAGCGACAAGCACTATTACAAATTTTGCAACAAAAGGATCAATAAAATAGTTAAAGCTAAGATTATATTTAGTCAATATTTCACTTAACCAACCGGCACTAGGATGCAAAATAAAGCGCCATAATATAGCCGCAATAGCAGGTGAAACCGCATACGGCCAGAGTAGTAACATTTTGTACAAAGTCCTGCCTTTAGTTACCGTTTGTAAGGTTAATGCTAGTAAAAGTCCAAGAATGGTTGTAATAATTACTATTGCAAAAATTAAAACTATAGTAATTTTAATAGCCTCAAAATAGCTATAATCTTGCCCTAAATCTATAAAATTACCTAGCCCCGCAAACCTTGTTTTAATGCCAAAAGGGTCTACAAAAGTAAAAGCATCAAAAAATACCTTAAGAATAGGAATAATATAAAATATTAAAACTAAAATTAATTGTGGGGAAACAAACAATAAACCAAGAAGCTTTGAATCCCATACTTCCTTTATTTTAGGTTTCATTTATTATCGCCTAAACCAAGGCCACATACTAGCAAGAACATTATCTTTATTATAAAAATAATGTTTCACTGCCCCAGTTATATGTAAAATTAATAAACATATAATGGTATAAGCAATATATTCATGCACCGTAAACATAGTTTGGGAGAATGCTTTATTAGGGGTAATCCCAGGAAATGGTATTTCAAAAAGCCCATATAATAATAAATTTTTCCCCGCTGCAGTTGACATAATCCAACCACTAAGAGGCATACAAATTAACGCTAAATATAAAGCATATTGCGTTACCCGCGCGAGATAAAACTCCCATTTTGGAGTTATTGCAGGCAAAGCAGGTCTTGCATAAAAGTGAATCGTTATAAGACGGATAAGCATTAAGCAAAGGACTGTAAATCCAAAAGATTTATGCAATATAATAGCCGTACCGCGATAAACTTTGGGAATGTCTTCTAAATAAAAACTCCCTAAAACCATAGGTATCACTATAATAGCAACCACCCAATGTAACCATTTTACTCCTGATGCATATTCCTTAAGCTGCATATTATTTCCTCCATAGAATATTTTGAGAGCTATTTTTTAGGCATAGGCTGATGATAGGTTGCTTCATATCCCGTTGCCGCATCAAGTGCATCTTGCGTTAAACCTAAAATCTTATAAGAACGATACATAATAATTAAAGCTTGTTTAACACTAGGCGCTTGTGGATAGGTTTGCACTAAGTAACTCGCTCTTCCAGCAGCAGCAACATACATTTTGCGATTAAAATAAAACCTTGCGGCATGTAACTGGCGCAATGCAAACTGATTGCGTAAGTATATAAGCCGCCTTAAAGCATCAGAGTAATAACGACTGTGGGGGAACTTTTCAACAAAAGTGGAAAAATCAGTATACGCTTGCGATTGACTGCCAGGATCACGTAAAGATTCATCCATAGTAAGATATTGCGCCAAAATTAACCTGGGCTGCTGAAAGTCAGCTAAGCCTTTCATGTAATATGCGTAATCAACATATTTAGAACGTGGATAAAGCTTAGTAAAATGCTCAGCTTCTGCTGCTGCAGCTGCAAATTGGGAGTCACGGTAATAAGCATAAATAAGCAATATATTCCCAGGTTCTGCATATTCACTAAAAGGATACATCGACTCAAGAGCTTCTAACCGCTTGGAAGCACTAGCATACTGTTCACTTCGGACTTGTTTATTTGCTTCTGTATATAATTCTTTAGCTGATGAGCTCTTAAATGGACCCAAGCCATCATCTTCATCCTTATCCCACCATGAGCAACCAGCCACCAAAGCGGCTAATATAATGACACTTATAATTCGTTTCATGTAAACCTCTTTAGTTTAGGCGCTTAGTGTAACTAATAGAGGTTGTTTGACGCAATTTATTTTACTGATATAATCCAGCCCTCCATTTTGGAGAGATGGCCGAGTGGTCGAAGGCGCTCCCCTGCTAAGGGAGTATGGGCTCAAAAAGCTCATCGAGGGTTCGAATCCCTCTCTCTCCGCCAAATTACGCGCCCGTAGCTCAGTTGGATAGAGTATCTGGCTACGAACCAGAAGGTCAGGAGTTCGAATCTCTTCGGGCGCGCCATATTCAGCAGGTCTGTACCGTCTCATAATTTGACCATCCACCAAGCTGTTGAAGCTAAATTATTAAGACGGGACAGCCATATATTATAGCCCCATTGGGGTTGACATTCAGCCCCAATGGGGCTATAATATTCTTAATATGAAAATAAAAACAATATTACAAACAGTCTTAGAAATGCCAGAGTTTATTCGGCAAGCTGAATCTTGTATGGATGATGAATCTAGAAAAACTTTTGTAAATTACATCGCTGAACATCCATTAGTAGGAGATCTGATTGTTGGAACTGGTGGTGTTAGGAAAATTAGGTGGACAGGAGATAGTCATCAAGGAAAAAGAGGAGGTGTGAGAGTAATATATTACTATTATGATCAGAGTGTTCCGATCTTTTTATTGACAGTATATGGAAAGAATAAAAAAGATAATTTATCGCAAGATGAGAAACACTTTCTTAAAACAATTATAGGTAAAATTGTTGATGCTTATAAGGAGAATGAACATGAGTGATATAGGCAAAAGTTTAATTCGAGGATCTGAAGAGGCTTTAGAATATGTAACAGGAAAAACCGATGGAGTAAAAATTCATAAAGTAGAGGTGCCTGTCGAGATTGATGTGACTGCTATTAGAAAAAGCTTACATATGAGCAGACAAAAATTTTCCGAAGAATTTGGTTTTAGCATTAGAACTTTAGAAAAATGGGAAAGGGGGGAAAGATTGCCCGAAGGCCCTACTCGAGCTTATTTAACCGTTATTGCTAATAATCCACGAGCCGTAATTGATGCATTACATAAAGCCTCTTAATAAACCCCAATAATGAGTTTTGTCGATTAAAGGCACATAATTTGGTGTAAAAGATCGAACGATTGTTATAGAAAAAGGAGCCGGCGCACATTGAACATTAACGGGGCCGATGAAAGGCAAGCGAGGTCCTTCGCGACACAAAACGTTTGA
>Ga0155589_138_pt1 | contig 23561 bp, 16 predicted proteins | sample RifCSPhighO2_12_FD_107246 | JGI IMG/M metagenome (GOLD analysis project Ga0155589, IMG submission 107246) | Legionellales bacterium RIFCSPHIGHO2_12_FULL_37_14 | reverse complement strand
TTTATTGTCACAATTTGCTCATCTTACATTTGATACAATGTTTTCATATTTAATATTAATTGTAATGGTATTGAGCTATTTATGCATAACCTATCGATAATTCAGCATTTTTTAGTGCAGTTAATTGTTATTTTAGCTGCCTGTAATATGGTTTCCTACATAGGTACAAGGTTTTTGGCGCAATCGCGTGTTGTGTGTGAAATGCTAGCTGGAGTAATCTTAGGGCCAACTATTTTAGGTTTTATTGCCCCAAATTTAACCGCGTGGCTTTTTCCTCATCAGGATTTAGTTCTGCAAAATAAAACTCTTATTACAAATCCTTCTATGCAAATCCTTTATGTGCTTGGTCAGTTGGGGCTTATTTTAATGCGAATCCAAAGCCAAAAAACAAACACTGTATTTCATTGCCACCAAGACAATAAAAGCCGCACGCCGCTACGCTGGGCGCGGGCTCGTTTACGTTCACGGGAATGAGCGCTACGCGCGTATTAATTAATTTTAAAAATCCAAGCTATTGGATTGAAAGGTAATCCAGCCCACTTATAATCGAACCTGCTTAACCGACTAAAATTAATCAGGAGTTAAAAGTGGACTGGGAAGTTGAATTAATATCACTATATCTTTTTGTGTGCAAACATTACGAAGCAGATCTATCTCATTATTGCTTAAGAATGACAAATTATGCATCTTTACAGTTCAGTGATGCTGAGGCAATAACCCTACCTGGTTACAAGGCTTTCGATTACCGGCTCAATCAGCTACACGATGTTTTTGCGCCGTTAGTTGAGCGTATTTGTGCTGAGTTAGCGCACATGAAAAACAAGGAGCTTCTCACGGGATTAACAGACTCGATGCCAATTATTATGGCCCAACGGGGTAGACGATTTCATGCAAAAGTGGCTCCAGAAATTGCCTCTAATTAATTGGATAAATGAAAAAACTGGAATTCAGCTTGCATTTTATTATAAAAACCGTCGCGACAGCGACTCCTTCCCGTGAACGTAAACGAGCCCGCGCCCAGCGTAGCGGCGTGCGGCTTTTTTAGTCCAGAAAAGTGTTTCATTTTTAAGCCTTGGATTGGCATATTATAACTCCATGATTGAAAATTATTAAAATCGAGTCTATAATCTTACTAGTAAGAAAATATGGAGAACATCATGAGTAATCTAGCTACGACTAAGTTATCTTCAAAAGGTCAGGTTGTGATTCCGGAAGAAATTCGCAATAAAATGAATTTACATACTGGTGATCAGTTTCTTGTTGTGGCAGAACAAGGTGTTGTAATATTAAAAACGATTGCGCCACCTGCACTTGATGAGTACACCCAATTAATATCAAAAGTTCGTAAAGCTGCAAAACACGCTGGTTTAACAAAAAAATCTATTAAAGAAGCCATCCAAGAAGCTAGAGAAAAATGATCCGGGCCATTATTGACACGAATGTTTTAATGTCAGGCATATTCTGGTCCGGCATGCCTGCAAAAATTCTAGATGCATGGCAAGAAAAAAAGATAAAGGTAGTGATTTCACCGGACATTTTAGAAGAATATACGCGGGTTAGTAAAATATTATCTAAAAAATATTCTGGCGTTGATATCATGCCCATCATAGACTTAATAACTATCTATAGTGAGCTATTCACACCACAACCATTACCAACATCTGTATCACGCGATCCTGATGATGATAAATTTCTTGCATTAGCTATTGCTGCAAATTGTAAAATAATCATTACTGGCGATCGAGATCTTTTGGATATCCAGAATTATGCAGGAGTAACTTGCATTAAGCCGATTGACTTTATTAAATTATATTTAGAGAAAAAATGAAGACAGATTTTACTATTCGTCTAGCAACACTACCCAATTGTGAAGCCATTGCCGCCATACATGTAAAAGCTTGGCAAGAAACTTATATTGAGATCGTTTCAAAACAGTCACTTGAAAACCTTTCTTTTGATGACAGACTCCAATTACGTAAAACAATCATGGGAAAAGAGAATCATGATTGCATTCATCTAGTCAATGTTGTGCCACACACAGGAGATCCCTCGCTCCGATGTTTGCCCCCAACGGGGCTAGGGTGATCGGGATGACGGGGTGGGGGGAGTTACGAAAATATGCATAAAGAGTTGCTTAATCCAATATTATACGCTTTAAAGCGCGGGGCTTGGGTCATTACGCCTAATAAGCATTTAGCGCATGTTATTTTGCAGCATTTTTTCGCGTTTAATAAGGTAAAAGTTCAAGTTAAGCCACAGTGTTTGCCTTATCAAACATTTATGCAAATCTTCTATGATAGTTTAATTCAAGAATCGCCGCAGCTTAATCACCCGCGCTTACTTACTGACATTTTAGTTAAATATTTATGGCAAAAAGCAAGGAGTTCGCAGCATGATGCTCTCACTATTCCGTACTCTAGTTTCCAAATTTGCAAACTTTGGGGAGTTGACTTAGAAGATCCTTTATTTAAAAGCATCACCCACACTAACCATTTTGCCAAGCAAGCTAAGACTTTTAACAAATATTTACGTGAATTACATGCTATTACTAATGAGATGGTAATGCCTTACATATTAAATAACATCCAATCTTTGCCGTTTAAAGAGATAATATTTGCTTGCTTTGATGATTTTACTAAGCAGCAAGTAAGCTTAGGTGAGTTTTTAGACGCAAAAGCTCTACCTTGGGACAAGTTTGATCTTCCTCTTAATCCCTCCTTAAACTATCAATATGCAGCAAAAGATGAACAAACTGAATTATTAGCCTTTGCAAATTGGGCGCATGAGAACTTAGCTAACGCCCCTATTGCCTTACTTGTTCCTGATATGGAGCAAAAAGCTCAGCAATTAAAAAACTGGTTTTTATATAATTTTCCTAATTTAGAGATTTATTTTTCGTTAGGTAAAGCTTTATCTAGCTATCCTATTGTTCAACATGCATTGCTGTTACTATTTTTACATGCAAAACCCTTTGATCTTCTTAAAGCAAAGCAGCTTTTGCATACACCTTTTATAGGGTGCAGCCAAGATGAAAATGAAGCTAGGGCTAATATTGCCTGTAATCATCCTTTGCTTAAATCAAGGTTTATAACCTTAAAGCAGTTTATAAGCGCACTAACTCCTAGCTGTCCTTATTTTGTTAATATTATTAGTAATCTTAGCTCTTATCCAAAGAAAGCTTCTGCTCATGAATGGGGAGAAATCTTCCTTAAGCGCTTGATAGAATGTAAATTTCCGGGAAATTGCGCGCTTAATGATGAAACTATGCAGGTTTATCAACGTTTTATTGATCTAATTGTAAGCTTTAAAGAACTTCATGTTCTTAATTCTTGCCTTTCAAGGGATGAAGCATTCAACTTTCTTACGCATATATTAGATAGCTGTCTATTTCAGGCACGCCAAAATATAAATGCGCCTATTCATGTTTTGGGGCTGATGGAAGCGTCTGGCTCGCCTTATGCTAAAATATGGATTATGAATTTTAGCCGGGAAAACTACCCCGCTTTTCCCAAGCCAAATATCTTTATTCCGCTTAAAATTGCTCAAAAGTATAAGCTGCCTCACACCAATCTGCAGCACGAACATATGTTAAACCATAAAAGATTTAACCGTTTTAAAAATGCAGCTTCTCTACTTAACGTAAGTTACCCCAAGCAAACTGCGAAGGGTGAGCAAAGTCCTTCACCTTTTATTGCTAATTTTAGTTTAATTAACTTAGACGCAATCGCAAAGCATCAAGTAAGCACGCGCGAAATTTATCAAGATCCAAAATTTATTCCTCTTGCCGCCACTGAAGAACTTTCTAAAAGTTCGCGCTTACTAGGAGAACAAGCCAAATGCCCTTTTCGGGCTTTTGCTGCAATTAGGCTTAAACTTGAGCCTCTTGAGCCTCTTAATAGTGGCGTCACTGCTAAAATACGAGGCATTTTACTCCATAAAATCTTAGAGATTTTTTGGCGCCAGGTTAAAAGTCAAGCAATGCTAAAATCATTAGAGGAAGCTGCTTTACATAAACTAATCCACAATTGTGCAGTTAAGGCCTTTGCAGTAAGTTCTTTGCACCATGTACAAAAAGATCTGCAGAATCTCGAAGTAAATCGTTTAAAAAAACTACTTTTAGCCTCATTAGAATGGGAAAAAGCCCGACCTGATTATAAAATTAGTGCCCTTGAATCTAGTGTAAGCCTTAAAATTGGTCCTTTAAACTTAAACGTAAGGCTAGATAGGCTAGATTGCGTAACTGGAGGAGAAAAATGGGTTATTGATTATAAAACGACTGCTCCAAGTCCTTTGCCTTGGACCCAAGAAAGGCCTTTAGATGTCCAAATTCTCCTTTATGCTTTAGCTTACCCTGAAATCCGCGCAGTAATCTTTTATGAATTAAAGCACAATAAAGCGCTTATCAAAGGCCTAAGCGCAAACCCATATCCTTCCCTTCCCTTAACTCTAATTAAAGATTCTGCTAGTTGGGAAAATAAATCAAGCCAATGGCAAGCCTATTTAGTAAAGCTTGCTGAAGATTTTTTTCGAGGTAGATGTGAAGCTAGGCCTGATAATCCGTATCTATGTAAGACGTGTGAGTTTAAAGTCTTATGCCGTTTTCCACTTTTGGAACAAGGCGCATTAAGATAAAAAATAAATCGATATGCTTTATGAATTTACAAATGCGTGCTATAATAGGCTTTTTTAGTTTTACGTATACATAGTAACTATGGGTAAAAATACGACTTTTAATCTTATTGATGAAGCTCTTTTTGCACACATTAATAATGATGCCTATCTTAGAGGTTCTTACGCATTACAAGGTTATCCACTTAGTAAAACTATAGCTTATCTTAGCGCCTACATAAACGATATAGAAAATGTATCAGGTGAAATTAAGGACTTACAATTAGCTTTGGAAGAATTACTAAAAATTCAAACTGAACTATCAGCTACCCAAGATGAGGAAGGTCTCACTGCTTTAGCTAATAAGATTGTTGATAAAATAGCAAAGCTTACAGAAGGAGATAGTATTCTTCTTCCAGGTGGCTGGTTAAGTCGCCTATCTTCAGGCCATGCTATAATTTACCAGATTGATAAAGATAATGCAGGCAATATTCTCTTTAAGGTTATTAACTCTGGAAGAGGCATTAATCAGTATCATGCTAAAGACTCATCTTTGCAAAATGAACTATATGACCCAATATTAACCTACCGTATCCCTAAAGATAAATTCAATAAAAAATTTTTTAGCAACATCCTAGCGCAGCTTTTAAAACTCCAAATCCCCAAATTACATAGATACGCAAATATTAAACCTGAGCAACTTTATCTCGATATATTACAACAGCTTAGCTATATGGATGGCGAATTAATTTCTGATTTTAGCTGTAAGAGCCAATATACCAAAGGCCAACTGTCAGGTACATGTGCTGAGCGGGTTCTGCATCAAATGCTTAAACAACGATTCAAAAACATCGATGACTATAAGCGTTTTATGTATGGATTTAAGCTGCGATCATTAGAAGATTATTATGCCAAACTTAAAAAATCTGCCGATTTTAATGAAATTAAATATTTGGAGGTCGTAGAGCAAGCAATTCGCCATCAATTAAGGATTCTCAATAGCTTTAAAGATGGCAAAAAAACTGAGTATTTATTTAGCAAAGAACAAAGACAAGCAGACTTAGCTAAATTCACCAATTATTTAGCAGAAATACATTCCATTAAAGCTCTATCAGCGAAAAACTCTGCAGTTAATTCTGCTAATAAGGCTGAATCTTTAACTAACTCGGAACAACATCTCAATGACAAATTTTACGTTAGCTTCCCTAAGACTATCCCACTAAGAGACTTTAGTGATGTTGCACTTGATAAAGATGAAGCTCTTACAGAACAATTATCAGTCCGTTGCGCCAAGGATTTATTAGCCGATCTTGATAAAATAATTACCCATGCGGAAAAATTAACTGCAACCCAAGATCATACTCTACTTACCGAACTTGAGAATTTAATCAATAACCTCCCCATCCCAGATAATATTTTTTCTGGCTGTGGGCTCATAGATTTTTATAGTGATATTAATGATCACGCCAAAATGCAAGAGTTTTATACAAAAATATTGCGGATCCAAGAATTATATTTTGCTTGTTGTAAAAGACTGATAGGCGAACACGTTACGCCTAAAATGTATTTATTCGCCACTACTTTACAGACTATAGTAGGCTATATAAATTGCGCCAATTATAAACAAATGGGTGGTGTCTGCTTTTATGCTGATTTTGGCGGATTTTTTAATCCTGAACTATTAAGTAATAATAAATATTCACCATATTTTGCTACAGAAAATCCAGATTTAGATGCAAGGTTACAAAAAATACGCTCACTCCATGCTAATATTTTACCCCAAGGACCAGCAAATTGCCGCAAATTTTATACAGAAATCGTAAAATCAGACCCTGTATGTAGAAATATAATTATTGATCTAATGAACAAAAATGGCTTGGATATGAAGATATTTTCCGGTGAAGATGAAGAAAACTTAGCCGTAACAATTTTTATCTCCTCTTTCCTAGAGAAAAAATATGCCAGAGAAGATCTTGGTATACATGCGAACATGTCTTTATTGGACAAATTCACCACGCAAATATTATTAGAGCGGTGCTTATTTTTTTCAACCAGAATGCAAAATTCTTCGGGAAAAATGTGCCATTTATTCCCTGCCGACGAGACAAAAATTTTTACCCTTACTCATGAACTTAAGGAAGAAGACTCTAAAATACCAAATTTACTTCAAACTAAATTTACCTCTTTAGGTAAGGATTTTCAGCATGCATTGCATGAATATGCTTATAACGAAAAAAGCGCTACAGTGAATAATGAAATCCAGCTCCGCAATATAAATGATAAAACTCCCATAACAAAATCAACTTTTAAAGAACGTGAGTTATACCACTTAAGGCTGCATAAGGATACGCAAATTGATTTGACATTAGACTATTTTTCACGCAATTTGCATCATTTAGAAGATAAACAATATCAAACTTATCTCGTAGCTAATTTGTTTGAACCAGGGCTTTTATTAAAAAAATTAGCATCTCCTCCTGATTTTGGCGCCTTTTTAAACCATTTTGATGAGTTTATTAAGCTTGGCTTACAACATGCAACAAAAAGTAATTTATCTCTTGAACTTATTTATTTCTTACGTCTTAAATATTTAGTTAATCAATATGCATTTACGTTTGACGTCAAGAACCCTGTTTATGCTGCCAGGATGACTGATTTTGCGCATGAAATAGACGCGTATCTTAGAAGCCCCTCAGACAAAGACACTCAATATAAGCTCCACGCACTTAGATTTTTAACCTTAGCTAATTTTGCAGCTAAAACCCCTGATTATAAAGATCTCCAAGCTCTTCTTGTTTCTTATTTTTATCTCCAAACTCAGCCTGCAAATAGTGATGATGACTTTGATACTGAATTTCAAATTGAACGCTTTAAGCACAAATTTAGTTGCTATCTAAGAGAGAGAAAAAAAGATATTAACGAAAATCACATCCAAGAAATTTTGTCTGCCTTAAATATCCCTTTAACTGCCCCTTTTAGCATACGGGGTGAATATCCTTTATTCCTAGTTCAGGGTAATGAGAAAGAGGAGCAATATTCCGTTAATGTGGATAAAGGGGTTGTTTATAATAAAGACAATTTAGCATATACCTTACTACCTAAAGAAATCTTAAATTTACCGCTTTTTAAGATCCTGGGCATAAAACCAACTTATGGATATGTCTCTATTGATCAATTTACCTACCAAATAGATGAACCGTCAAATTCTTTTTTTGTGCATAAAGATGATAGAGGCTACTTTATCCAAAGAAAATTCATAGATTTAAATAATGAACAGCAATATTTTCAATTAATGCCCTTTAATGAAACGCAGGGTAAATATTTAGGGGTTCCATGCTTTACGGCAAGGGGTCTTAGGAACCTTGAACTCCTTAGACAACGCGATGTTTTTATTTATAAACATCTAAATAAAAATGAGCTAGTTATTACCGATAAAGCAAACAATATAATTGTGCGTGGTGAAGGTGATGAAAATAATAATTGGCAGTTATTTTCTTATCCAGAAAATCATGTTTTAGTTGATAGTGTAATGATGGAGCATCCATTATTTAATTGCGATTTCGAAGATAAAAAATTTATCAATGTATATTATAACGCAAATAAAAATCAATATGAGTTAAAATTAGGCCGCTATAACTTATCCTTTAGCGTGGATAAAACCACAAATAGTCTTTTGCTCAACCATAAAGGGAAAGAATACACTTTAAAAACCACGAGCAAAAACCTAGAAGGATTGCCGTTTTTACAATTTAAGCAAAATAATACGGCTAAAGAAATTGCAATTATTCCTATTCAGCGTTTTATTAATATAGAAGAACGTCATAAGGACAATGAATATTATAAATTTAAATTAGATGTAAAACACGATATAGCAGGCATGATGGCGGTGGATGATAAAGAAGAACTTTGGCAATACTCAAATGAAGAGCGCTATTATACCTTTAACATAGTAAATGGTGTGCCCAAACCTGAAACACCTGCTGAAGCATTATATCTTTGTTATCTTTATTTAGGCAACCATAACCCTAAAATGGCTCTAGAGGTATTAGATTATTGTAAAATGCACTTAGGCGGTCTTGAGGGTAAATATGACGAGTTACGCTATATAGATTGGATATTCAATGAACTTCCACATCGCATCCTAAAAGATGATTCAGCAGTCCCGGTAAATCCTATTTATACAGCTTGTAAATTAAAAGCTTTGGCATTATTAACTAGCTATCAACAACAAAGGCGCGAATTTACTCTTCCTCCTAATCTTGAGCCCGATAGTAGTAACAATAGGTATATGAATCAACAAAATGACGATATTAAGGATTTTTATAAAAATATTTGCTCAACCATATACGCAGAATACAGTGAATACCTCAATATGGCACGGGAAAAACATGTTGAATTTGAATTAAGTGAAGATGAAAAAAAATCTTTACTTTACTATTATCACGATAATATTCCTGAAGCAGCAGATTCTCCTAAAGCTTTAGGCGCTTTAGGATATGCCTTTGTTTCCATACGTCTTAATGAGCTTAAGAAGGAACTTGCAAGCTTACAGGTTAAACTTAATCCTAGCGCGTATGAATTAAACAGAATCAAAGAGATAAATGCATTAATTAAAGATTATAAGGGGGTGGCATCAAGGCGTAGTGAGCTGACATATGTCCAAATTGACACTGATATACCCATTTATCTCACATATAGATATGATAAAAGTGCTGAGCTAAATAATAGCTGTCTCGAAGAAAGAATGGAGACTAATTTTGATGTAGATACCTTGATGAGCTATTTAGAACCTAATCCAGATATAAAATTATTTAGCAAAGCCTTTCCATTTTATTTAAAAGTTGCGGAAAACCCTAATGATCCTAATCATGAGAAACTACGCCACTTTTGTCATGCAACCCTTGTGAGTAATAGACATGTGGAACTTACATCTAGAAAAAATGATATACCCTTATTATGCAATATACTTTACCGTGTTAGTAACGCACGCAAACCGTTACCGCAAAAACTTACCTACAATGATTTATTGATCTATGCAGAAAGATTGCCAAAGCCTAAAATATTAGTTCCTGAGTTTAAAGACTTTACTAACAAACTCTTAAAAACTTCTGATGAAATAATTAATGAATTACCTTTATATGAAGAGGTTACCAAAGTCACTCTTACTTCCCTTGAAGTTAAAAGCCTACAATCATTCCCGCTTTTCTTGGCTCTAGAAGGCCAAAATTATCAAACTAAGGCTAAAGAGTGGAATAAATTTGTTACTGGCTTGCCAATTGAAGCTAGAGAACAAGATAGCGCACAAACATTTTTGAGTAATGCTGAATTTACGCAAGGTTTAGCTAAATATAAAGGCTTACAAGCCTTAACAGAGCTAGCTGATGAGCACTTTAACCCTGTCAATCTTACAAAACTAAGCTTAGCTGTTACCCAAAGAATTGAATTTTTGACCGAGGTACAAGATTCCTTAGAAAATATTATTTTATCAATAGCGAACAGAGGCCCAGAAGATCAAAATCTGCATAAAGAATGGGAAATTGATATTGCCGCATCTAAGCGCTTAAAGCTCGATATTAAGCGTTTAATTGCGCTATTTTTTAAAAATGATCTAGAGCTTTATAAAAAAGAAACCGGTCTTAAAGAAGAGCAGATTAGAATTTTACATGCTCACATAATGCAGTATGCAAATCTTGCTACCACATTAGGCCAGCTTAATCGAGTAGAAAAAAGCATCGAAGAAATAAATAGCGCAAAAGAGGCCGATAAGCCAAGGTTAAAAGTTAAATTAGGCGATGTTTTATACTCTGAAAACCTAATTTCCCACCAGGAAGACAATGAGCTTCTAGTATATCAATTATATGCAAATTTATTACTAAAACCGCAACAAAAAGATGTTATTAAACGCCTTATTTCCAAAACCGCGAATGATGGCTATGTAGAGAATATCGAGCGCCTTATTATGGGAGCTGGAAAAACCAAGGTTTTACTACCTATTTTAGCTTATAAGAAAACTACCGGAAAAAATTTAGTCATTGTAGAAGTTCCTAAAGCCTTATTGAGAACAAATTTTGTTGATCTTAAAGATACTTCTCTTTCATTGTTTGGGCAGGATTCTTTCATCTTTGAATTTAATAGACATAGTAATGCAAGTTCAGAGGATCTGGAAAAAATTCATCGTGACCTTACCGATATTATGGTGAATAAAAATTACTTGGTAACAACGAATGATGCTTTGCAAGCATTGGAGCTTAAATATTTAGAGTTGTTGAGTAATATTCCTAATACAGAAAAGAAAGAATGGGAGAAGCAAATCCTTTGGCTAGACAGAATTATCAAATTATTTAAAGAGCGTGGCGATTTAATTATTGATGAAGTGCACCAAGGTTTATTGCTTAAAAATAAATTAAATTTCACTTTAGGTGATAGCATAAATATAAGGTCTAATATTATCCGCGCAAACCTTAATTTATATAAGTTTTTCTCTCAGGTTAGCCTTGCCAATAACCTTACTTTTAATGAATTATTAACAAACAATAAACTATTATCAGATCCAAAATTTAAAGAGCAAGCCTTTACAAGATTAGCGCATGAACTTGTCTTTAAAGCCACAAGTCCGCTCAATCAATACATTGTAAATTTAACTGCGGAAAATAAACAAGAATTAGCAAATTATTTATCTGGTAATGCCACCACAATACCTGACTTTTTTTCTAAAATTGGCTCTGATGAGCGGGAAATCTTAGCTTTATATAAAGGCCAAATAACCAAACTATTGCCGCACACTCTTCATAGGAACTATATGGAGCATTATGGTCCATCAAGGGATATAAATGATTGTGAACGTCGAATGTTAGCTATTCCATATTTAGCCAACAATAGTCCTAATGAGCGTAGCCGCTTTGGGAACTATATAGAAACTCTTAATTATACCACCCAAGGATTATTAATAGGCGGCATTCCTATTGAATTATTAAAAGAATATTTAAAGTCTCTCCAGCAACAAATGCGTTTTGAATTAATAGATCTTAATTTAACTAAACCTGAAGATACACCTTCTGCTAGGCAGTTTAGAGTAGTGATAAAAAATGCTAAATATCAATTATCCACCCTTGATTTACAAGATAATAAAACCATAGGTGAAATTCATAAAATCATCCTCAATAACGAAGAGATAATTTATGGAGTTTTAGAAAAGAATATTCTGCCTTTTCTTAAAAATGAAAGTAATATTTTACATAGTGATGCCTATAACCATGTTGATATGGTACGTTCCTGTCAAGGATTCTCTGGTACCCCATGGAACCATTCAACATTCCATCAACGCTTAAAATATTATCAAGAAGGAGCTCAAGGCTTAAATGGATTAGTATTTCAAGCATTTAAACATAAAACCGACAAAATTATAGGATTTGATTTTGCACATTTAGATACGGCGATAGAAGAATTATTCTCCCGATATAATGATGAACCTTTACGCGCAATTATTGACATTAACGCAACCTTTAAAGGAGTTGATAATGCAACTCTAGCAAGGGCAATAGCAGACTATTTGCTTAAACACAAAACCAAATTGCAAAATCCAAAACCTATACGGCATATTTTATATTTTAATGAAGATAATAAAATTACCGCTCTGCCACTTGAAAATTATCCCAATGAAAAACCCATAGTTATGGGCAGCAGTGACGGTAAGCTGATTAACGAAAGGCTTAATTCAACAGAAGATGAAAGGTTTACTATTTATGACCAAGATCACACAACCGGAGTTGACATTACCCAAGGGGAAAATGCTAAGGCTTTAGTTTTTGTAGATGAAAGAACTACCCTATCCAACTGCTTTCAGGGCATTATGCGTATGCGCAGCTTAATCTCTGGCAATCAACGCATTGACCTTGTGGTGCCAAAGTTCATGGAGTCTTCGAATATTGAAGATCTATGTACAACTATGCACAATCATGAGGCGACAAATTTAAAAGATGATAATTATTTTGCCGCATGTGCAAAGCTCAAAAACGTTATTCGCAACAACGCTTTGCAACGCATCTTAGCCTTAGACGGTGAAAATGCCAGCTTAAAGAAACACCAAACTTTTTTAGCCCTTAAAAACGTATTTATTGAAACTCAAGAAGATGATTTTTGGGCTAAATATGGTCAAATAGATGCTATGGCAGATACCAAAAGCCTACTTAATTTATATGCAAAATCCCTAATAGCTGCATATCTTATGCAGCTTAAGCAGCTTAATATAACACTAACTATGGAAGAAAGAGACAGCTTGCAAGAAAATATGACTTTTATTGTCACTGAAGCAGCAAAAGAAGGCGTTTGTAATGCTGTCAATCAAGCACGCCAGGATAATATGAGTGAAGCAGTTGAAATTCAAAAGGAAGTGCAAGTCGAAAATGAGGTGCAAAAAGAAATGCAGCAAGAATATTATAATGAATCTATTTTTCCAGCTTACCATATTTCATGGCCAAAAGATTTATCCGATCCATTTCTGTTTGAGACATTAAACCCTAAGCGCTTAGATGAAATTTTTACCTATGGCAAAGATAAACTTGCCATACGCTATCAGCCAGGATTCACTGCCAATATTAGTGCAACTGAAAACTTTTATCGCTCTTGTCCTGCAAACCTTAATGGAAATATCAGAAAACCAGTCCATGCTTTATTATTTAGGCGTATATATGGAAAATTAGAGTGTATTATATTGTCACAAAGAGATTGTGTAGATGTATATGATCGCTTTAAAAACCAAGGGCATTTACTGGCAGGTAAAGAATGCTGGCTAACAACAACCAACCACACTCTACTCGCAGGATCTCGGCCAAAAAACTTTTTAGAAGATAGCGAGTACCAAACAATAATTGAAGAGGTTAAATTTTTTAATGGTGAACTTTCTACCTTATTAGAGCAGAAAGAACCATTTAGCTGGTTATCCAAAGACTCTAAGAAAAAAATGGATTTTTTTACTAGCTATTTATATCCAAATTGCGAAACGCAACCACGGCATTTAGCCGCAATGCATAAAAGGCTTAATAGTCCAAATAAACTATATAAATATATCATAGAAAACTTAAGCCTAGATTTTGCCGAATATCCAATTGAAAATAACTTTCCTGCCCTTGACAATAATGTAAAACAAGAGGCCAAAAAATTATCCGCTGCCTGCAATATTTTAGCGCAAAAATGGGACTCAATGAACCTAAACAGCCCTGCAGAACTAACAAAATTTGATCTTAATTTTGAAGCTAGTAGCTATCTAAATATTGTCGTTGATGATCTTATTACCATCAAAAAATTAGTGGAAGTTTTATTTGCTATTGCAAAAAGCAAAACTAAGCAGGAGCATTATTGCCAATTTGTGCAAAATTTTAAGCTAAACTCTAAGCTTGCACCTACCGTTAATAAATCATTTTTTGAGTTTGTTCAGGATGTTATGCAATATTTACAGGACAAAGGCATACATATACCCAGCATGCTATATGCAATTCTTGCAGACGATCCTAATATTTCCCAAGTACATTTTGCCATTATTAGTAAGCTTGTCCTAAAAGATACTACTATGCTAACAAGCATTTTAAATAACCCAACCAGCTTAATTACCCCAAAAGAATTAAACGCATTTTTAAATGCCGAGCACTCAAGTGAGAGTATTTTGGCCTTAGCAAAACATAAAAACCTTACCCAAGATATGCAACTAGCTGTAATTAAGAAAGCTATTCGCTGTAACTGTACCGCAGAAGTTAGCGCGCACTTTTTATCTAACCAAGAATATGCCGCTAATTTTTTCCAAGAAATTATTAAAAATGATGCTATTAAATTAAATTTAGAGGATTTTGCCAAAGTTGCGCATACTTTACCCAATTATGATTTAATAGAAAAAAAGCTTAAACTTAAAGATAAGCCGCAAAATATCCCCAAGCTGCCCGAATTTTTAGATCTTAATAAACTAAAAGCAACTTCAATAAGTGCGTTAAAAACCTTAATTCAAGCTTATCCTTCACAAGAATTGTTAAACTTAATCGTTGAAGGGTTAAGTGAAGGCAAATTTGCGGAAAATACCGAAGAATTACTCCTTTATTTGCTAGACGAAGAAAAGTTATATGACCCTAGCTGGAAAACTTTAAAACCAATGACACCCCAACCATTTTATGCAGAAAAATTAATGGCAAAAAAGGCTAGACTGTTGCTAAAAATAATAGTGAATAACGACGACTTAAGTGAAACTACGCAGCTTAAATTACTTCAAAGTGATAAAGATTTTTATTGTGATGAAGTTTTCACAAAACTAGCGACAAAAACTAAATCTGCCAAGGTTTTAAACTATATAGCATCCAAAATAGTTTATAAATTCCCTAAAGAACTAAGTGACAGCATTATTAATAATAAACATGTTACGGCAGAAACAGTGCGGCTTGTTTTTGCTAAAGGACGAACAGTTGGAATCTTCCAAAAGCTTTTATCTCTAGTAAATAGCATAAAGGAATTATTAACATATGGAATGAATGTAATAAAATCCATGTTTCAACAATTTATAGGGACAGTTAATATAGACAACCCTATAACAAGCAACAGGTTTATTTTATTCAAAACCCAGAGTAAGGAAGAGAAAGATACTAAAATTGATAACGCTTTAGCTAGATTAAATATGGATATTGTAAATAACAAAGCTATTGATCCCGCATTTATTGACCTTTCGCGAACTGTGTGTACAAGACGCAACAAACTTAGCGCGTGTTTTTTTGGGACATATTCTGTTCATACAAAATCTGCTGAATATCTTGTTGATAAATTGGCAACAAATAACACGATATTGCAAAGATTACACATAAATTCAGTTAATGATAAAGAAATTAAAGACAATTTAAGGGCAAAAATGTCTGCCGCCTGCCAATAAACCAGCTAAACCCTATCAAAATAAAAACTAAGTACATTGCTAATAGTGGTTTCATTTAACGCTAAAGCTATTAACCTATCGACACCTAAGGCAACGCCACTACAATTTGGTAGGCCCTCTTTTAAGGCTCTAAGGAAGAATGGATCAAGGGGAGGACAGTCAATCCCTTTTTTTTCGCGCGTTGTTTTCTCAGTTGCAAAACGTTGGCTTTGCTCTTCTACATCGGTTAATTCGTAAAATCCATTCGCAAGCTCAACCCCTTTAAAGTATACCTCAAAGCGCGCCGCGCGATTATTTATTATGCGCGCTAATGAAGACTGAGTTATAGGAAAATCATATACTGCTGTTGGTGTTAGCTCTTTTGCTAAGATAGGTTCTATTACGTGTGACATTAATAAATATAAATAAGAATCCATGTCATCATCGAGTAAAACATCAGCAAGCTTATGTTTTTTAGCAACATTTTTTAAATCATCTAAAGGCGCTGTATGCGGATTTATATTACAGTATGTTGCAAAAACTTCTTGATAACTACGTTTTACTAAGGGTTCACAACCTAAAATATGCTGTAAAAATTGATCTACTTCTTTAAGTAATTCATGGTGGGAAACCTCAAGTTTATACCATTCTAATAAGGTAAACTCAGGATTGTGCCACCTACCTTGTTCAGAGTCGCGAAATACTTTGGCTATTTGAAATATAGGTCCACTGCCTGAGGCTAATAGCCTTTTCATAAAAAATTCCGGCGAAGTATGCAGATAACAGGTTTTACCAAAACAAGTTGCTTTTAAAGAGAATATATTGATGTCTGTTGATCCATAGTGACTTACTATTGGAGTTTCTACCTCTAAATATTTGCGCTCCATGAAAAATTGCCGAATTTTTTGTATAAGTAATGATCTGTTACGCAAAGTTTGTAAACTTGCCGAAGGCTGCCAGTGCATTAATAAAAAATCCCTAATTCAAGGCGCGCAGCTTCGGTCATTCTCTCTTGTGTCCAAGGTGGATCCCATACAAGCTCAACAGTGCAATCAGTAACGCCTTTTACTTGATTAACGTTGCTTTCTACTGTGCCAGGAAAGGTTTGCGCAACCGGACATCCTGGAGAAGTTAACGTCATTTGAATGTGTACATGGGATTTTTCATCAATATTAATATGATAAATCAAACCCAAATCATAAATGTTTACCGGAATTTCAGGATCAAAAATAGTTTTAAGTTTCGCAATAATGTCTTCTTTAAGAGAATCTTGGATATTGGGTTTTTTCTTTTTAAAACGTAGCATCAGTCTCTCCTTCAGTTGAGACAGTTGCTTTACTTTTATGTAAAGCTGCCTCAAAAGTATGCCAAGCTAAAGTTGCACACTTAACTCTAGCAGGATAGCGCCTAACATTTGCGAGGACTGCTAATTTTCCTAAAGGCGCGACCGGGCCATTTTCTACCATCATGCCGTGGAAAGCGTTAAATAAATTTTCCGCATCTTCAATTGACTTACCCTCTAGCATGTCAGTCATTAAAGAAGCTGATGCTTGAGAAATTGCACATCCACAGCCTTGAAAGCTTACTTTATTTATAACATCATCTTTAATTTGTAAAAAAATGTTAATTTTATCCCCGCAAATAGGATTAAAGCCTTCTGCATTTGTCGTTGCATTTTGCATTAAATAAAAATTCCGCGGATGTTTGTTATGATCCAAAATTACTTCTTGATAAAGTTGAGTTAACGCACTAGTCATACTTTACCCCAACATCTTAATAACAGTTTTTAAAGCTTTAATGCATCTATCAACTTCTTCTTGGGTATTATAAAACGAAAGCGAAATACGATTCATAGCTGGAACTTGATAAAAATCCATTATTGGCATAGCACAATGGTGCCCGGTACGAATTGCAATGCCGCTATCGTCTAAAATTGTGCCAACATCATGGGCATGAATTTTAGGGTGAGCAAAGGCTATAACTGGTACTTTTTCCTTAGCTTGCCCGTAAATCTTATACGCACCAAGTTCCAGGATTTTCTCCTCAGCATAAGCTAAAAGATTAGCCTCATAAGCCTTAATCTCGGCAAAATTAAGGCCTTCTAAATAAGCTAAAGCAGCAGAAAGCCCAATTGCGCCACTAATATTAGGTGTGCCAGCTTCAAACTTAGCAGGAATTGGCGCATATTCGGTTTTAGCGAAGGTAACGCTTGTAATCATTTCGCCACCCCCTTGGTAAATATCCATATTCTCCAAAATATTTGCTTTACCAAATAAAACCCCAATACCTGTTGGCGCAAACACCTTATGCCCTGAAAAGGCAAAAAAATCGCAGTCTAAGTCTTTAACATCTACCGGAAAATGCGGCAGTGCTTGAGCGCCATCAATTAGAACTTTACAGCCAACTTTATGCGCACTTTTAATTAGTTTTTTGATATTGTTAATGGTGCCTAAAGCATTCGATGCGTAAGTTAAAGCTAAAAGTTTGGTTTTAGGAGTAAGCAAAGTTTCTGCAGCGCTTAAATCTAATTCGCCTTTTTCTGTTATGGGGATAACTTTCAAGTTAGCTTGGTGTTTTTTACTTACTTTTTGCCATGGAACAATATTTGAATGATGCTCCATATGGGTAATTAAGATCTCATCATCTTCTGCTAATATTGGAGATAAATAAGCGTCGGCAACAAGGTTAATAGCTTCTGTTGTGCCGCGGACAAAAATACATTCGCGCGCTTCATTAGCATTAATATAGTGCGCTATATGTTTTCTTGCATCTTCATAGGCTTCAGTTGCCTTTACACTTAAAGTATGAACCCCACGATGGACGTTAGCATTATAGTTTGCATAATAGTTTTCGATTTTAGCAATTACTCTTTTAGGTTTTTGCGCGGTGGCGGCATTGTCAAAATATACTAAAGGTTGTCCATGAATTTTGGTGGTCAAAATAGGAAAATCTTTGCGAATTGCGTTTACATTAAAATCTTTAGTATTCATCTTACGCTCCTTGAAGATGCTTATGTAAACTTTCTAAGCAAAAACCTTGCGTGAGCTTATCTTCTACCGTGCTTATATTGGAGCTTATGAATCCATTAATCAGAAGCTCTATGGCTTTAGCTTTAGACATACCGCGTGAAAGGCAATAAAACAAAGCTTCTTCGTCTAGTTGCCCAACGGTTGCGCCATGAGTACACATAACATCATTAGCTTCAATTACAAGTTCGGGTTTGGCGTTAACTAGAGCTGTTTGGGATAAAAGAATATTTTTGTTTTGTTGGGAAGCTTGGGTCTTTTGCGCATTCTTTTGGACAACAACCTTCCCATTAAATACTGCTTCAGCGCTTCCTGATATTATACCTTTGTAATCTTGCTTACTAATACAGGCGCCTACTTTATGATCTACTAAAGTATGTTGATCTAGATGTTGCTTGTCTTTTAAGGCATATAAACCATTTAAATTAACTTCAGCATTACAGCCATTTAGATAAAAAGACTTATCGCTTCTAACCCATTTGCCACCCCAATGAAATGCATGGCTATGTAACTTACTTCCTGCCTCTTGATGAGCTAAAAAATGCGAAAAATGATAGGATTCTTGGCTTTCTCGTTGGATTAATACATGGGTTAAGGCTGAATCCTTATGTAAAAAGGCTTCTGTTATAACGTTGGTAAGGTAAGGAGTATTAGCTTCTCCTTGATAATCTTCAATAAGAGTAAGCTCTGAACCTGGCTCTAGAATAAGTAAATATCTTGCATATACCGCATTATTTGCCTTATTTTGCAGGTGAGATAATTTTATAGGCTCTTTTAGTTTAACCCCTTTAGGAAGGTATATAACTAAGTTTTGCTTTAACATAGCGGTATTTAATGCCTGAAAACCATGTTCGCCGATAATAAGATTTTTTAAATAGGGCTCAATAAGCTCTTTATGGTTTTTTAAAGCGTCAGCGAAGGTGCAAACTAATATGTGTTCTCTTCCTACGCCGCGCTTTTTGCTTACTTCTCGCGGCTTAGATGCACGCAGTGCTAAAATAGGCTCGGGAATTTCTGCTTCAATAAACCTTTCCTTTAAAAATGCATCTGGCGGGCTATATTTAAAAGCTTCATCATGGCGCGTTGGAAAACCTGCTGCCAATAATTTTTTCAGGCCCTTGGCCTTAATTTTCGCTAATAATGGTTCTTGCAAGGAGGTTTTATGCGCTTCTTGTTGATAAAATTCTACTTCAGCCTTCATACTGACTCATCCTCACGCAACCAAGCATAGCCTTTTTGCTCCAGTTCTTGCGCAAGCTCTTTTGTGCCTGAGTGTTGGATTTGGCCTTTAACTAAAACATGCACAAAGTCTGGTTCTATATAATTAAGTAAACGTTGATAATGGGTAACTAACACTATAGATCTATCAGGAGATCGCATAGCATTTACTGCATGGGCAATAATTTTAAGGGCATCAATATCAAGACCAGAATCGGTTTCATCTAAAATCGCAAGCTTAGGCTCTAAAGCAAGCATTTGCAGCATTTCATTGCGCTTTTTCTCACCACCTGAAAAGCCATCATTAAGACTTCGATATAAAAATCCTTCATCCATATTAAGTAATGCGCATTTTTCGCGGATAAAACTTAAAAAATCAATTGCATCTAGAGGTTTTTTCCCTTGGGAAGTGCGTACCGCATTAACTGCGGATTTTAAAAACTGGATATTTACTACCCCAGGTATTTCTACTGGGTATTGAAAAGACAAAAATATACCTTGTTGCGCACGTTGTTCGGCTGTTAAATCAGTTAAATCTTGATCTTCAAAATACATTTTTCCAGCTAAAATTTCATACGCCGGCGCGCCAGCAATTACTTTAGATAAAGTGCTTTTTCCCGAGCCATTTGGGCCCATAATAGCATGCACTTCACCTTTTTTTATGTTTAGATTAACCCCTTTTAAGATCTCTTGTTGGTTAACCGCTACTTTTAAATTTTTAACTTCTAACATATTTTTATCCTACTGAGCCTTCTAAACTTAAGCCTAAGAGTTTGGTCGCCTCAACCGCAAACTCCATAGGTAACTCTTTTAAAACCTGTTTACAAAAACCATTAACAATCATAGAAATTGCTTCTTCGGTATCTAAGCCGCGTTGTTTGCAATAAAATAATTGCTCGTCGCTAATTTTAGAGGTTGTAGCTTCATGCTCGACTTTGGCTGTGTTATTTTTAACCTCTATATAAGGAAAAGTCATAGCAGCAGAGTTAGCGCCCATTAGCAAAGAATCACATTGAGTATAATTACGTGCCAAAGCTGCTGTTGGTAAAATTTTCACTAAACCCCGATAAGCATTGCGTGAGTGGCCTGCACTTATACCTTTAGAAATTATTGTTGAGCGCGTATTTTTCCCTATATGAATCATTTTAGTGCCAGTATCCGCTTGCTGCAGATTATTGGTTAATGCAACCGAGTAAAACTCACCTACACTATCATCACCTTGTAAAATCACACTGGGATATTTCCAGGTAATAGCAGATCCTGTTTCTATTTGGGTCCAGGAAATTTTGGCCGCCTTACCTTTGCATATGCCTCTTTTAGTAACAAAATTATAAATGCCGCCTTTGCCTTCTTTATCTCCTGGATACCAGTTTTGGACCGTTGAGTATTTTATTTGCGCGCCTTGTAGGGCAACAAGCTCAACAACAGCTGCATGTAATTGATTTTCATCTCTTTTGGGCGCTGTACACCCTTCAAGATAGGATACATAGCTATCTTCATCGGCAATTATTAAAGTGCGCTCAAATTGCCCTGTAGATGCGGCATTAATCCTAAAATAAGTTGAAAGCTCCATAGGGCAGCGCACCCCTTTAGGAATATATACAAAAGAACCATCGCTAAAGACCGCAGAATTTAAAGTGGCATAAAAATTATCTCGGTAAGGTACTACTGAGCCTAGATATTGCTTAATTAATTCATGGTGTTTTTGCACTGCTTCAGAAAAAGAGCAAAATATAACGCCAACTTCAGCTAATTTTTCTTTAAACGTAGTTGCAACCGAAACGCTATCAAAAACTGCATCAACTGCAACCCCGGCTAAAATTGCTCTTTCATAAAGCGGGATCCCAAGTTTTTCATAGGTGCGTAATAATTCAGGATCTACGTCCTCCAAGCTCTTAGGGCCTGACTTTTTGTCCTTAGGCGCTGAATAATAAGAAATATCCTGATAATCGATGGGAGGAAAATGTACGCTTGACCAAGCAGGAGGAGTTAAAGTTAGCCAATGGCGGTATGCTTTAAGGCGCCATTCTAACATAAACTCTGGTTCATTTTTAATCAAAGAAAGGCTACGAATGGTTTCTTCAGTTAGTCCTTTTGCGAAAGTATCTGCTTCTATATCAGTAACAAAACCATGCTGATATTCCTTCGCCAACATTGTTTCAACCGCCACATTACCTTTACTCACTTCCTACTCCTACCTTTTTCGAGGCAAAAATAAAATCAGGGTTAATCTCAGGAGATGCCAAATCAGCAAGAGAAATAGTTTTTAAAGCTTGTTGCACTGCTTTACTTATTAACCCCCAATTACCCCTAACACTGCATACCTTTTCAAACATACAATGGCTTCCATGAACGCTACACTCGGTTAACCCTGGCTTATCATCAATGGCGTATAAAATCTCAGCAACGGAAATAAGTTTAGGTTCGCGTTGCAAGCGATAACCACCATCAACCCCTCTTTCTGATACCAAAAGCTTAGCCTTGGTTAATTTTTTTAAAATTTTACTTACAGTTGGCACTGATAAATGGGTTTTAAGCGCTATTTCTTTAGCATTAAAAAGCTCTTGATGCCTGGCAAAAAAAGCCATAACAACTGTCCCATAATCTGCCAGTTTGCTGATGCGCAGCATAACATCCTCCGGTTTATTAATCTAGCACTAAATTAGTCTACATTCCATATATTAAATATAGTACTATTTAAGGTCTAAATAAAGCTTATTGAGTTTTTATTATCACCAATGATCAAAAAAATCCAAAAACTTTAGTTAAACCTTAACTAAAAGTATTGTTCACCAGGTTTTTTTTATGTATGTTGAAAATTGCGGCTGCATTTAAGGATAAATGCAGCGCTTTTTTTTATAATCAAGGAGGAAACTTATGCCTACAGGTGAAGTTAAGTGGTTTAATAATGCCAAAGGTTGGGGATTTATCGTCCCTGAATCAGGGGGAGATGATATATTTGTGCACTTTTCAGCTATTCAAGGCACAGGATATAAAACCTTGCTCCCAGGCCAGCCAGTTAATTATGAAGTTAAAAAAGGTGAGCGCGGTTTACACGCAACTGAAGTTGTGGTCCTGCAAGAAAATAATGGGGCATAGGTTGCAAGGTAGGTTTTAAGCGTTTATTTTTATTTCTTTTTGTGTATCCTTTACAATTCAATTAGAATTGCAAGCTATTTACACCATGAAAAAGGGCTTACTGCTTATTAATTTAGGTACACCTCTTAAATTAACTAGATTACATGTTGCGCTATTTTTGCGGGCATTTCTGCTCGATCCTTATGTAGTAACTTTGCCGTACCTATGCAGATCTTTGTTGTTTTATTTAATAATTTTACCTTTGCGGCTGAATAAAACTTTTAATGCATATAAAAAAATATGGAATAAACGCGGCTCTCCTTTGCTATTTCACAGCCAAGACTTAGCTAGTGCGTTACAAGTAAAATTAAAGGAAAAATATAGAGTTGCGCTTGGTATGCGTTATGGCAAGCCTGCAATTAAAGACGCATTACTTACTTTAGCAACCTGTGAAGAAATCATTATTCTGCCGCTTTATCCGCAATATACAGAATCTGTAACGGGCTCTAGTATAAATTTTGTGCTTAAAACCGCAAAAAGCTTAAACCTCAGGGCCAAGCTTAAGTTTATTAACTCATTTTACTCCCATAAAGCATTTATTAATGCCTTAGCCAGTAAAATTAAACCTTTAATTAACCACTACGATTTTGTCTTATTTAGCTACCATGGCTTACCGCTAAAACAAGTTAACGCTGCAGGATGTAAGCTCATTTGCCCAAATGAGTGCGATCTTAAAAAAAATAAAGCTTGTT
>Ga0155589_120_pt2 | contig 25435 bp, 27 predicted proteins | sample RifCSPhighO2_12_FD_107246 | JGI IMG/M metagenome (GOLD analysis project Ga0155589, IMG submission 107246) | Legionellales bacterium RIFCSPHIGHO2_12_FULL_37_14 | reverse complement strand
TCCCCGCTGCGAGCTGGATGATGTGGTGGGTCTCATGGAAGAAATACAACTTGATTTACTACCTAATAGGATACCTGATGACATACTCTTTCATTGGTTAGCTAACCAGTGGTGGTTTTGGTTTGGATTCATGTTACAAACGATATGCGCATCCATTGCTGCTACGTCAACAGAATGGAAAGCGTTGAGTTTTTGCAATGCTACAAAATGAAGCCAAAGAGCGTGAATTTGGTTGTTTTATTCTGCGTAAAACAAAACTTACCTTTTACTAGGCCGCAGCTTTTGACACCTACCATAAAACGTCCCAGTAGCTACTTCCCTTTGTTTACAAAATATCTCCTTACTTAACCCACTTGCCTTCCATATGACATGGATCCGCACCAACTGACTGATATTTTTTGCGAAGTTGATGATTTTTGCAATATGCTTGATACATATACCGAGAACTAAATGAGGGACTTTAAGAGTTTCTATACTGGACTTCTCTTCGTCATAAAACATTTGATGCTGTTGCTGAATTTAGTTGCGGCATTAGCTGCTTATGCTATTTAACCGTTACAGTTGGGATCTCTGAAAATACTAATGAACGGTGCAAAATAAAACTGGCTACTGGGGTTTCAGTCATAAATTTTGCAAATTGATGATTTTTATTCTAATATGAAGATATAATAATCAAATAGAGGCTTGCTATGCCAGATCCTAAAGAGATTTTTGATGATAATAAACAATTCTTTACCACGCAAATACAGTTTTTAAAAGCGGTAAAATCCTTGCAGGAGGCCGGGATTGGTAGTGATGATCCACGGTATAAAGCGAATTTTAATATTAACAAATATTTTAAATTAAAAGAGATATACAAGGATTGTGGATTAACTAAGCACCTAGAAGATTATTTGCATAAATTAAAAGAGGTCTTGCAAAGTAGTCCTAAAACAAAGGTAAAACGCGGAAATTTTACTGTGGAAATATCTATGGAAGAGTTATGGAATCAAGGTGATTGTGAAACCGTTATTAATCAATGTGAACCTTTACGCCGTTTTTTAGTTGATAATGCAAATCACCCTGCCATTTTATTAAATAAGGCATCTGTAGATAGAAAACATTTAATCTGGTCAATTTATCAAGAATACGAGCTTGAATTGAGTGTTGTTCCTCAAGCTAACGCAGCTCTTAAAACACAAGTTACTGAAAGTATTACTGAGTTACGCAACTTGCAAATGCGCGCTTTGACTGAAGATGTGTCAATTATCGAACATGAATTGCATGAAATTATTGTAAAAAATGTCGATTTATTTACAAGGATAGAAGATTTTAATAAATCGAGAGAATCTAAATCATTTTTAAACTCTCTTAACGCCGCTTTAAGTCCCCTAGGCGGAAAATATCCAAAAACTGCCGCAAAACTAACCTCAGTCCTTAACGAAGTAAATAAGCACCTAACTGAGTGTTTCTTAGGAAAACAGGATCTCAAGACAACTAACCAGGCTATAAAAGATATTTCTGAGCAACCAGAAACTAAAAGTATAATTTATGGTAGACTTGTTAAATTAATAGATCATATTAAACAAAAAAAGATTGTGGATAGAGAATTAGATATAGCGAATTTAAAATATCCTGAAGCGCAAGAATATAAAGCTCTGAGCGATGAGCTAGATGAGGCGTACGATAGATTCACTTTATTAGGCGAGCAAGAAGCTTCCGATAGAATAGCTACTCTAGAAAGTCAATTAGAAACCGTTAGCCTTAGGATAAAACATAAAAATTACATAAAACAGTTAGTTGAATATACCAAAGCTAATTTAACAATGTACCCAAATGCACATGAAAGTAATTTTGTAGAGATAAATGGCTCAAAAGTAGACTTATTCTCCATTGCTACTAAAATGAATGATGTAAAGCTAACTTTACCTGAATTACTTGTCTATTCCGATGCCCTTAAAACAAAAAACACACACATAAAAGAAAAAATATTCAAGAATAAGCAAGGCATCATATCAAATGAATTAAAAGTATTAGAGTCTTTAACATCTGCTTACAATTATTTAATTAACCTAGGTTTGTTGCCTAAAGACAATGATTTTGCTACTCAAATTAAGACAGCATTAACAGAAAGTAATGCCAAGAGATCTGCTCCTGAAATTGATCAATATGTAAGAAAGTTATTTGATTTAGAAAATGAAATTATGAATAAAATAGCCCCTGCGACTAAGAGTTTACAAGATGAGTTCGGCGCTATTTATCACGAACTGAACGCTCTGCCTAATGCAAATGAACCAGCAATGCATGACGCCATAATGAGAGTATATAATAAATATGCTCTTACTTCCTCAATCAACCAAAGTGTAAATGTTAAGTCGCAAATGACAAATTATTTGCACTTATTGGGTTTAGTATGTAAAGAAGGAGTTGAGCTTCTTCCTGCAGAACAACAGCAAAAGTATAAACAAAAACCCCAATTACAAAATATTTATCAAGATAATACGCATTTATTTTTTAAAGCCAAAGAGCCCGAAAAACCAAAAGCGCCAAATAATGGACCGCAAGAAAAGCCTAAAGCTTAAGGCAAATATGGGATGCGTTATTTAAATAGGACAAAATCCTGACGAATATAAGCTAAAAATTCTGGGCTGAGATTTGTTGTTAAGTCTACTTTTATTGATAGATCAGATGCTTCGCAACGTGCTTTAAGTTCTTCAAGCTCTTCTTCAGAAATAGCTGCGTCAATATAAAGATCGATATCTGAAAATCGTGTCGCGGTTCCTTTCGCACGCGAACCATAGACATATATAGGCTTTGATAGTTGACTTAGAATGCTTTTTAGCAATGTATAATCCTCTTTATCCAACATAAACTTATTCATGAAGTGCTATCAATTGTTGTAGAAGATGTGTAATTTCTGCTGAAAAAAGTGGAAAAATTTTTTCTATTTCAAGTGCGGTCGCTTCTTGATAAGTATGTGATGTTAAGTTTCTTTTTTCAATGAATTGAAACCAAATTTTAGGATCACGAATCAGTTCATTTGCTGCCGCTTCGCGAAATGCATCTCTAGGAGAACGAACATCAATACCTTTTTGAAACAAAATACGCTTTATGGTTTTCCATGAAAGCTCAAAACAAAATTCAAAAGCTTGAATTGCTCCTGCTCTATCTTGTTCATCAAGAATATGTAGACGAAATTGCTCAAATTTTTTGAATGCACTTTGCAAAGGAGCAAGGTTAATCCCTAAAACAATAGTGTCTGCCATTTAATTTACCTATTGCATTTTTGCCAAATTTAATCGTAAAAAGAGTTATCACTTTTTGCAAGGACTATTCATAAGCCCTAGCATTTTAAAGTAATTTACGTATACTGCAAGAAAGAATAATAAGGAGTAATAAATGGCAAAAGGGACCAATTACGCACTAGACATGTTTGATAAAATAGCTACCATTATTGAAGATACAGGGCATGGCGATAAAAGCTACGCTGCGCGTGACAAAATAATAGACGTACTTGATGTGCTTGAAAATCTCTTAGCCTATACTATTTACTCTGCTAGCGTTACTCAAGCTGATGTGAAATCCTGCGTGAAAGAGTCTTTTAAAAATGTTGAGACCAAGGCTTTGAAAATCTTAAAGGATCACCCAGCTGAGACTAAAAAGTAGCAAAGACCAAGCCACATAATAGCTCCATACATGCCATTTAGCTTAAAGGCTAAAAACCATTTGGGCGAAGATTGAGAATTTATTAGCTCTTGTTGCTTACCTAAATTGCTTGAACCTAATAACCAAAATATGCCAAAAAACCAAGTAAGTCCTAGGTTTAGCCCCAATAAAATCCATAAAACTTGGATAAAGATCTGTAAGCTAATTATGATTTTTCTAGTATTATCGCCCCACAAAAGTGCGCTTGATTTAACCCCTACTTTTTTATCATCTTCCTTATCAACCCAGGCATAAATTGTATCGTAAGATATAACCCATAAAGTATTAATACAGATTAATAGCAGCATATTAAGATCAAATGCCTTATTTGAAGCCACATAAACCATAGGTATGGCTACTGAAAAAGCTAAAGCAAGAATTGACTGCGGACAAGATAAAAAGCGCTTACAAAATGGATAAATAGCTGTTAAACAAATGGCAACTAAAGCAAAATAAAAGCATTTAGGCGGCAGTCTTAGTAATAGCAAGAAAGCTATAATGAGGAAAAATAATACCAATGCTAAAGCCTCTCCAAGGCTAACCTCTAAAGTTGCAAGTGGTCTTTTATTGGTTCTTTGCACGTGAATATCAATGCGTCTATCTGCTATATCGTTTAATATACAGCCTAGAGCACGCATAATTATTGTACCTAGAACAAAGATACTCAATAAATACCAAGGAGGACGGCCATTATTAGCAACCCACAAAGCCCAAAGTACAGGAGAAAGTAATAAATATATCCCAGTAGGTTTATCAAAACGCATTAAACGCAAATACTTATGCAATTTTCAATCCTTGAGAAAAATTTCCAGCAAATAAAAACGCTTGACGCTCATTAAAGAAAACAGGGAAAATCTTGCAAAGAGCTTAGTATCCTCATTTATCCAAGCTTTTTGCAGCCAATGAAATTCTAAATTTTGCCTATTAATTCCATAACTCCACAAAATCTCCCGCTTTACTTTAGGCTCGTTAAACACCAAGTTCATTAATGGTTCTTTTTTTAATCTATTAAAAAAAGCAACATCTTTTTTATAGGTTGTTAAGGGGAGCATCGTTCTTGCAAACCAATAAGGGTTGCCTTGAGCCCCCATTATAATATCCCTCCGCAATATAGTTTCTTGCAAATGCAAAAACTGCTTTTCCCACCAATTTGGCAAGGTCCATTTTTGCGTGAGCAAAGTAAGGTTACATTCGCCGTATAATTGTTTTAATTTGTCTGATAAAGCGCCCTCTTCGCTCGTCCAGGCAAAACATGATAACGATTGTGAATCAAACGTTGAACAATATAAATTATTTTCTGTTAGCATCAAAATTTACCAATACGATTCAACACTAGTTTTTCTTTAATTCCTTTTAACTCGATAACAAAATGCCCGCTTGCACTTGCTGTAGGCAATGATCTCGCAAAACGAATTTTATCTTTGTACTGAAAACCCTGCCAGCTTACATGCAAAAATGGATAAGAAAAGGTAAAGATTCTATTGTGCGCATTATCATTAGCCTCTGCTGCGACTACTTCAATTCCTGAAGACCATTGCTGATTTAATGGTTTAAGATAAAAATCCTTGCCCTCAACAAGGGCAAGTTGGCGCGCTAAAATAACTGCGCTTTCAATGTCTTTTGTTACTTGTAAAATTCGCAACTTAGTGAGGGTTTGTTGCCAAAAAGGGCTCGCGAAACATGCTATAACAGCAATTATAGTAACAGAAGCTGTAAGCTCAAGAAGGTTATACCCGCTTTCTTTGAAAATACTTTGCATAATTATATTTTCCACGCCTGTAAGGCTTTAAATACTTCTTTTTTAGCTAGAGGGTTTTGCAAAAGAGTTTTAAGGCTCATGGTTTCTAGGAGGTTTTTTTTTAGCAAAACAGGAGTTTCATTGGCTTTATCAGCAAAAACCCAAATAGGAAATCCTGTGGTTATTTCAGCTTTACTACTTATAAATTGAACATCTTTTAATGTTAGACCCTTATATTTCAACATTGCTGCTAATAAAGTTTTTTCACTACCACTTAAAGGTAAGTTAAGGGATATATGGCAAAGGGCTTCTGGTTTTGCTTGTAAAACCCACCTAGTAATTTGCATTTCTTCAAGACAAAAATGCTGCCACTCATTCACTTTCTAATGCCTCAATTATTGCTTTAAGCTTCTCTCTTGGAGAAGTTGCCCTTGTTATAGATCTACCCATAACTAAATAATCACTGCCAGCTTTTAAAGCCTCTTGCGGGGTCATTATACGCTTTTGATCGTCTTTATTGTCTTCTTTTAAATGAATACCTGGAGTTACAGCTAAAAAGTTTTGCCCAAACTCTTTTTTTAAGTCTTTAACTTCCCAAGGCGAACAAACAATGCCATCACACCCTGCATTGAAAGCTAACTTAGCGAGGGTTTTAACTTCTTGATCTATTGTATTTGTAATGCCTATGGCTTTTAAATCATCTCCTTCATGACTTGTTAGGATAGTAACTGCAATTAGCAAAGGGCCGTTATTTTTATCAATGGCTTCTCTTGCAGCTTGTAGCATAGTAAAGCCGCCCAAAGCATGCACATTTACCATAAATACGCCTAAATCAGCGGCAACTCGTAAAGCTGACGCTACTGTATTTGGGATATCGTGAAATTTTAAATCTAAAAAAACCTGAAACCCTTTAGCAATACAAGCTTTAACTATGTTAGGCCCTGCTGCAGTAAAAAGGCTTAAGCCGATTTTAATAGCGCATAGCTCTGGCAGGAGTTTATCGACTAAAACTAGGCTATCAGCCGCATTTTCATAATCAAGCGCAACAATAACTTTAGGATAAGGCTCCATACTAAGCACAAGCACTCAAGCAAACAATTTCACGCAAGGCATTTGTAATTGCTAACTGATCGGCTTCTGTAAGATAAGGATGCATAGGCAAACTAACTACCCTTTTGCTAGCTCTTTCTGCTATAGGAAAATCACCATCTTTATAGCCTAAATCTTTAAGGGCAACTTGTTGGTGCATAACAATAGGATAATGTACTGCTGTTGGAATACCTTTGGCATTCATCATTTGGAAGAAAATGTCGCGATCATCTACTTCAATTGTGTATTGAGCATAAGCGCTTAAATTATTTGGTAAGACTGTAGGCGTTTTAACCATGCTATTAAGCAGCCGATTATAATTGGTCGCAACTTGCTGGCGCATTTGCATCTCTTGGGAAAAGTGGGCAAACTTTTCTAACAAAATTGCAGCTTGAATAGTATCCATGCGCGCATTTAAACCAAGACGAATATGTTCATAACGCTGTTGTTGGCCATGATTGCGTATTTCTCTTAAAATTTCAGCTAAGTTATCGTCATCAGTAAAGCAAGCTCCAGCATCGCCATAGGCCCCAAGTGGCTTAGAGGGAAAAAAGCTTGCACATCCAATAGTTGACAGCGCACAAGAGTATTTTCCATCTTGCATGCCACCAAAACTTTGCGCCGCATCTTCAACTACTGGCAGGTTATACGCTTTGGCAATGGCATTAATGCTAGTAAAATCTGCACAATGTCCGTATAAGCTTACTGGCATTATGGCTTTGGTGTGCTCAGTTATAGCTTTTTCAATTAAATTTGGATTAATATTGTAAGTATTTGGATCAATATCAACAAAAACAGGTTTTGCATTAAGTAGCAAAATAACTTCAGCGGTAGCAAAGAAACTAAAAGGGCTAGTTATTATTTCGTCTCCTGGTTTAATATCAAGAGCTAGCAATGCCATAAATAATGCATCTGTACCTGAAGAATTTACGATTACATGCTTAACCTTAACGAAGTTTGCAAGCTTATTTTCAAGTTCGGTAATTTCAGGACCCATAATATACTGGCCATGATCTAATACTGCTTTAATTCTTGCCAGTATGCCTTCTTCCATAAGACTATACTGTTTTTTTAAATCTATAAATTGCATCATGCTGAATTAATCTCCTTCCAAACCATGAACTGGCTTCATTTTACCCCACTGCTTACAACTTGGACAGTGCCAATGTAAATGTTTGCCCCCAAAACCACACTCTGAGCAGCGATATATTGGTTTTTTATCTAAAAATTTACTCGTAATATCATACAACATTTGTAACCTATCACGCACTTTGCCATGAGCAGTTTCAAGGTGCCAACAAATTAAGCGGTTAAGTCCGCGAATAGAAGGGTGTTTATTTAATTTTTCCGCTACAAAATCAATAGCTAAATCAACCCCTTTTTCTTTACGCAAATATTCGGCAACCACAAAAATTATCGAGGATCGCGGATTAGCTTCTATGGTGTCTAATAAATAACCTATGCATTCATCCATTGAATCAAGGGCTTGATGGCACCTAACTAAAGGCTCCACAACCTCGGGTAAAAAAGCTGCATCTTGTTGCGATATGCGCTTTAAAGAAGCAATTGCTTGTTTGTAGCGATTAGCATGGATGTCAATTTCGGCCTGCATTAAGCTCGCCCTTACAGAACGTCTGTCTGCTGCTAATGCTTGTTTGGTTGCTTGAAGCGCGGCTTCGTAAGATTTGGCTTTCAGGGCTTTTTGCGCAATCTCGCAATGATAATGTGCAGTTTTAACATGCATGCTTTCGCCGGTGGAATGCTCGAGTTTCTTAATTACCAGAATAGCTTTTTCCCAGGCTTTTTCTTGCTGATAGATATCTAATAAGCCTTGCAAGCTTAAAACTTCAGTTCCAGAGCTAAGGTCAACAATCTCTAAAAATATACGCTCAGCTCTGTCAAACATCCCTGCGCTCATGTAATCTTGCCCTAAAGCAAGTAAAGCATCTTTACGCTCAGATGCACTAAGCTGGGGTCTTGCAATTAAGTTTTGATGAATGCGAATGGCTCTATCGACTTCACCGCGCCTTCTAAACAAACTCCCTAAAGCAAGATGGGTTTCTACCGTTTCACTATCTACATCTAAAAGTTTAATAAAAATATCTACAGCTTTATCTGGCTGCTCATTTAAAAGATAATTTAACCCAACGACATACTCGCGCGATAATCTGTTATCTTTAGTAACCTTTTTTTGTCTATACTGCCTAAGCGCAGCTAACCAGCCTGAATAAGCCGCAGCAGGTAGTAGCAAAGGCCATAATGTGATCATCTGCATCTCCCAATAAGCTGCTTTAATGTAGCAAAACTCGTGTGTATTGAAATTTAGTTTACCTTATTTGTCAATAAAGTTCTCTCACTGATACCCCTTTTCCTATAGCTTTGCTAAACTGTAACTCTTCACGTTATCTCGAGGCCATTTTATGTATAAACGCATTCTCCACGCTACTGATTTACAAAAAAATCATTTTGCTATGTGTGAAAAGGCTAATACTCTAGCTAAGTATCACCATGCTGAATTGTTTTTAGTACATATCGTAGAAATTCCGCAATCCATGATTCTCGCACAAAATCTAGGTTTTGCAGGGCTCATTGCTCCTGCTAAAGAAGATGCCAAAATTGTTCTAAAAACCGTAGGGGAAGCGTTAAAGATTCCTACAAGCCATCAATTTGTCGATACAGGAATTGTAAGGCAACATATACTTGAAAGAGCTACATCATTAAAATGTGATCTTATTATCTTAGGCCGCCATGGCGAAGGGATGCTCCAAAGCTTACTTGGAAGCACAACTTATCATATTATGCAGCACGCTGAGTGTGATGTCTTAACATTAAAATAGCCCAAATATTTTGCTGATATTTTTTGCTCTAAAGTTTCAATTATTTTTTCCGGGTATAAGCAAAAAGGATCGATTTTGTTAGCGATCCATCCCATAAAAGGTAGTTTGTTTGCCTCTATGACATAAGATGAGAGTAAAGCATGATTAAGGCAGCCTAATTTTATCCCTACCACTAAAATAATAGGTATTTGCAATAATTGCAGTACGTCAACCCAAGTTTGGGTGTTATTTAATGGTACGAGAAGCCCTCCTGCTCCTTCTAGTAAAACGTTTGCATTACTACTTGATATCTTATCTTGACACCAAGCTGCAATTTTTTGCGCGCTCAGCTCTATTTTAGCTAAGCTTGCAGCTATATTAGGAGAAACCGGCTCTTTAAAGGTGAAGCCCTCATAAATAGAAAAATTAGGGTTATCTAGAGATTTATATCTTAAGTAATCTTCCGAATATAGATGGTTATTTTGTCTAATACACCCTGTCGCTACTGGCTTTAAAACCCATAGTTTTTTATGTTGCTGTAATATTCTTTTAGCAAGCTCTAGAGTAACATGAGTTTTGCCAACTCCTGTATCAGTTCCTGTAATAAAAGCTGCGGTAAAATCAAAATCATACAACACGATTAAGCTCGGCTAAAAAAATATTTTTATGGGAAATAAATGGCATATGGGCGGCTTGCTTAAACAATACATAATCGAACTTGGGATATAATTGTTGCATAATTTTTAGGGTTTCTGCAGGTACTACTTTATCTAGGCGCCCAAACATAAAACATGCAGTGTTAACTTTTTTAAGATTATTGCGTAAATCCCAATTTTTTAATAGTTTTAAACTTGCTTGCATAGCTTCTTTAGGAGCTAGCTTACTTAGTTCTATGGTTAACTCCTTGCCAGATTGCAACTTTACAAACTCTTGTAAAGTTGCCACAGGAAAAATTGCAAGCTTACGGGAAAATTCATCAAAAAAAATTGCGGGAATCCCAGGCCAAGAACCATCTTTAATAAACTTAGGCGAAGCCCCAACACATACTAAATGCGAAATTATCTCAGGATGTTCGCTTGCTAACTGAATTCCGTACCCTCCTCCCATGGACCAACCTAATATGGCAAAGTTTCTTGGAAGTTGCTTAAATAATTTAGCTTTAAAAGTGTCCCAATCCATTAAATCACTGTTGCCAAACCCTGGTAAATCTACAAGATAGACTGAATATTTTGTAATTAAGTCGCTAACTAAAGGTAGCCATACTTGGCTGGTAAAACCAAAGCCGTGGAATAATACTAAAGGTGTGCCTTGTCCGCCTTGGTAAGATACATATAATGTGCTCATTTTAACTCCTCTACTAAAGAAATTAGGCGCTCAAGATCTGTTTTCTTATGTTTGACATTTATTACTACCCTAAGTCCTGATAAAGATCGCGGCACAGTAGGCTGCCTTACGGCCCTTACCAAAAACCCTTTATTAAATAGATAATCAGATGCCTGTAAAGCTTTTTTAGGACACGCTAAAGCAAGATGCTGGATGGGAGTTACAGAGTCTATCCATGAGTGTTTCGAACTTTTGATTAACTGTTTAAAATAACTAACTAAATCAAATATCCTTTGTCTTTGCCTATCTTTTTTACGTAACATTGTAAATGCTGTTTGCATACCATAAACATAAGCTGGGCTTATTCCAGTTGAGTAAATATAGCTTCTTGCAACTTGGAGTAAAGCTTCTATCCAATCAGCTTGCCCTACAACAATAGCCCCCATAGCGCCTAAAGATTTTCCTAACGGAATAACCCTAAGCGGCACTTTAAGCTTAAAATGCTCAACCGCGCCTAAGCCTTCAGGGCCGTATAAACCAAATGCGTGAGCTTCATCAACTATCATAAAAGGTGCGCTTAAAGCTAATTTATCTAGAGGAGTGAAATGCCCTCCCATGCTGTAGACACTCTCCAGTAATAAAACCTTATCGCCAGCTAAAGAGTTAATAATGCGCTGCATCATTCTATAGTCTTGATGGATAAACCTTTTAAATTTAGTTCCTGCTAACTTAAAGCCATCATAAAAAGAAGCATGAATTGCCTTATCAAATATCGCAGTAAAAGAATATCGCGCCAAAAGCGCTGCAATTGACTGGTTTGCTGCATATCCTGAAGAAAACAATAAAGCGTCTTCTGCTTTATAAGCCTCACAAAATGTCTCTTCAAACTCTTTATGTATAGGATGATAGCCACTTATAAGCATAGAGGCGCCACTTCCAACAGGATATTGCTTAAAGCCCTGTTGATAGGCTTTTTGCAAAGCCTTGTCCTCTGTAAGACCTAAATAATCATTGGAGGAAAAATCACAAAGCTCAGCTTGCTTAACTATTCTTGTACGTAATAGACCTTGGGACTTTAAAGAAGCAAGGTCAAACGGGGCATGCTGAGCTAACACAAATACCTAACTTTTGCAGTAACTGTTCATCTAGGCAAGGCAAGGGGTTATCAGTTGTAAGTAGCCTTTCTCCTAAGAAAATAGAATTTGCGCCAGCAAAAAAACATAATGCCTGCAATTCATTATTCATCTCAGTTCTACCTGCACTTAACCTTACCACACTTTTTGGCATTAAAATGCGCGCTGTTGCAATAGTTCTAACAAACTCAAAACTATCAATTGGCTCGTTATTTGCCATTCTAGTCCCTGTAACCGGTACTAAATTATTAATTGGCACGCTTTCAGGTTGCGGAGATAAATTAGCTAAGGTCTTTAATAAGGAGATGCGATCTTTTCTGGTCTCACCTAAACCTAAAATGCCCCCACAACAAACTTTCATCCCTGCTTGCTGCACATTAGCTAAGGTTTTCAATCTATCTTCATAAGTTCGCGTTGTAGTAACTTTGGGATAATACTCTTCTGAGGTATCAAGGTTATGATTATAAAAATCTAAGCCTGCGGTTTTTAAATTAGCAGCATCTTCCATGTCTAGCATGCCTAAAGTCATACAAGTTTCAAGGCCTAAAGCCTTAACTTCAGCAATCATGTGCATTAATTCTGGCATAGATTTTTTAGGAGGACAGCGCCAAGCTGCGCCCATACAAAATCTTCGTGCCCCATTTTGCTTTGCTTCTTTGGCTTTTAAAAGCACATCATCAATAGGCATTAATTTTTCTTTTTTAAGACCAGTATTATGATGTCCGCTTTGCGAACAATAGCCACAATCTTCAGGGCAAGCGCCAGTTTTAATGCTTAGCAAACTAGCTGCTTCAATTTCATTAGGCTTATGGTTAGCTATATGTACAGTATGCGCATCATATAATAAACTCATAAAAGGCGCGGTATAAATTGCCTCTATTTGCTTAATTGTCCAATTTTTCATACTTGCCTTTCCTTGTATTCATTTGAAGCAACATGATAAAGTCAGCAGTTTGTTTGTCAATATAATTTCATGACGCTAAGCGAACGAGATCTTAAACACATTTGGCATCCATGCGCACGCATGCAGGATTTTGCTAAATATCCCCCATTACATATTTTAAGTGCTAAAGGGGCTTTACTAAATACTCCTTATGGTGAAATTATTGACGCTATTGGTAGTTGGTGGTGTAAGCCTTTAGGCCATAGACCAGAAGTTGTGATAAGCGCTATTCAAGATCAACTGCAAAGCTTTGAACACGTTATTACCGCCCAAACTACTAATAATAAAATGGTAGAATTAGGCGAAAAATTAGCCGGGCTAAGTAAGCTTCCCTACACCTTTTTTTCTTCGGACGGCTCTTCAGCAGTAGAGGTTGCTCTGAAGCTAACTTTACATGCACGCAAAATAGAGGGATACAAGGAAAAAACCAGCTTTTTGGCCTTAAATAATGGCTATCATGGAGAAACTCTAGCAACTTTAAGCGTAAGTGATTTAGGCGACTTTAAAGAGCCTTATAAATCGCATTGTTTTACCAGTAACTATGTAAAAGTCCCATATACAAAAGGCATGAATGATGCTTCATCACTAAACGCTAAACGTGAGTTTTTTGCAGTGCTCCCTTACCTTGAAACCATAAAGCCAACTTTAAATGCCTTAATCTTTGAACCTATTGTGCAGGGCGCTGCGGGCATGCGTACCTATAGCGTTGACTTTTTAAACCAGCTCCTAAAGTGGGCTAAAAATAATAAAATTTATTGTATAGCTGATGAAATTATGACGGGCTTATGTCGTACGGGTAATTGGTTTGCCACAGATTATCTTACCGAAAAACCTGATATTATGTGCATTGCAAAAGGTTTAACTGCCGGCACTTTACCCTTAAGCTGCACCCTAATTAGCCAAGAATTATTCGATATATTTTATTTTGCTAAACAGCATGCACCATTTTTACACTCCCACACGCATAGTGGGAATGCTTTAGCTATTAGCGCGGCTTTAGCAACCTTAAATTATATGGAAACTATAGATTTAAATACCAAAGCTACTATACTGCAGCAAAAATTACACCAAGCTTTTAAGCAAATAAGCGCCCAAACTAAGGCTTTAACTAATATTCGCGGAATAGGTGGAATTATCGCTGGCTGCCTTAGTTTTAGTGATCATGAACACCTGCAACGCTTCACCAACATTGCCCAAAAGCGGGGCGCATTGTTAAGGCCTATTGGCAACTCTTTATATTGGTTTCCTCCTATTAACATAGAAGAATACCAACTTGCAAAACTTACTGATATAACGTATGAATCTATTAAGGAATCTTTACTATAGGTTAAACATGCAACGTAATATTTTTTGGCTATTATTTCTATGGGGGACTCTAGTATTTGCAGAAGAAGCTGGTTTTTGGCGCTGTGAAGCAAAAGATGCAGCGCAAATGACCTTTAAAGCTGACAACGCTTTGCAAAAAACTGCGCTTAATAAAGCTTACGCTTTATGTAAAAAAGATAGCAAATATCCTGAAAGCTGTCAGGTTGCTAAAACTGGATGTGAATTTTTTGCCAAAGGGGTAAATACATCGCCTTTATGGGAGTGTTCAGCGCTCGATAGGCTAAGTGAAATATTTACCAGTAACCCTTATCCTAATAAATATGATGCTGTAGTTGCCGCAAGAGCATATTGTCAACAACAAAGCAAAGCCTCTGATAGTTGTTATGTTAACCTTTTAACGTGCAAACCTATCGAGCGTGAGTAACAAAAATGCCTAAACCTTATTGTATAGGCTTAGTTGGTCGCATAGGCACGGGGAAGTCTGCTGCGCTTAATATCTTTAAGAGCTTAAACATACCTATTATTAGTGCTGATGAAATTAACCGCACCCTCCTAAAACCGGGAAAAGCGGCTTACCAAGCTATAGTTAATAAATCTCAAGAAGAAGTTTTAAACCAAGATAAAACGCTTAATACCCAGTTATTACGGGAAAAAATGCTCGCAGATCCTAACTATAAAGCCTTTCTGGAAGCCTTGCTGCACCCTTTAGTAAGGCAAGAAATTAAAGCGCAAATTAAGGTTCTTTCACCAGATTTTCCCTTTTGTATTATTGAAATTCCGCTTATAATTAATAAAAATGATTATCCTTATCTTAATAAAATCCTCTGCATTGCCTGCGACCAAACTCTACAACTTAAAAGGATTTTGCAGCGCAAAAACATGACTTTAGCTATTGCAAATAAGCTTATTAATATGCAAGCTTCGCAAGAAGAATATCTTGCAATTGCAGATGATGTTATTGAAAATAACTCTTCGCTCCAAAACCTTAAGAATAAAGTATTAAAGTTACATGCTAAGTATACCCAAAATCCTTGAAAATGCTATGTTTTAGGCGAGTCGGTTTTTTTGACCATGGTTCTCAAAAAGATGAGTCATAGCAAGGCCTATGGCGAATCTTTTTGAGAGCCATGGGCGGAAAAAGCGATAGCATAAAACTAGCATTTCCAAGGGTTTTGGGTATATATGCATCTTTACAATCCAAACACATAAGTTCATGATATTTGTTTTATTTTGGCTTTAACTATTAATCATGCTTACGTTTCAACTCAGCACCCATTATTTACCTAAAATATCTTTAAAGATAGAGTTTTTATGTCAAGGTATAGAAGAAGCAGTTCATGCTGCGCAAACTAAAATTCATCATTTTGCCCTTACGCATGTTCTTGAGATGATGAAGCTTATTGAAAAGCCTGAATTAAAAAGCCGCTTTTTAAAAGAATTTATTAAAATAGAACATCTTTTGCAGAAAACAAATACCCCGATTCCAAGCGAGCTAGCTGGAAAGATCCATAATCACATTCAACACTTAGTACGCCACTCAGGCCAATTTGGTGAGGCTTTATTTCAAGATCCTTTTTTACAATCAGTAAGGTTATACCAAGCAAATGCTCATCAAGAGCTAGAGTTTGACTCACCTCAGCTTTTATTCTGGCTTTATCAAGACGAACAACAAAGACAGTCACAGATTAAAGGGTGGTTAGATCATTTAAACAATATTAATCATACCGTAAAGTTCTACCTTGCACTCTTGCGTGATTCAGCACCTTTTACCACCATAGAAATTAACCACGGTTTTTATCAACAAGCAATACCGGATAAAAAAACTTGTGACCTCGTAATTGTGAAGCTTGCGCAACAATTTAATTTAATCCCAAAGATCCAAATTGGACATCATGGCATAAACATCCGATTTTGCGATGCTTTAACTATGAAAGAGCTTAACAATACAGATGCCCAATTTGAGTTAGCTATTTGCCAGTTAAGTTAGTTCTTTCTAGCGGTCCTTTGCGTCATAATCCCGGCCGAACCTCTATTTATTATAACTGGGGGTCTTTTTAGGCCAATAGAAAAATAAAATAAGCGGCATAGCAATAATTGAAGACCAAGTTAAAGTATTAGTAATGAAATTGTAATTTGCTGTTAAAATTTGCAACCAAGTTAACGCAAAGAAATACACAACAGTTAAAATGAGCAATGTTGCTTTGCTCGAAATACTAAATAAACCCAATTTCTCATAAGCATTTCCAATAGTATTTGAAAAAAAATTCCATACTGCCCATGCTACAAGTGGGCTAATTAATATAAAAATCCACCAAGAAGACAGGCCTAGCGAATAATTAATATTTGCAATATCTGCAGTTGTGCTTAGTGCCCTAAGTGGCACATAAGCCCATAATTCACGAAGATTAATTAAATTAATCCAAAACACTAAACAATATAAATATTTATTATACTTTTTCCGTAACAAATAAAGTGTAATTAGATATATCGAAAGTGTTGCTATACCAGGTCCTGCAAATGCTATTAAACTAATTAGATGACGATGACCCAATTGATCAATCAAAACATAATTTACATTTTCATCGATATTGGCAAGAAGAATGAGATTTTGCCAACTAAATCCACCATAAATAATATCTAGTGGATTAGCCTTAAATCCTAAACTCCATGCAGTAAAGCTGTGAGCATATTCATGGATATATGCAGTGAGTTGTGCAATCCAAATATATATTGGCGTTAGCCACAGTAGAAAAATATTGGATTTACGCATTTAATATCACGCTTAAGATGGAATTTATCCTAACATTCATCGTTATAAACCTTGCTAAATTGTTTTACCCACATATCAGAGCCCCCATCATAGTAAAAATAGATTTTTATGCGAGTTTACTATATTGTCAAGCTGCTATACTAAACGCTCATGGCTAATATGCTTTAAAAATAAGCACATCCGCGCTAAAAGCAGCTTTCAGGCATTGTTTTTAGTTTTGAAAAAGAGCGTTAACCAAAAACTTGGAGAGTTGCCGAAAAGATCAATATATTAATGACTTGAAGAAATTTTATGAATGAAATGCTTATTGTACCGATTGGAGGACGCATTAAAGCGGCTGCCCTTAGTTTTACGCCTTTTATTTCAAAGGACAGCATAGAAATAGATGAATATTTAAAAGAAATCCGCAATAATCCTACTCCAGATTTTTTAAAATGCTTTTTCCCTTCCCAAAAGAAAAGGATAAAGCATTTATTAAGTAATATTGGACTTTTTAGGCCATTTATTAAAACTGATCAAGGGATGGGTGGAAACTTTATTCCTTTTTATGTCGATCAACATTTAGAGCAAAGCACTTTATTGCCAGTATCTATATGTCAAGAGGAAGGCATAGCTATTCCTGAACTTTATGTGTCACACGTGACTCAAGATAAGGTTAGATTAATTCAAAAAAATATTTCCAATTTTTCTTTTAAGACAATAATAGATGAGCTGGAAGATGATACATTATTGGTACGAAGAGCAACAAAGGGGAGGACTGGATTTCTTTTTATTAGACCAGCAATTACAGAAAACAAAGTAGTTTTTGGTGCAGATATTCTCCTGCAATTAAATGCAAAACTTAATGAATTATTACGGAAGATTTTTGAAGTAGCAGAAGCAGAGCACGCTGCTTCTGCGCCCCATTTACCTTTTAAAGAAAATGTTTTATATGGGCAGGTAGACGCTTATATTTTACAAAATGGGGAAATTTTTATTGAAAAAATTCATTTGCCTGATGTAGGTCTCTTCTTAAATAGTGTTTCCGACCCATATGGAGAAATCCTCAAAAATGTTCAAATGATTACTGAGCGTTTACAAAAAACCCTATGCTTCAATTTGGCTTCATATCTTGATAAAGAAATCTATTTGCTAACCCGCGATGAAGTACTGAGAAATCATGAAGATATATTAGAAATTAAAGAAATAGAAAATCTATGTATAGGTTTATCTACTTTCGGTATTAAGGCCCATGTCATATCGTTATCTGAGATAGAATGCATTCCAAATGGTAAACAGGTTATTCTACTTAATTTAGATTACCAAGCTAGTTCGATAGAAAATCTTTTTAAGCGATATAAAAACAATGAACTCAGTTGTTACCCTAATCCTTTTGTGCAAAAAGCATCTCATAAAATAACGGGCTTATTTGAAACGACTATACCATGTAAATATAGGGAAAATTTCTTATCCTTAGCTCGCTCATTGCCAAAAAATTCCCAAGCAGAAAGGGATGTACGTGAGAGATTGTTAGGAATACTTAGTAGGTATGGTGTCAATTCGGATATTGCTCATGTTGATATTGGTTCAGAGCTTGTTCCAGTATTAACGAAATCGTTATACTCTTGGCGCCAACTCCCAAGAAGACTTGACAGATATGAAAGCACTGAAAAAGAGATTAGGATAAGAACAATTCCTGATAGAGGGTTGTTGTTAAAAGATAAATATGGATCACGTCTACATGTATACAGGTTTATGTTTACCATTAAACCTTGATGGCTACTAGAATGTAATGACAATTCATCTTATAACGACTATATGACTTGGCTTATTAAAGGTTATCCATAGATCCCACGGAAAAAAGTGGGGTTAAAAGTACATTTTTTTATTTACGTTTTATTGGAGGAAAAATGCAGGATTGGGATTCAGAAACTTACAGTAAAAATTCTTTCTTACAATATAAAGGAGCGACTGATTTTTTACACGAACATATGGCGATGTTTACCGGTAAATCTTTAAATATATTAGATATAGGTTGCGGTGATGGCAAAATCACAAAAAAAATAAGTTTAATGTTGAATGATTGCAAGGTCTATGGAATGGACAATTCAATTTCAATGGTTGAACACGCATCTAAAAATCATGCAAATAAAGAAAACTTGTGCTTTGCATTAGGGGATGCATCGGAACTCAATTTTCAAGAAGAATTTGATTTAATTGTCAGTTTCTACTGTTTACAATGGATAGCTAATAAAGAGAAACTATTTAAAGAAATACTAAATGCTTTAAAACCAGATGGAGTGGCCTTCTTACTGATTCCTGTTATATATCCTCATTATTTTGCAATAAGGGAGAAAATGTTACAGCAACCGAAATGGCAATACCATTCTAATAATTATGAACATTCCACACACGACAAATTTGCTGACTCTAATTATATACAATATGCGATAAATGCAGGTTTTAGTATTATAAAAGCAGAAATTATTCCCGAAAAGTTTACTTTTCAGTCTAAAGAGGAATTCTGTAATTTTTTAGATCCTATATTGCCGCATTTCTTACAGTCTGACAAAGTTGCAAAAAAATTGTTTATTTCAGAACTAGTAGAATGCTATCGGGAATATAGTCAGGAAGAGGATTGGGTATATGAATATTATATGTATAGACTAATAGCAAAAAAAAATTCTTACGCTCGTATTGACTGGTCTTAACTAGGAAAAATTGCAAAATTTTTCACCAGAATATCTCCCAAACTCCTGCATGCTTGATACCATGTCCCTGAAGGGTAATACGTTGCTCACCTACTGGAATGGTTTCACTTGAGATTGCCATTGGCGGAATCCAATGCACCACCTGACCATTATGCGTAATAAAGTGGCCAATTTTATAAGGGATATATTCCCTCTTGTGCTGACTAAGAAGGCAAGCCATCGTGGCAAATCGACTGACTTCTAGAGTATTTGCATAAGAGATAAGTTCATCACGATTTAAGGTGGGCCAAGTATAAAGCCCCGTACCAGTTTTAGGAAGTTTCAGGGATAGTGTAAAGCTCAATGTCAATTCAGGGTTAAAAAACTCCTTCTTATTGTATTTCTTAGATAGTTTAGGATCTTGTCCAAAAATTTCTCCCCACAATTCCGAGTCATAGTGCAGCTCAACGGGTGGCCGAATGGGATCTTCACCGTTAAGGGACTCAAAAATATGAAAACCAGGTAGTGAAAACCCCTCCATCGATTTGATAGGCTCACCTAGAACCTTGGCGAGTCCTATATTTATTTTTTCAAGTAAATTACCAAAATGCTCTTGGAGAATACAATTAGTAGCCTGTATTTGGCCGGCAGGAACACCTTTAAGCCATAGTGGGGTACCTAAAACACTGAAACCTGGGCGGATGGAAGACCACTTTTCCCTGAGATTCAGAAGTTGCTCTACAATCTCTACTGCAGCGTGATCACTTATAATGGGGTAGGTATGCATGAACCTTCCAGGATTAGGTTACGGCCAAATAATCGATAAATAGACCAGGGTAAATTAAACCGACCTATTAGTTCCGCATAGCGAAAAAAAGCGTCTGTTACTATCATACATGTTGCTAAATCTCCTATCATTACTATCTTTTCTTCTGCCCATAATCTCAGTTTATCAGGATTTTCTCCATTCAAAACTGCCTCAAAAAATGAGATATCAAAACATTTTAACTTGATCTCAATGGGTGTTTCTCTATGCTTTCCCTTCAGAGAATATTTAACAGTACCATTTGCATCTGATACTTGCAGTACCGCAGTTACAGCGAGTTTTTTTAATAAAAGTGGATCTCTAGTAACTCTCCCCATCATCACATCGAAACTTCTTCTCTTTTTGGGGCAGCACCTACCGATTCGTATGGCAAAAGCTCGCAGAAATCGTTTGCTAAAAAGAATCATGATACATCTACACTGGTTAACTTGGTGTGCAAGCCACCTCACATTAGGTTAGGTAATGTTAGGTAATCTTAGAATTGATTGTCAAGCTGTATTTGCAAACTAACTTAATCAAGAATCGACAATAATCTATCTCTCTTCAAATTGTATATAAATTATACGGTAATTTCTTATCAATAGCAGTTTTACTAGCGTTTGAATTACTAATAGTGTATTTTTGCCCTGGTAAACAATATTGCAGTTTTGAGAATGTTGTTTCAGGATGAATCAATTAAGGTGTGTTGACAATTCAGCTTAAATCACCTATGTGCGGTGGCTTTTACTCAAATTTACAAAGACCCTACGCTTTAAGTTTAAGAAAAATTATCATTCACCAAGATAATTATCAGGAGGTCAATATGTTCTTTAGTTCTAATGCTATTTCATTGAATAAAACGCTATTACCAAAAAGATTTTCTAACCAACAAATTACCCCATTAGTATTTTTTGGGCAGAGGGAATTATTAGTACCGGATTTGTTTAAACTAATGGGTAATCGTCAATATAAATCTTTTTATGATCCATTTAGTGGGTCAGGTTCAATTAGTTTTGCCGCGATGCAAGCTCAATTTTCTAATCTTTATTATATTAATGACTCTGATCCCGTTTTTAAGCATATTTGGCAAAGCATAAAAGATTCACCACAATCATTTATAGAAGACTATTCAAGATATGTAGAAGGATATCTCAATCATTCTGTAGCAGAACGGGCAGTCTATTATAACAGGTTACAAGACCAATTTAACCAGATAAAGAGATCCGGAACCTATAAAAATGCAGAAACAATTTTTGTTTTCTTAATTAATTTTGCAAAAAATAATATACCAGTTTTTGGTACAGATTTAGATTTAGCAACAGAACCTAATGTTAATATAATTACTGAAAAAGAGAATAAAGCACTAGCTGATTTTAGAAAACGTACGCTCCATTTATCAACATTACTTAACCAGAATAATGTTGTGTTTATAAGTGGTGATTTTAATGCTTGTTTGGCAACTGTAACACAAGACGATTTTGTTCTTTTAGATCCACCCTACCCTACACAATCAAAAAATATTTATTTCAAAATTAAAAGTGAAGAAGCACTGCAAAATGCTATTAGAGCTACATTTGATGAGTTAAATAAAAGAAATGTAGATTTTATGATTTTATATGGAGCAACCACTGTTTCTTTAAATAATCAATTTGATGAAGAGAGATATAATGTGCATCATTTAGTACGCTTATCGACTAGTAAAATTTATGGTGATGGATTGGAGCATGTTTATATTTCACGCAGAATTCATCTAACGCCTGAAACATTACCCACTTCCATGGGTTTCTATCATACTTATTTCGAGCGTAATATAGAAATGTCCGATAAAAAATACAAAGAAGTTTTAAAAGAGCTACAAACAAAACGTGATAGCTTACATCAAACACCCACATTACGATCGAGTTTGTAACAATTTACTTAAGAAATAAAAGTAAATTGTCGCTATGGATTATAATTTATCATAATGAGGGGGTTGACATGTTAAGTCAAAACGAACAATTAGATCCAAAAAGAGATCTTGGATTAAAACAATTATCTTTATTTTTAAATGCAGAAGCGAAAAATTTAACACCTAATCTTCAAAATCTTCCAGTTGATCTGACAAGACGTGCTGCTAATCTTTGGTATATCCATTTTTCAAAAGGCGAGATTGATTTATCACACGGAGGGGTAGCAGAGTCGTTTATTGAATTAAAAGATTTAAAAAATAAAAGCTTAGAAACTTTTAATATGTATTCACATCCTAATGCGCCAATATTAACTCAAGAATTAATGAAACGATTTCTTATTGAAGAAGGCGGATTATTGGAGAAGCAAAAAGACAAATTTTCCGTTTCGTTTTGCTTAGGTAGTCATGAAGGAGTCATGCGAGTAGCAAGATGTCTATATACTACAGGGACAAATGAAGAGTTACTTTTTCCAGAAGGTGGCTACGGTCTTTTAGCCTCTGCATTATCTAGTATGCTTCCCGTGACTTTTAAAGTTCATTTGGTTGATTATGTGCGAGATCACGGGGAAAAAATTTCTTTTCATGCATTAGCAAGGTTAGTTAAAAAACATCCGAAAGCAAAAACTTTGTTTCTTGAGTTAAAAACAACCGCTGGTGCTGTCTATACAAAAGATGAACTGGAATGGATTATTAAATTTTGTAAGCAGAATAAAATATTTACCATGTTTGATGCAACACATTTTAATATGCATTTTGACAAAAAACATGCCTTTCCTAACGTAACACAAATTTGTCAGGAATTAGATTTTCACGAATTTGGAGTATTCTACACCGGTTCTAAAACTTATGGTTTAGAAAGAGCACGTATTGGATTGATTATATTAGATAAAGCATCCAAAACCCTATCGTCTGTAAAAATTGATGATGACTTATCTCGTTCGTTAGGCTTTTCAAGAAACAATGTACCAGAAGCTGTTGCTGCTCATCTTTTTAATACCACTCTTTTACAACGTCAACATTATTTAGAAAAATGTAGAATCAAGCAAAGATACAACATGAATTTAATGTTTGCTTATATTGAAGGAATAAACAGTCCTAACATAGATAAAGATTTACATGAGGATATTAAAAATGAATTACCAGAATGTTATCACAATGGGATCCCATTATTGAAAATAGTATATAAACCTAAATGTGGTATGCATTTAAAAATCAATATTTGTCAACTAAAAAACAAATATTTTACAAATATTCGTATGTTTAATGCTGAAATATTTTGTTATGCACTCAATAAATTAGCAGGTATAGTTACTATACATACACATTGTATTATGGATCGAAGCGGAAACAGTCTTAGATTATGTTATTCAATTAAACGTGATATTCACGCGGGTATGCAAGCCATGCATTATTTTATTTCTTCGTTAACTGATAAACCTACTCCTAATAAATATTTAACTACAGTCCGCTTGGCTGAGGATCTAATTAGCGCCAAAAAAGTTACCTGGTTAGCCCTATTGAATACAAGTTTAAGACCAGCAACTTATAGTAATCAGATGGTAGATAATGGTGTAGCTAATAGCATAAGAGCAAGATTATGAAAATTTCATCGGCAGAGGATAGTAATCGTCTAATGTCTCCTCGTAATGGACTCAAAACAAGTCCTTCAGTTCCATCGATAGAACATTCTACTATCACTATTACAACTACTTTTAAAATTATTGCCAGTACTGGCGGCATCATGATCTGTGCTCGTTTTGTAACTTCCGCAGGAAATTTTGTAACGAATATTATGCTGTCAAATAGCGTTGAGAGTGCTGAAGCACAGCAATTAATTGCCGAAGCTGGTGCATTAATTGGTTCATTACAGCGTGTAACATTAGCACTTCTTTCTGTATGGTTAAGTGTTTATGGTAATGAGATTGGAAGATTATTTAAGGCTACAATAGACAATCAATCAGATGTTGAATCTAAAGAAAAAATTGGTCGTTTATACCGACAATCATTGCTATTTAGTTGTGTTTTTACAGTTCCAACTTTTTTTATATTTTTTTTTGCTAATAATTTATTTGAACTCATTGGTGAGCCTGAAGCTGCAACTAATTTATGCCAAGAATTTTTTAGGTCCTTTGTTTACGGTGTTTTACCACAACTTTTATCCTACAATATCCAGACCCTTGCAATCAGTACTAAACGACCGTGGCAAGCTTTTTTTTCTAATGTTATTTATACAGTTGTTAATATTCCAGCAACCTATCTTCTTGTGACCCGTATGAGAATGGGCTATAAAGGCATGGGATGGGCGGCTACTATTTCAAATACATGTAGTGTTTTAGTGCTATTTTTATATCATAAAATCAGTAATACATTTAATGAACATCATTTATATAACGCTTCGTGTCATAAAATAATCACTAAAAATGAATTATGTGATTTTGTAAAAAATGGAGGAAAATATTCTTTGCAACTAGGCGTTGAATTAGGTACTGACTTACTAATAGCAACTTGGATTGGTTTAATAGATCACAATGAATTAGATGATAGTCAAGTGGCATTTCAATACTTATATCTTTTATTAAACCCCTTAGCAAATGCAGTTGGAGCGGTAAGTTATGCGGTGAGTCAAGAATCAGCGAATATCAAAAATGCACGAAAAATATTATACATTATGATAGGTTTTAGCGTAAGCATTCCATTAGTGGTGCTTATATTTTCATTTGGTTTTTCAAAACAATTTATCAGTTTATTTTTGGATGAGAATAATGATTTAACTGTTGCAAGAAATATGATGTGGCTTGCACTAGCATCTTTATGTTTGAGCATTCCACGTTTTGCAATGGGAGCCTATATAAGAGGTTTAACAAATGATAATGGTAAGGCGTTGAAAGCAAGTATTGCTAGTAATGGCATTGCTTCAGCTTGCGGTGCCATATTATGTTATTTAACACCTTTAAAATCACAAGGATTCTTTATTGGAAAAATAATGGGAGAAATTGGTGCTTTGCCATGGTTAATGTTTAAAACAAAACAAGCCGGTATTAATGTGCCAGAGCAACAAAACGCTACCCCTTCAACTTTTAGACAGTGCTTGCAGCGAGGAAAGTTATTCTTTACATGCTGTAGAAGAGAGGAATCGGTAAATGTGCAAGAGCCATTGATTAATTCAGTTGGATCAAATAAAAAAATCCAAA